>JGI990J12352_1000211_pt1 | contig 13671 bp, 11 predicted proteins | sample Intmic4MA4BA4MSA_FD_12352 | JGI IMG/M metagenome (IMG submission 12352) | reverse complement strand
ATTCACGAATCGAAGATTACATTTTCAAAGAAATCCTAAACCATTTTGATATACAACATGAGGGTGATTAGGAAATTACAAATGGCATGGAAAAATCTTCCAATTTTTCCATGTATTTAAAAGCATTCTCCAAAAATTTGCACAAGAAAAGAGGTTGTAGTTCAATAACTACGACCTCTTTTTATATCATGTTAATTAGTGCATATTTAGATTACATTTTTTCAACGATCAAACTTGTACCCATTCCGCCACCGATACATAGTGTAGCAAGTCCTGTTTTTGCATCTGTACGTCCCATTTCGTAAAGCAGCGTCGTAAGAACACGTGCTCCTGAAGCACCGATTGGATGTCCCAGTGCTATTGCTCCACCATTTACGTTAATATTTGACGTATCTTTGATTCCAAGTCCTTTAATGACAGATAGAGATTGAGCAGCGAATGCTTCGTTTGATTCGATTAAATCAATATCTTCAATTTTCATGTCTGCTAGTTTTAGTGCTTTTTCTACTGCTGGAACAACACCATATCCCATTATCTCTGGCTCGATACCATGCGTTGCATATGAAACGATTTTTGCTAGTGGCTTAAGTCCTAATTCATCTGCTTTTTCTTTTGACATAACAATAACCATTGCTGCACCGTCGTTAAGACCAGATGCATTTGCTGCTGTTACTGTTCCATCTTTTTTGAATGCTGGGCGCAATTTTGCTAATTTCTCCGCTGTTACACCACTCTTTGGAAATTCATCCGTATCGAAAACGATTGGATCACCTTTTCTTTGTGGGATTTCAACTGGTACAATTTCGTCCTTGAATTTCCCTTCTTTGATTGCAGCTTCTGCTTTATTTTGGCTTCCTGCCGCAAACTCATCTTGTTCTTCACGTGAAATGTCATATTTTTCAGCTAAATTTTCTGCTGTGATTCCCATATGAATGCCACTAAATGCATCTGTAAGTCCATCTTTAATCATCGTATCAACCATTACTCCGTCACCCATGCGTTGACCGAATCTTGCTTTTGGTAATGCGTAAGCAGCGTTTGACATTGATTCTGCACCACCTGCAAGAATAACATCTGCATCTCCTGCTTTAATCATCTGTGCTGCCATACTTACTGTACGTAACCCTGAACCACACAGAAGATTCACTGTTGTTGCAGGTGCTTCGACTGGGACTCCTGCTTTAACAGAAATCTGCCTTGCCACTCCTTGACCTTGTGCTGCGTTCAAAATATTTCCAATGTAAACATCTTCAATAACGCTAGCATCGATTCCTGCTCTTTTGATTGCCTCTTTTGCTGCTACAACACCTAAGTCCACTGCTGATAATCCTGCTAAAGCGCCTCCATAGTTACCTGTTGCAGTACGTGCTGCTGATACAATTACAACTTCTCTTGACATATTCATTTCTCCTTTTTAAGGCGTTTGCCTGGTAGTCGGTAAACGCAGTTTCGTATAAAGTGGGAATTTGATACAAAGCCAGAAAGACGGGGGAATCCTTATACGAATTAACTTTTAAAATTGGAAACAAAATACAGTTATTTTTATTTCTCCAGTTTCAGCTCGTAAACTTCCGAAAGTCTCTCGTTTTCATTTGTGTTTGACGCCGAAGGTAAAAACAAATGAGAATTTCAAGATTTTTGGAAGTTTAACACACTCGCTTCCACATTTTACTTCTTACAAGAAAACATATTCTGGAGCGTGCCCAATCGCACGTGAAGAATGTGTTGACGCAGTAGAAATGAAAAAGAGTGGATTTTGTCCAGTTTTAAAAGTTAATTCGTATTAGTTCCATCCGCCCTCAGGATTGATTTTTTACAGTCTCATCCCACCATCAACGCTTAGGTTGTGACCTGTGATGTAGGATGCGTCATCGCTTGCTAAGAACAAGATTGCTTTCGCAATTTCTTCTGGTTGACCAAGGCGCCCAAGCATTGTCTGTGCTGCAAATTTGTTAAGCATTTCTTCTGGTACAGTTTTTAGGATGTCAGTCATTGTGTATCCTGGTGAAACCGCATTAACACGTACGCCTGCACCTTTTCTAGCAAACTCTTTAGCCCAAGATTTCGTAAGACCATAAACGCCAGCTTTTGTTGCTGCGTAGTTTGCTTGTCCGATGTTTCCATATTCACCAACGATAGACGAGATATTTACAATTGACCCTCCACCAGTTGTAGCCATGTGAGGCCCGACATGACGCGTGATGTTAAATACACCTTTTAGGTTGACATCCATAACTAGATCCCATTGCTTTTCAGTCATTTTCGCTGTCATAGAATCTTGTGTAATCCCTGCATTGTTGACTAAGATATCAATTTTCCCGTATTTTTCTACAACATGGTTGAACATCTCTTCACACTTTGCTACGTCTGTTACATTGAGTTCAAACCCTTCTACACCAGCCAGTTCATATGGTAATGGCGACAAGTCACATGCAACAACTTTCGCACCTTCTGCGATGAAAAATTCAGTAATTTTGCGTCCAATCCCAGCAGCAGCCCCTGTTACAATTGCAACTTTGTTTTCTAATTTCATTTTTAAAACTCCTTTTGAATGGTTCACAGACCCTTTGGGTCTGGAATCTTTTTTTGAGGATTTCACTGACAATGGTTTCTATGCTACTCAATTATGTTTCATAGAGAAGCCTGGTGCAATTCTGGTGAAATCCCTTATGTATGTTGTATATTTATACTTAAAGCTTGTATAGCGCTGCAAATTGTTTTGCTTGCTCTTCTACCAAGTGTTCCCAATTTATCTGCGTGACTGAATTTTCACCCAAAATCTCCATTGTAATAGTACCTAGAAGACTACTGATAATTGTCACTGACATGATTTCAGGGTCACCTTTTATTATTTTTTTCTCTTTCAAGTCGGCAAAATACACCCTTAAGACACTGATTATCTTTCGCGATAACTGGAGCTTGACTAAGTCTTTTTCATCATCGGCTAATTTCATCTGAACTTTATAAAGTAATGTGTTCTTAACGTATAGCAAATAAATTCGCCGTGAGATTATAATCATGCTTTCTTCAAAATCTAGCTGTTGCGTATCACTCAAAATGTTTTCTACTTGTAAATCAATGACGATATATTCTGTCGCTGCTTGAAACAGGTTACCCTTGGAACCAAAATGTCTAAAAAGCGTGAGCTCATTGAAGCCGGCAACACTCGCGATTTCCTTTGTCGTCGTAGGGTAATATCCCTTTTCTGAAAATAACTTTAACGCTACTTTCATTATCTTCTGGCTTGTTTTGTTGTGGTAATTCACGCTTTCCTCCTCCTGATTTGACTCACGTAAAGTAGTCTAATTAGCAATGAATCCCTTCACCAGTGTTAAAAAACTAGCTGGTGATTCATACATTGATGCATGTCCACAATCTCTTAGAATAACTAATTCTGAGCCAGGAATATTTTCACGAATCAATTTTTGATCATTTTCTGGCGTGATAAAATCGTGTTCACATCCAACAATCAAAGTCTTAATCCCATTTAACTCCGAAAGTCTGTCTTTAATATTGTGAAATTCTGCGCTATTAATCAGTCTAATCATACCATTTAAAAATTCTTCTGTAAAGACTTCATAAAGAAAATTCTTACGTTCATTCATCCAATCAATATTTCTTGTGTAAAACATAGGAGAGTAAATAATTGGAATCGTTGCATTGTAGAATAGTTCTTTATTTCCAGTTTCAGCAGCTTGAACCCAACCACGCCCAATATCAGCAAGCCATGGATTTGTCCATGCTGTCGTGTTAAATAAAAGGAGCTTATTAATTTGTGCTTTATTTTTGAGCGCATAGTGCATGGCTACTTCTCCACCATAAGAAATCCCAAAAAGATTAATTTTTTCTAAATCTAGGTGGTTGATAACAGCTTCTGCTACTTCTACTTGTAAATCTTGAGTATATTGATAGTCTACTTTATCTGACTGGCCTTGATCGAAAAAGTCAAACAAGATAACCTGGTTATTCTTTGTAAGTTCTGGTAAGAATATTGACCAACTTGTAGTCGACATCATGATACCGTTAAAGATAACGAGGGGATCACCTTCGCCATGTACTTCGTAATAAATATTCTTCCCATTATGATTCAAAATCGCCATTATATTCACCACCATATTTCTGCTTTAAATATTTTCATACTAGTGTTCTGTCAGGTTAGGAATTGTAGAAATTTGCGAGGATTTTGGCCGTCATACAAGGAAACGACGACGCGGCCGTACCAAGAAGGTACGTTAGGAGGAGTTGACGAAGTATGATGGTAAAAAGACCTCAAATTTCTATGATTTCTAGCCTGGTGGGACACTAGTACACCAACACGCAATTAACCATCCAATACCTGATAAAAATGCCAAACTTCATTGTCGGTTCATCCTTACGACTTTTCTAGTACGAGGCGTCATTGCCTCCTCTTTTTATTTAAGCGTTATTGGATAATTAATTACTTTTGAGATAAGTTAGTGCATATGGGGATTTGCCCACATCTAGCTTTTACACCAAATATCCTAATTCTTTTGCTTTTTCTGTCAATTCATCACGGAATTTTGGATGGGCGATTGCGATTAATCTTTTGACGCGTTCAGCAATATCGGTACCGCGAAGTTCAGCAATTCCGTATTCAGTTACGACATTATCGACATCATTTCTTGATAGGCTGACCGTCGCTCCTGGTTTTAAGAATGGGACAATTTTTGAGATTTCTTCTCTTTGACCTGTTTCTTTATTTTTGACCATTGCAGTTGAGTAAAGTGCGATGAAAGAACGTCCACCTTTAGATTTTTGTGCACCGATTGCTGTGTCGGCCTGTCCGCCAGTTCCGCTATATTGGATATGACCGATTGTTTCCGAGGCACACTGTCCAACTAGGTCAATTTCGATTGTTGTATTGATTGAGACTTGATTGTCGTTTTGGGCAATTGTATATGGATCATTTGTCCAATTTCCGTCTAGAATCGCAACTGATGGATTGTTGTCAATAAATTCATAAAGTTCAGTCGTCCCCATTGCAAAGGCAGCAACATGCTTTCCTTTTTGCATTTGTTTCTTTTTGCCTGTGGCGGCACCTGATTTCACAAGTTCCATCAATCCCGTTGTGAACATTTCGGTATGAATTCCAAGGTCTTTTTTGCCAGTTAATGCCTTGGCCACCGCATTCGGAATACCTCCGATACCGATTTGAAGGCAATCACCATCATGGATTCGATCGGCAATTAACTCACCAATTTGTATGTCTTTTTCGGTTGGCTCTCCATTTGGCAATTCTGGCACTGGATAGTCTGTTTTGACTAAGAAGTCAATTTCGCTCACATGAAGTTCTAAGTCTCCAAGTGTTCTTGGAAAATTCGGATTCACTTCTAAAATAACTGTATCCGCTGCCTCAATCATCGCCTTTTCGTAAACGTTACTTAATGATAAAGAAACATATCCGTGTTCATCAACAGGTGATGCTGTTCCAACAAATACATTTGGTTTCTTATAAGCAAGGCGCTTTTCCGCCGCCAAATGAAGGTGATTGGGAATAAATGAAACTGCCCCATTTTTTTGCGCAGCACGCATGGCAGCTGTATAAAACCAACCATCCATCTTAAATGAATCTTGATATTTTATATCGTTGAAATAGTCGGCTGGATAAAATGGTAAACATGTTGTTACCGTCACATCTTTTACCCTGTGGGCAATTGTATGAAGGTGTTTCATGATTTCCCTCGGCTCTGCTGCTGCCATCGCAGAGATGATAACATTTCCTGATTTTATTGCCTCTAAGGCTTTTTCTACACTCACATATTCAGCTTGTTTCATGCCTGCAATCCTTTCTAGTTTCAGCTTATAGCTTACCTAGTGCACCAACCCGAAATTAACTATCCAATACCTGATAAAAACCAAACGTCATTGTCGGCTCCTCCTTACGTACTGTTCTAGTACGAGGCGACGTCGCCTCCTCGAATTTTGAAATTTTTATTAACGTTATTGGATAATTAATTACGAGCTGGTGCACGAGTGTTCCGTCAGATTAGGAATTGTAGAAATTTGCGAAGATTTTTGCCATCATACGAGGAAGTAGAAACCATCCAGTGGATGGTTTGACGTGGCGTACCAAGAAGGTACGTGAGGAGGAGCTGACAAAGTATGATGGTGAAAAGACCACAATTTTCTATAATTTCTAGCCTGATGGGACACTAGCTACATTTTGCTTCACTTTGGTATTTCTCATTAAAATGAAAAGTTGTCTGCCAACCATAAACTTGGTCGGCAAACAACTTCTCCTTAGACTTACACTTACTGACATTTTCAGTAATAGTCACCCTAATTGGTGTCAATCATTTATCTTAATCCATCCACTGGGTAAGAGGCCAATGGATGGAACAAATTTGACACGAGGTGCCTTTTCGCTTGGATGCTATTTGCTTAAAGTCTAGTTAAAGTAGTTGCTCTTGTATTTGTATTATTCTGCTAAAATTGCTTCCATGTTCATGAAATCAAGGTATGGTGCCCATCCTGCTTCTTCTTCTCCATCCATTTGTACTAATGCAAGATCTTGCGTCCCTACACGTAGTCCGTTAGCGAAGTCAACTGCTGGCCCAAATGGGTTTTGAATTGGCGCTTCTTCCATTGCATCAATAAATGTTTCCCAATTGATGTTGTCAGCTGGTGTTCTTCTCAGACCTTCTGCAAAGAAGTGTGCAGCAATCCAACCAGTCATTGCAAATGAGTTCAATGAGAAATCTTCACTACTTACTTGTGCTACCCAATATTGGTAATCTTCCATTGCTTCTGGATCCATATTTACCCAAGAAGATGCGAATAAGTCAAATTGTCCTGAAATATTCGGGTAAATATCTGTAGCTACTGAAACATCAGCATTTACATAGCTTGTTAAAACTGGTGCCGTGTTATTTTGAGCCGCTAATTCACCTGCGATTTGGCGAATCGTTCCTTGGATAGATCCTGCGATGATAACATCTGGACTGTGCCCCAATGCTTCTGCTATTGCAGCTGTCGTATCCACTGCTCCAGTCGTTACTTGAACAAAATGTACATTTTCATAAATGCCCAATTCTTGCGCTTCTTGCGTTACACCTGCAATAAAGTCTTCTCCAGCATCATCATCTGTATGAATAACTACAATTGTTTCTGCATCAAAATGCCCATATGCCCAAGCTGTAAAAATACGACCTTCCATTGGGAAAACTGGTTGAACAGGGAATGAATTACGTCCATCACCATGTGTTGCATTTTCATTATAAACAACACCGATTCCTCCTGCAAAGTATACAGCTGGAATTCCAGAACGAACGATTTCTGGCCATGTTGCACCGATTGGCGTTGAACCAAAGTGACCAACTAATGCGAATACTTGGTCATCATGTAGGAATGTTTCCAGTGCTGAAATCGCCTGAGCAGGGTCAAATTCATCATCAATATGAACTCGCTCGATTTGTCTTCCATGAATACCACCATCTTCATTAACCATTGCAAAGTATGCATCCATACCTGCTAAAAATGGAACCCCTACTCCAGCCAATGGTCCAGATGCTGCTGCCGAATTTGCTACGTAGATATGAGTATCAGTTACACCTTGAACGTGTGCATAAGCTACATCACCATTCTCAACTACATCACCATTCTCAACTACATCATCATTTCCATTTTCATCTGTTGTATCTGCTGTATCATCCGCCCCACATCCCACTAATGTAAATGTAAATGCGAATGCTGTTGCTAAAAGTCCTAATTTCTTAAACATGAGTATACCTCCAGTTTTTGCAATTTCCTATTTTTTGGAAATCACATATCTTTTACTTGCTATTTCACCTGTGGAATGCACCAGTGAACTGGTGTCCTTGGTTTAAAGTGATTTAAACCTTCGTACTACAAAATATCTATGTATCAAAATAAGTACGGGAATTACAATTCGGATAATTTATTTTACCAAATTGGATTCCCCTTCAGAATATACATCATTACCGTTGGCTTACCCTCCAAGATAAGCCTCAATTAGACGCTTATCTTGGATTAGCTCACTAGCAAGGCCTTCCATGGTAATTTCACCAACTTCGAGTACATATGCATAATCTGCAATTTTAAGTGTTTGCAAAGCATTTTGTTCAATAATAAGTACTGTCGTTCCAGCTGCGTTGATTTCTTTTACAATCCTAAAGATGTCTGCCACAATCAAAGGCGCAAGTCCTAAGGATGGTTCATCTAAAAGTAGAACTTTTGGACTAGCCATTAATGCACGTCCAATCGCTAACATTTGCTGTTCTCCACCGCTTAGTGTACCTGCTAATTGTTTCTTTCGCTCCCTAAGAATTGGAAAATAATTGTACACTTTTTCGAAATTGTCGGCGATTGTCTTTTTATCTTTGATTGTAAAAGCTCCTACACGTAAGTTTTCCTCGACTGTAATATCTGGAAATACTTGCCTCCCCTCAGGAGATTGAACCATCCCCATTGCCGTGATTTTTTCTGGACTTAAATTTGTAATATTTTTACCTAAAAGTGTTATCGTTCCTGACTCTGATGGCACCACCCCCGATAAAGATTTTAATGTTGTCGTTTTTCCAGCACCATTGGAACCCAGAATCGCGACAATTTTTCCTTCTTCCACACTAATATCTATGCCTTTTAACGCTTTAATGCTTCCATAAGAAACAACAAAATTTTCTATTTTTAAAATCGATTCACTCATTCTAGTCCTCCTTTCCTAAGTAGGCCTCCTGAACATCCTTACTTGCTTGAATTTCTTTAGGCGTTCCTTCTGCTAATTTTTTACCAAACGAGATGGCACAGATACGATCACAAATATCCATAACTAAGCGCATATCATGCTCGACTAATAAAACAGTACATTCATATTCATCACGGATTTGCCTAATTAATTTCGCAAGTTCTAGTGTTTCAGTGTCATTTAGACCAGCCGCTGGTTCATCTAAAATAATCAGCTTTGGGTTTGTCATCAGTGTTCGACCTAGCTCCACTTTTTTCAAGACACCATAAGGCTGACCCCCAGCAAGTTCATTTTGTTTATCTGCAATTTTCAGAAATTCTAGTATTTTTTGCGCCTTGTCAACCATTTTGCGTTCTTCTTTGATAGCCCACGGTAATTTGAAAGCGTTTGAGAAAAGTCCATACTTAAAATGAATGTGAGCGCCAATCAATAAGTTCTCAAGGAGTGTCAAATCAGCAATTAATTCAACGTTTTGAAATGTCCTTACAAGACCAAGTTTAATAATATTATGCGTTTTGAGTCCAACAAGATCGACAATATCTCCATTGTTTGATGTAAAATGTACTTTACCTGCATTCGGCTTATAGAATTGTGTGATACAGTTAAAAGCAGTTGTTTTACCTGCACCATTTGGTCCAATAAGGCCATAGATTTCTTTTGAGTTGATGTGAAAACTCAAATCGTCAACAGCCTTAAGTCCACCAAAGGCAATTGACAAGCCTTTTATGTCTAATACAACATCTTTACTCATTTGATGTCACCACCTTTTTTCGTTTGAACAATCTCTTAAAATCGTGAGCGATGTGAACGAGACCGTTTGGATAAAACAGGATAACGACAATAATCAAAAGTCCATTGAATATGAATGCAAGTCCATTGATGTCACCAATAACTGGCAAATTAACAAGAATAAGTTGCGGCACACCAAAGACAATGATGGATCCTATAACTGGTCCAGTAATCGTCTTCATTCCCCCGATAACAATAACCGCTAATATTTGCAAGGACAGTAATAAATTCCATACTTGTGGGGTCGTAAAGTTGATGAAGTGCGCATATAAAACCCCACCGATTGCAGCGTAAGCTGTTGCCAGTGCAAAGGCCATTAATTTGTATTTCAATAAATTAATCCCCATGGCTTGTGCAGCTGGTTCGCTCGCTCTCATCGTCAACAACGCACGTCCCACGGGTGAGTGGATAAAATTATCTGTAAGAATTAGTAGTATCACTAAAACAACAACGAGAAAGGTAAAGGTAGCTTCTCGTGACAAATCCATACCAAACAAAACTGGAAAGTCAGTTCTTCTTCCCTGAAAGCCGCCCGTAAAATCTGAAAACTGCACGAAAACTTGTCGTAATATCTCCGCTACTGCAAGTGTTGCAATGGCTAGATACATTCCTGAAACACGAAGCGACACCAAACCAACTAAGACACCTGCGATCGTTGGCACAATAATGGAAATCGCTAAACTAATTAAAAATGGAAACGCCAACTCTTCTGTAAGATAGCCCGATACATAAGCACCAAGCCCCATGAAACCAGCTGTTCCAAGTGAAACAAGCCCTGAATAACCAAGCAATACGTTTAATCCAATTGCAACGACTGCATAAAAGATAATCTGCGCCCAAATCGTCACCGTCCCGCGACCAATAAGCCCCATCTCTTGTATGATTGGAAGCGATGCAAGGGCAAGTCCAATAAGGATATACTTTAAATATCTAAATCCCACTGTTTTATTCATTATCACACATACCTTCACTTTAAAAGTATTATTCCACATAAGCCGTATTAAAGTCTAATCAATTGCCTATCTTATGGATTTCTTGTTGCATTTCCAGCTGTCAATCATCTGAGTTCTAATACTAGTCGACGCTTTAAACATCACTATCGAGCTTTGTCTAGTATCTTCACTTTAAGGTAAAATTGACAGCGTTCAGACACCTTATACCTTCTTCACAACTTTCTTACCAATCAAACCGTTTGGTCTAATAACAATAAACAATAAGATGAGTAAGTAAATTAATGGTTCTCCCCAAACAGAAGACACATAGTAAAGAGCAAGGTTTCTAACAATCGCAATCAAGTAAGCAGCAAGAACTGGACCGTGGAATGTTTGAAAACCACCGAGTACACCAGCAATAAGTGCGTTAACTTGTACACTTTCCATCATCCCAACGTCAACAAAAAGTGCTGGTGCAAGCATAAGTGCCGAAAGTGTCCCCAGAGCTGCAGCAATCGCCCATGCTCCCATTGTAACAAGTGATGTCGGAACTCCCATCAAGCGTGCTGTTGCAGGATTGGAAGCTGTTACCCTAACCGCAAGTCCCCATTTTGTTTTTTGTAAAAAATAAAATAAGCTGCCCATGATACCAAGACCAAGTAAAATATTAAGGAGTGCATTATGCGTCAAACCAGCGCCTGCAATCTCAAATTGTCCTTCTTGAATAAAACGTGGGAAACTAAGCGGAACTGAACCAAAAAACATCGGCGCCAATCCCATAATAACCAAAATAAGTCCAAAGGTGATGATTTGCTTGGAAATAACATTCGCTTTTTTGGCCTGTCTGATAATGAGAACATCAATTAAAACACCAATAAAAAATGCAACAAACATTCCCACAACAGCAGCAACCCACGTCGGCACATCGTTATTCATTAAGAAAACCGTTGCCACAAATGCACCAAACATCCCAATTGTACCTTGGGCAAAGTTCGTTGCACGAGACGTCCGAAAGATAATAATAATCCCTAGCGTTGCTAATGCAAAAATACTCCCCGTTTCTAAACCACCAAAGAATAACCGAAGAAATGTTGTCATAGCTTAACACTCACCCCACTTAATAACGCTCGCAGACCAAACATAGCCAATTCCTGCAGCAACCATTAAGACATTAGTCCCTTCTTTAACTTTCCCTGCATCAAGCGCAAGTTTTAGCGAAAGAATCTGGTCGACTTGCCCCATATGCCCATAGTCTGACAAATAAATCGATTGTTCTTCACTCAATCCTAAATCTTTAAGCATCATATCATGCATCGACTTTTTAAAGTGCAAAATCGCCACATAACCAATATCCTCACGTGTCAGACTCGATTTCTCAAGCGCTTTGTCGATACACTCGTACCAATTTGGCATTGAAATTGCATTCAAACCATTTTTCATATGCTCAGCATCCATCAAACGAAGTGACCCGTAACCTTCAACAATATTTTCAGGTGTAAATGGGTTATTAATGCCACCAATTTCAACCCCTGCATCACGCGCAAACGAACCATCCGCTTTAATGTGCGTACCAAGCAACAAGTTTTTACCTAAATTCTTTTTCAAAATAATCGCGCCGCCACCAGCAGATAGATTAAACATCATTGACACTTTCGCATCCGTGAAATCAACAAAATCACCGTTACGATAACCACCAACAACCATCACAACATTAACATCGTCATCAGCAACAATCATATCACGCGCCATTTTAAGCGCTGAAACTGTCGTACAACATCTGTTTTGCACATCAATTCCCCACGCATTAACAGCACCAATTTTATCTTGAATATAAAGCGCCGAAGTCGTAAGTGGATATTCCTTCCACTCCTCACCCATACACAAAACAACATCAATTTCGCTCGCATCCATCTTTGCATCCTTAAGCGCTTCCGATGCTGCGCGAACACCCATCTCTTGCGTCCCATCATTTTCACCAGGAATTGGCTTTTCAACAATTCCTAATTTATTGACAACTGCATCCTCAGACCAAGTACCATTCGTCGCCTCCGAAATCTCACGCGCAGTCATACGCCCTTTAGGAATATATAGCCCAATCCCTGCGACACCCACATTCACCGACATAATAAAAAGCCTCCTCAAATTCACACCACAAACAATGTAAGTGGTCACTTGCTTTTATTTTACACGCTTTCAAATCAAATGTCAAGCACTCCCAAGAGTTTCACCAACGAATTACTAGCGCTCACAATCAAATTCCACAGCAATTTCGATACATTTTTCATAAGAATTTTCAATCTTAACCCTCTCAACACCTACATATTAAAGAACCTTCATAGACAATCTACGCTTTAAGTATAACACCTTTTAATCGAGGTTTTTGTCGATATTTGCCACCTAATACTAATTCGGGTTCTTACTCAAGTTTGCTTAATAGATGAGAAAATACAAGCCAATCTAAAAAGCTCTAACATAGTATCACGCCAGTATTAGAATCTGTTTCTCTAGATTAAATATTTCTTGTCATAATCAATAGTGCGTAAGAGCCCTAATTCGCAAATGGCGGTCTTATTCTGGCTAACGCCCACAAGCCCGTCTTAAAAAACTTCAGAAAACAATCCAGCTTTGAGTGTGGGTAGTCAGAGCTGCGGAGTCTGTAGCTCTGGTTTCCATATTTTGAATGAATTTTATACACTCTCCTGTATGTATATCTTGTTTCCAAAGAAGAAAAGACAGTAACAAGCCGGCAATCCGCCGGTTTGTTACTGCCCTTACCAAAACTCTTTTACAGCATAATCGCAATAAGGCCACCGTTGCCTTGGTTGACAATTTTAATCAAGGTTTCCTGCAATTTCATGCGAGCCGTTTCAGGCATAGAATACAATTTCGCGGCGATGCCATCTCGGACAATATCGCTCAGACAGCGCCCAAAGATTTCCGTCGACCAGATCGCCAGTGGATCATTCTGCGAATCCTTCATGATAAAGTCGATTAGATCCTTGCTTTGTTGCTCGCTACCGATAATCGGCTCAAACGTTGACTCCACATCAACACGGATCATATGAATCGATGGTGCAATCGCCTTAAGCTTCACGCCAAAACGTGCGCCTTGCTTGATCACAGTCGGTTCATCAAGCGCCATATCCTCAATCGCTGGAGTGGCAATGCCGTATCCGACTTGCTTGACCATCTGGAGCGCACTCGCAATCGGCTCGTACTCCCTCT
>JGI990J12352_1000210_pt1 | contig 13671 bp, 16 predicted proteins | sample Intmic4MA4BA4MSA_FD_12352 | JGI IMG/M metagenome (IMG submission 12352) | reverse complement strand
GCACCAAATTCCCAGATTCGGACTTACAACGAATCCGTTTTTCTTATTTGATATTTCGCCTAAGGAACGAGACCGTTTTTTCGCGCTAGTTTATCTTCGCCGGAAATTTTTAAACCGAGAGTCGAACCTGCGGGGTCGGGTCTAGTTCGAAGTGGTCCTGTTCCCATCGAGCCGTGTTCGGCTGATTATTTATTTCAGCCGCGGGTGGGTGCGGCGTTTTGGGTGTTATTTAGTTTTAAAAACGAGTATAGGTTCGAATAAAGTAATCGTGTTAGTGACGTGATTTGCGTTATTTTCCAGTGCGCGTTCCGCCTCTTCCAAATGAGTTACCTATTGAGCGGTGGCGAGGTCCCAATGCAGTTGCGCGGTGACAGGAGGCTGTACCATCTCGCGCAGGCGTTGTGCAGGCGCGTGGCGGCCGGAGAGGTCGATTTGTCGAAGTTCAGGTACAAGGGTGAGTTCGTTGACTGGAATTCACCATACGAGATGGAAATTTGCGCAGTGATGTGCTAGGCGGACTAGCGCCTGAACAACTAGCTCATGGAAAAGCTGCGCGAGTAGGACTACGTGCGTTTGCAATGTGGGCGCGGGGAGGAGTATGAAGATATGGCGTACAACATGGTGTATGTGCGCGCGCGCGACGCTGTGTATTCGCAGCGCATGGCGCATATGGAGCTTTTGAGCGCGATCCAACACGGCGGCCAGGCGGCGCTCCGCGACTTCTACGTGCAGCGCGAGGTACTGGGAGAGTGAAATTCACGTCATGGTGTGATTTGCGGCGAGCTCCTGCGCCTCCCGGTGCGCGGTCGGCGCCTGGGGTATGCGAGCAGCGGCGCGTGGCGTGTGGGCGTGATCTGCGCACGCTCGCGCGCGAGGTACGCCTCGGTGATAAGGTCCTGCGGATCCATGGTGTGGTGTCACGAGGTCGCGCGTGATAGGAGTATGAGCAGGTATTACCACGCTAGATGCCGGTATGCGGCGGTGGAAGCATCTTTAGCTCTCTGAAGATGATATGCTGAGGTTTAGACCGACTGTTACGAGCGTTTGGACTGACTTTGTGATTACTATTGGACGACGGCGTCGTAATTTTACTACGCGGTGCGCAGCAGCCTGTCTTTCGAATCGACATCGCGTTATCGAGCGCGCATGCGTTACTCGTGAGTGTGTGTGGTAATACCGCGGCCGTGAACCTCTCCGCGCTTAATGATGAATACATGTTCCACACCATCTCCAGCGGTGACTCGGAATTACTGGTCGTTGCGCGTCGCCCACGCGGTGAAGTACGCGGGATCGTGGTGTACCTGCACCGGGAGAGTGGGCTCGGTGGGAGGTACCGCAGGCGCTGCGGGCGCCTCAGGCGCGGGTGGAGCTGCGGGCGCAGGCGGTGCTGCGGGTGCCGCAGGAGCAGCCGGGGCGCGGCGACGTGATTTAGAGCGCCGGGGCTCGGGTTCGGTATTGACGGGCTGGTTGGCGCGTGCGTGAACTGCTGCCTGTTTCGCGGCGCGCTTTGCGGAAACAGCCCGCGTTGGATTTGGTTGCGGGTGTTGGGTATCTTCAGTGGGTGCGAAGCTTTAGTCGCGCTACACGGGCTGAGCGCCCGGTACTACGTCTGCGTACGGAACGCCCTAGGCTTGCGAGTCAGGCGGTAGCGTGGCGCTGTCGTCGGTTTGCTACGATTCGGAGACGATCTGTAGTTAGTTCAGCCTACCCCAGATGAACCGAACTAGCGCACCTGTGTTGTTTTGAAGCTCGCGATTTTACGCGTTAGCGGCGAGAAGAGCTGCATCGGTACCCTGTATTTCCACTGGGGGAACATCCTTAATATTCAAGGAACGAAGTTAGGCTAGTATTTGTTGAACGTGTGCGGAGTATCCGGTAAGTGCATTTGCGGCTTCTTAAGCGGTCATGGGCTGCGAGACGTGATTGTATGCGTCTTCGTACTCTTACTGTCGTGAGTCGGAGGCGGGGTCGACCACAAGGTCGGAGCCCATGCTGCTGTAGAACTCGTTGGAAATTTACTGCTCCGAGCTAGAGTGCTATGTTACACTAGCGTAGCTTGAGTCCAGGTCCTGGCTTGCGATATCGATTTGTGAGGCGTCGGTGTTGATGATTTTGTTTATGTCCATGTGCATCTTCCCCGTACCGGTGATGTGTGCTATTATTGAGTTAACGACATCTAGTAAGAGGTCGTTGGTGATGCCTATCTCAGGATCATTGAGTTTGAATACGTTATTGTTTTTATAAGTAGCTTCAGCCGTTTGCAATTTTTCATCAGCCTGCATTATGAGCTATAACAATTCGTTCCGTTCATTGTCAGTAGTGACTCTTATCCCATCGAGTTGTTTCCGCTCTTTCCGCGCCTACAACACTGGTTTGATTGCTATTTATCGGCGCTGATTAATTATTTGTTTTACGTATACGGGAAGTTTGTTGAAGTACTACTATAGCGTATCGGCAACTAGCACGCGAGCTCCTTCGCGCTGGCGGAAGTCGCCGTGTATGGTGACGAAAGTGTTTAGTGCGTACGCGGGTGCGAGGAAGCGCTGCGCTATATGCGAGTACAGCCCAACGACGAGCACCATTTGAGGTCCGGATAGCGGAATATCTGCCGGAGTCGTGGGAAGCGTGGCGTATAGCAAGTCTATACACTCTTGCGAGACGTCCTTTGCGTATTGGTTGACGATGAGTAGGTTCTACATAGTGCCCAGCACTAGTGCTTGTTGCGGAGCGTCGATGAGTGTTCTTGCGAGAGCGACGAAGGGTCCAGGAAGGAACATGCTGCGCTCCCTGGCTTGAAGTTCCTGAACGGTATTGGGCGGGGCGTTAACCTAACTGAGCTGCAAAGACTGCTAAGATTGAGACGGCCAGCTGGGTTTGACGGTACCACTAGGCTGACTTGGCTGGGCGGGCGGAATGTCCGACTGCGCGGCGACGACAGGTTGCTAGGCGGCGTCGGGTTACGGGGAGACGTCTGTTTACGCGCGGTTAGGATACTCATAGTCGTAGTTAGGCATATCGGTTTATTATGTGAACATTTGGTCCTAGAAGAAGGTCTGGTTGTTGAATGTTTAGGTAGTGTCTTGGGTATATCCTTATTCCACGAAAGCTTGGCTAATTTACAAGGCCTGTTAATAAAACTGCTAAATGTGCATAATAAATTGACGATGTAGCTCTAGGTGATGAACGATATGTGTTAGGTTAAGAATTTGTTGGTATGTTAGATCTTATATTTTTGATAATTTGGTAGAGTTTTCAGGCTCTCGCAGCGCCCGTTCGAATAATTGTTGAAGGGTGACTAGGGAATTTAAACCCCACTCCGCGGTTTATCGAAGTTCTTGTTAGTTGAGAACTAATAGGTTATTTAATTCATGGGTGATACTGTTCATTATATTGAGACTGTTGTATGCAGTCATCGCGTCTATCTCGCTCTGTATGTATTATTCAATTTGGAGTTTAGCGGCGGTTGCTTATTATACAAGCGGAGCCAGTACTTTTGTTTACACGATGTGGCGGTAGTGTTCCCCTTCAAATGTGAAAACATTGTCGTTTATAAATAACAGGAATTCGTTAAGATCTGCTTATAGTTATCGAGTAGTATTTTCACGTTCTTCGAATGAATCGAGGTTAGTTCGTGTTTGATTGATTACGGTTTCTAGCTGCTATATGATTGCGGTAACGTAGTGATCAGTGCGCGGCAAGGAGCGCTCGGATTGTGAGGCCGGCAGCACAGACGGTGCGGATGCGGGCGGCGCTTCTTATTCCGCTATAACGGAGGCCATAGTCACACCGTCAGTGTTAGGAAGGTCATATTCAATGGTGGTTGATTAGAGAAGGTTAGCTGCGGAGGGTGTTAATTAGCGATCCAATTTGGGATCTTTTTCAACTTGTTCCCCGGTTTGTTGCGCTAGAGCGTCGATGAGCCGCGGTATTGATTAAGCGATTTGATCGTAGCGCTCCATTAACTATAAGTAATAATCGATCTAGCGCTGTTCTAGCGTTTTACCGGCCATCTGCTACTTAGCTATATTGTACAAATCCTCATTTAGTTTTAATTTATTATCTTGAATTTTATTGTATGTTTCTTCTATTATAAATTTTATTTAGGCTATTTCATGGCTAAGATCGTTGAGGGTAGTTTCATATTATTCGTTGAGGCGCGTTTAAGCCTGGGGTTATATTTCTGATAGTAGTTAGTTTCCTTGTATTTCGATGTTCTTTTTTTCTAAGTAGAGTGGCTCTAATATCTTGTTACGTATGTAGGATGCCAGATCCTCTTATTACCGGAAATCAGTTTCAATCTATTAGAGGTCGAAGTTCTATTCAGGATCGTCCTAGTTAGGGTTTAAAATTTGTGCTCGTAAGTTCTGAATATTATCAAGAAGTCTTCTATATTCTTCTTCCACTGCCTGAATCTTCTGATTGACTTATTCAAGGGCTTTTTCTTGTTTCTGCTTTACTTCTATGGTGACTGTGGCGACAAAATCTGATATATCCTAGGCAGTGGGTTTCTTCAACTAGCTGAGATCCTGTTACAGAATAATTAGGTGGTTTTATAACCTCAAAATGTATTGTTCATGTTTTTGTTGTTATTGTTATAGTGTTTTGTAGTTCTAAGTAAGTTGAAGTGTAAAACCAGGCGCGCGTTGAAGCTTCTTGAGTGTGCGCTGCAATGATTCCATTTCAAGATCTAGTTAATTTTGTATTTTGGTGTATTCTCGATACGGTATTATTTTACCGGTGTTTAACTGTTCTTGTAGATCTGAGTAATATTACACAGCTCGCACGAGTAAGGGGCTGTTTTGTTTCGCGCGCTCAATGGCCAGGTACAGCTGGTGCGCTGGGTGTTCAGGGCGGTCGGGAGCGTTAACTGCGGTCTGTGCCGGTAGCGTGAAGATTAGTTCCAGACGCTCGCGGGTTACGGGGACGTCGGATCCTAGATTTTAAAGGTACTGTGTGTAAGCTTGCGGACCGCGGGAAATGGCAGTGTCCTCTTCTTCGGCGAGATCCTATTGTACTACCTAGTCGGCCTACTACCTTCGTTATTAATTAAGGAGTTTGTTGAGTGCGTCGTATTTGTCCTGTATGCGCTGTGTTTCTTATTATTGTTACTTCTGGAACGCTTCCGAGTCTGTGGCGTACAGCTGGAGGATTTCATTAGCCGTGTCGTAGTCGGGAGTTCGCGTTAGCTGCGGGTTTTCTTAACTACCGACGTTGACCCGCTTTTGCGCCATTATATTTATCTAATTATCGGGGTCTTACACCACCGCGAGTGCCTCGTTGAAGAGTTGCTGAATGTTTGGTTGCTGCGCGTTTTGTTTAGCTAGCTGAAGTAGGATGTACACGGTAGTGAAGTAGGTTTCAACGTTTAGTTATTAGATTAGGTTGTTTATGAATTCCTAGGTGTGGCGTACTTACCGTGTGTTGAGCGTTTGGCTAATTTGCTGTGATAGTTATCCCTACCAGTAGTCTTGGCGTTCGGATTGGCTTTGTGTTTGGCGCTGATAGGCGATCTCCAAGAGTTGTGAGGTTTCCTAGTCTCCGGTCTGCTGGTTGGCTGGGTTATTGTTGATGTGCGCGCTGATACGTGTTATGATTTCAGCTTGGTTGGTATTGAGTTATTCGTTGACGACACGCATTCCCTAATCAACTTCACGTGTCTACCGTTATCGAGCGTCTTCTAGCGCGATGAATGCCTACTCCCGCTACTCAGTCATGGGCAGTGCGTTTTCATCGAAGGCGAACTGTATTCTAAGCTGCGCGTTGGGGTCGTCAAGCTGGAATGGTGTCATGTTCTCGTCCACGACGGTTATGTAGAAGCCGAACCCCAGAACGGCTAGCGGGAATACGCCGTTACACGTGTACGTGTCCCACGACCCGCTCTGCGACTACAGCACTCCGGAGTATATGGAACGCACGTAGCGGGTTACGCGCGGTAGATCGATTAAGCTCTTTACACCATCAGCATACGCGAGCTGAGGTCGGTAGATTGGCGTGGACAGGCACAGCGACGGAGACACTAGGTCCTGGGCCAGTATGTAGAAGCTGCGCGTGTATGAGGCCCATACGAAGCGCGGGGAGCGCGTGTAGCGTATCGACTAGTCCGGCTCCTGCAGCTCCGGGTCGTAAGGGAACCCGTCTTCCGCGAGCATGGTGTACTCGTTGATGTTCATACCGTAGATGCTGCAGAAGCGCTCATCGACGCTCTTGATGCGGAATGTTTGGAAGTCCTCGTTGCTGAACGCGATAACCAGGAACTTGAGTGTGTAGCTGTGCGTGGCGCTAACTACATCGTCGATTTACAGTTGTTTTTGTTCATTGTCAACGACTTAATAGGTAAGGAGAGCGTCGTTAATGCCCTCAATCAGTACTTGAATGTACTGGCTGTCGTTGTCCTACCCGCCATAGAATCGCCAATTGAAGTCGATCACCTCTTCAGGAGAGTCAGCCGGATCACAAGCGCGACGGTAGCTGAGCCAGATGCGCGGTCGGTTGATTACCTGCGAGGGCGAGAAGAAGCTCAGCTCTAGCATCGCCTGGAATGTCTGCGCTTCCTGCTGTAGCAGCTCCTCCCGCACGCGTATCCCGAGGTCAGCTGGGATGGTGAAGAGCCCCGGGAGCTTGGCGAAGCTCTTGACATCAAGCATGAGTGGAAAGTCACTGGGATTAAGTGCTTAGAACGTCTATTATTTTCGTGGCGCCGCTGAGGCCCGCGTGCACAGCCGGGCCCACCTTCGGTATCATCATGGTGAGAGGTGTTATTTTTTTAAGTACGGGGTTAACTTTCTTAATTAAACCGCCGACCTTTTTAGCGCCCTTTTTGATCCCTCCGCCTATTTTCTAGAAAACCTTTTTTATACCCATGATATGAAAGTTTAATTTCATTCCTTTTATGGATACTTAAGAGCGGGATGAGTAGATGCGCGACATCTTCATGCGCCAGCTGTAGGCCAGCGCCGAGCTAAAGCGCGCGCGCGCTGCTCCGCACTACGGATCGGCGGCTCTGGCTAGTAAAAACCGCGCAGCGGTGCGTAGGCTCCGCAAGCAGATATAGGGCTTCGTGGCGCGTGGTAACGCGCGAGGGCGCGCACACCCAACGCAGTGGGGTCAGGTGCGCGCACAGGTGCGCGAGGAGTTCGAGGGGTACGACTCTCCAAACGAGTCCTTCGGGCAGGCGGACTTCCCGGCGCAGGACCCAGCGATCGACGCGGCGGCAAATGCGGAGCTATTTGACCAGCGCAGGCGCGAGTTGTTCGATCAGGTGCGGTTTGCGATGATGCAGAACCAGGGGAATGAGAACGCCGGTGCGCGACACGAGGCGAGGCGCGACGCAGAGGCTCAGGTGCAGGCCGCGCGCGAGTAGCACCCCGGGTACCAGATCAACTACGAAGCGCAGTTCGTGGAGCGTCTGCGGCAGCTGCTGAACGAGTACAACGCGCAGACGCTCGCCGGACCGATCACGCAGGACCACTTACCGCTGCTGCGTCGCATCGCTGCGGTGATACTAGACGAGGTGGAGGCGCAGATGCTAAACTTCTAAAGCCCGGTGCCGATCGACTACGCTGCGCTGTACGCGCAGGCGATGGCGGACTTCTGGCGCCTAGAGGGCGCGGACCCGACGCGCGCGCGCGCTCCGAACCTGGTGTTCACGCGCGAGACTATGCCACTGCTGAGCCAGTACCTGCGGGCACTGCAGGACCACCAGCAGCCTCCACCAATGCACGGGCTTACTCCGGACCAGTGGCTTCTGGCGACGCGCGGCAGACCGCGATTCCTGGTGATTCAGTTCAGGTCCATGAACGGAGAGCAGAACGAGCGCATGGAGGCGCTACCGGCGGACGTGTAGGCGTAGGACCTACATCGCATTGTGATGCGCACGCTGCTAAACCTGCGCGTGATGTCAGAGACAGTGACATTCAGCGACACGTACAACATGATTTGGACGGACGTGCAGCGCATCAGCTTCGTGTCGTCGGGAACACTCACGGTACGCGCGAACCGCAAGCCGCGCGGCGGCGGGTTTCTACCGTACGTGCTGGACGCGCCGCGCCTGCGCGCGGAGTTCGGGGAGATTCCGTACGCGGCGCTGGTGGATACGTGCAGGCGCATGCAGCTGTACGCGTCGGAGGACGAGATGAGGCGCAGCCTGCTGGAGCCGTGCTTCATGAGCGCGCTGCGTGAGCTAGGCAGGCCGGTGCAGGGACTTGAGGTGATGCGCTCACTGCGTCAGTCGGGTTAGGAGATGATGCTCACTCGATGGATAAAGGATGCGAACCTGAAGTTCGGAGTGCACGTGGTGCAGTACAACGAGGAGGGGGTGCACAAGATGTAGATATTCAACGCGGATAAGCACGCGGATCACGTCACGTTGGGGCTATTCCATAATCATTTTGTCCCAATGTTCGACACGCAGTTCACGGTCGGGTTCCTGGACGGGGTGGAGCACTTCTTCGGGTTCAGGCCAGGGCAGGTTGTCACGTCACTATAGCTGCTTCGGTGGCTGTTCCACACGGGGAGGTTGATTTAGAGCGACCTGAAACACATCCAGGAGGAGTACCAGGCGCGTACGCTGCGTGATATATGCGTGGAGGACGTGGAGGACGTACAGACGTACCGCTTCCAGCAGAAACAGTTCAGGCACGACTCGATCTGGGCGGCGGACTTCGAGGCGTTCACGGTGGACGATGAGGGGAAGCCTCTACCGGCGCATGAGTAGTTCATGTGCTGCTGTGGGCTCGTGGGAGGGACCGGGATGGTGTCGTACCGCAACGCGGATCAATTCATGCGTGCGCTACCGAATCGCTCACTCGTGTACTTCCACAACCTTTCGTACGACGCATAGTTCCTGCTAATGTCTCGCGGTAACGTAGTTAAGATACTACGTGCGCAGAAGCGCATCCTGTAGCTGGACATGCAGTACTTCCAGCACCAGGGTGACCGCTGGGGATTCAAGACGTTCAGCTTCCGCGACTCACTGCAGCTGCTCACACTCCCGCTGAGGGACCTACCTGCGGCCTTTCTGACTCCGGAGCAGCGCGCGCGCATTCGCAAGGAGGAGTTCCCGTATACCTATTACACCGCGACGCGATACGCGGCGGGTGTGGGTAGCGTGCGCGAGGCTGCGACGCATTGCCGGGACTCACAGCGCTTCATAGACTCGGTAACCGCATTCTCCGACGCGTAGCTGGATACGTTCTCGATGCGCGAGTACGCGTTATTCTACTGCCTGCAGGACGTGCGCGTGCTCGCGCAGTCGCTGACCAACTTCGACGCGATGACGCGCGAGCACTTCGACCTCAGCATCTTCGACTACCTGACGGTGAGCAGCCTAGGGATGGCGTACCAGGCGAAGCGCGGCGCATTCGATGGGATTTATTTTAATTCAGGCGATCTGCGCAAGTACCTGGCGCAGTTCGTGGTTGGCGGGAAGACGATGCTCGCGAACAACACCGCGCAGCTCGCGCTGTACCCGGAAGGCATCAGCGACTTCGACGGAGTGTCGCTGTACCCTAGTGCGATGAACCGCGGCTACTTCCCGGCGGGGAAACCGCAGGTAATGTCCTCCGATGAAATCGAGCACTGGAACGTGGCGGACAACCTACTCGGGATACCCGAGGGCCCGGAGGGTCCCACGCTGTTTGCGCTGGTGCGCCTGGACGGCTGCTAGCGCAACCTGCGCTTCCCGCTGATCTCAACCATGGACAAGAGCGGACGCCAGTTCGTGAACAACGCGCGCGGGGAGTTCTTCCTGTCACACGTGGCGCTCCAGGACGCGGTGCGCTTCCAGGGCTACCGCTACGAAATCCTTAGCGGACTACGCTACTCACTGCGCAGCATGACCAGCTCAGCGATCATCAGCGACATGTTCAAGCTCAGACGCGAGCTGAAGCGCGCGGGAAACCCAGCCCAGTAGATCTACAAGCTGGTGCTGAACAGCTGCTACGGGAAGCTCATAGAGCGCGCGCACGACGTGCAGACTCGCGTGGTACGCCGCCACGAGGGATGCAGCAACGACCCCGCGTCAGCCCAGTTCATGGACGACCACACCGCAACGTACCTGGAGCAGCGTGAGTTCGTGCGCAAGAGCTTCATCGAGTGGGTCGGGCGCTACCTGGTGTACGACGAGCTGGACATTAAGGGCGCCGCGAAGGCGCGCGGCGTGTAATGCGGGGTTATGGTGCTGGACTTCTCGAAGCGCATCATGAACGAGGTGCTGAGCCTAGCGGACGAGCTGCATGCGCCGGTCTTCTACGTAGACACCGATAGCATGCAGATCCCGCAAGCGGACATCCCCAGACTCGCCGACGCGTACGCGCAGCGCTTCGGGCGCGCGCTGATCGGGGAGGATCTTGGGTAGTTCCACAGCGACTTCGCCTGCTGCTACCAGCAGGGCGCGACGCCGCTATATGGGCGCGTGGGTGTGTACGTAGGTAAGAAGGCGTACTACGTGCGCCTGCTCTGCAAGCGCGGTGAGGAGCTCGCGGAGGACCACCACGTCCGCCTCAAGGGTATATCCGGCGCGGCGGTGCTTGAGAGCTCCGGGGGCGACTTCCTGCGCACGTACCTGGCGCTGCTATGCGGTGTGCCGGTTACGTTCGACCTATGCGCCGGCGGCGCAGCCAAGTTCCGCACCACCAACTTCCAGACGCGCTCGCTCACCATCTTCGAGCGTTGTGTGCGCTTCCACCACGCGACGTGTGAGGTGCACACCAAGCAGTAGCGCGAGCTGATGCGCGTCCAGACGCAGCAGTTCATAGATCTCACGCGCGACGTGCTGAACCAGTTCTAAGTATGAATTCCACATCATGCCACTCCAGCAGCAGGTGATAGAGCTGTTCTACCCCATGATGGACGTAGCGTCCACGAATATCCCCCTACCCGTGTAATACAACCCGGACCTAGTCAAACCAGAGAAGTCTACTCCGTTCCAGATAGCCGCTGGTGTGCGATCTGGAGGTATAGATAGATTTAGAATAGGCGGTACAGATCAGGAAGAAGGGTTCTTTCCAAATGAGGAGGTTAAAACTACACATAACCTTATTACTACAAATAACATTGATGTAATTACAAACGTATTCGCATTCCAACCTTTCTACCTTTAATGCGAGGTGATGTTGGATCAGCCTAGGATGATGCGAGGGTAAGTTCGTATCATGAATGTAAGTGCTGCGTTACACTACCAATTTCATGTCTTCCAGTTACAGGTGCTATGTCCGGAAGTAACCGGGGCGGAGCTTCTGCAGATGCACGACAGCCAGAGCCTCAACCACCGGTAGCTTAAGAAGCACTTGTAGCGCTCTGACCTCTTTTGGAGCGGTTAGCCGCAATATGATTTAGTACAGACCATAGGATCGACCATAGAAGGCAGACGGGTTAAATACTTTCATTTCTCAGACCAGCAGCCTGACGCCTGGCTCAACTACAACAGCCCGGGAGGGACGATGCGCCTCACGGTGCGCATACTCGTAAACCAGATGCTGATATCTGAATCCACCCTGAGTGCTGAGGAATACTGGAAGTGGACACAGTTGTACGGAGTGCAGCTGATTACGTTTACGCTGCAATTCAGGGAGCGGAGTGAGATGATTCACTGAGGTGTGCAGAGGCAGCGCGGACGCCAGCGCTGCTCCTCCACGTCGCGCAGCATGCGCTTCTTCTTCGCGGCTCCCTCTGTGCCCGCGCGGCGGTACGCGGCCACGTGGTACAGGAAGCGCGGCAGCTCGAGCCCATCCAGGAAGCGCTGGTACTCCAGGTACTGCTCCTCGGTGAGTGGGAACTCTGGCACTGGTTGGAACTGCGCGGGACGTTCGTACTGTGTTTGGTTGTACTGCATCGTTAGAGGAAGATGTGGAAATTAAACTCAATTCGAATTAACTAGTTACCTTATCTAGTCTATCGAGCTGAGCGCGCTATTAACCCCGATAAAGGTTAAAATTACGAGCACCAGGATCGGGATGATCTCGCACTACATGAGACACGCGTTCAGTCGCATGTGACAGCAGCGCTCCTCCTCCACCGTCTGCGGCGCCGAGAAGAGCGGACTCAGATAGCTCGGTGGCGGTCGGTAGTAGTTGTTTATCTACGGCGGCGCCGGATTCGGCGCATTACTCGCCGGCTAAGAGAAGCTCTGCATCTCCTGGTTCGTTACGTGCACGCAGGCTGCCATATGGAGTGAAAAAAATCATATATCAATCTTCAACCAATGATATGATAAATTAAGAATGCAGTGATGTTAATATATTTTATTTGATGAATTAACTGCTCGAAAAAAACTTATACGAAATGTATTTAACACATCACCTACATCCGTCCAAATCTAAAAATGAGGGTCCACTATCGATGAATCGGATGCTCCAGTCATTCTAATTTATTAGATTGCAAATGTTGCTTAAAACGCGTCTGGAAAGTCTACGGTTGGGTTATCCTATTAAATATTGTTTTACCGTACGACACAACTAATTGATGATCCATCGGCGTATGCAATGATTAAAGGTTTTGCTGAATTCTGTTAATAGATTTTAACATATGTTTATCCTTCTTCATAAATCAACGGTAAATAAACATATTTATTAACATCTTCATCATCATAATGCATTTCTAAATAACATAATGAATATTACGGGGGTGATATCAAGTTGTTTAGTACGTAACCCTGTTTAGCGCTGAGCGCGGCGTCGCTCCGCTACGTGGTTAGATCGTCTATTATTTCAACTTGTTACCCCGATCCTCCTTCATCACCCGTATTCATATGTTCGTTGATGTACGCGCAGCTGTACGCCTGCGCGGTGGAGTCCGGTAGCGGGAAGCCCTACCGATCAGTGTATTCGTTTACTATCAGCTGAGTGTTCACAGGTTGAATATCAGACATAAAGTGAAATTCACCTACGCGGGCGATTGACGCGCCTGCGCGCGGGACCAGGCGCCTTGAGTGTGTTGGCGCGCCTGCGAGTGAATTGCTTTATAGTGAGGCGTTTGGGCATGAGTGAAAAAATCAATTGATATATTATAGCTAAAATAACATATTAACAGGCATATTAGAGTTTACATTCATGGTGGTAGATAAAACCCTTAAATACAACATTATAACTGCTTGAACCGGAGATATGATTGTATGAGTTTACGGACCAGTGGCATTGACTTTAATGTACGTTTATATAGGTGCATCCCCTACATTTTCCGTCGAAACAGAACAGGAGGCATTAACTATGGTCATTGAAGCGTCTGTAACTGGAAAGCTTACAATTGCTGTAAAATTACCCAGATTATGGTTATTCTGATTGAAGAATACCTGATATGGTTAGATGGTCTGTAGGGTGTATAATTGCATGCTATCTTGCTAAACATCTTCAACGCGTAACAAGCACTTGGTATCTTGATCTGTATCTTGTGTTTGTTCGTTATCATAGTATTATGATAATTATATTTATATAGGATATAAAGTAGGTCTACTGTAATTCAATGAATTAATGTATTAACAACTATAGGTGTCAAGGCTAGCTTACGCGGCTGTGTCTTATATAAATAAGTTGTGAACCTATTCTTATTATACTTTTGTAGTTACCTGATTCTACAGATTTACGCCCTGTCGGGCGCTGAGCGCCGCGTCCCCGCGCTCCGTGGTTAGATCGTCTATTATTTCAACTTGTTATCCTGCGGATGATATCATGGTCTTTA
>JGI990J12352_1000209_pt1 | contig 13715 bp, 8 predicted proteins | sample Intmic4MA4BA4MSA_FD_12352 | JGI IMG/M metagenome (IMG submission 12352) | reverse complement strand
ATGGCGCAGTTGTTAGGCAAAGAAACTACAATGAACAGGCTAAAAACAACGCTAAAAAGATTATAAATAAAGTGGGCGATTTTAAGGATTGAGGTCAATTTTTTTAGGATTTTTTTTGCACATGATGGTGCGGGTCGCACCCCGAGTGCAACCCCTACATGATTGTTGTATTAATTGCCAGTGGGCTTTTTGCCCACTGGTATAAAATCTTTAATATCAATTGTAATTAATTTTAACTCACCTTTGCGCATTAAAACTAAACGGCTTGTCGCCCGTAAACTACAGACTGCAAGCCGCTTAATTTATTTAGTAACTTTGTCCAAACTTTTGGGACATTTCACTCTCGTATGTAGGGGTCGCACTTCCATGCGATTCGCACCATATTTTAAAAAGGCTTTGTGTAACCCTCATTTGTATTTTAACATAGGTTACATTTTAAAAAATAGGCTTAGTTTATAGGTTAAAATTCAGGACAGTCTTATTTGTTATTAGGCCAACTTTTTTGAAAAAGTTCATAAAAAGTTCATAAATAAGCTTGACTTTATAAAAAGTGTATACTATAATAGGGTACAGGACAATATATAGCTAAATGGGCTTGTCATTTGGTTGTATGATTAAAATGCGCAAAAGCAGCGGTGCTTTTGCATTTCAGTTTTATTATGGCAGTAATCAGAAATTATTATAAAATATTAGGAGTTGGCTACGACGCCACAGACGCCGAGATTAAAGAGGCGTATCGGGTAATGGCAAAAAAATACCATCCCGATTTAAACCAAGGCGACCCTACTGCTGCGGATAAGTTTAGAAATGTAGGCGAGGCGCATGATCATTTATCTAACCCTGATTTGCGTGCGGTTCATAACGATTTACTAGAAAGTAAAGGGATTGATACGGGGCGTAAGCGTCGTCAAGCACAAGCGGCAGCCGAGGCCACAGAGCGGCTTAAAAAACAGCAAGAAGAACAAAAAGAAAAAAAGTCGCAGCAAAAACACAAAATAGGCGATATTGTTACTTGTGAATCTTGCAGTAAAAAGCAACGTGTAGGGCAAAGTGGCGATTGCGTGCAGTGCGGTTTGCCCTTAGCAGGTAATAATGAATCAAAAACAACAAAAAGCAAAAAAGATTCTGAACCTAAAAAGCCCCGTAATGTGCATGAGCGCAACGAAATGATTAGAAAAAAGCGTGATGCGGGTAAGCGATTTAACCGCATGGTTGCCATTATTATGGTGAGTGTATTTGGGCTTATGATGATAGGCGGTCTATTTGGCGGTTTGGCGGCGGCAGGCGTATTTGATTCTAGGTTTACAGTAACGTTTGTTACAGGTGTAGACGCTTTAACGCTAGAAGATATTCGTGTGCGCAGTGGGCGTGCGATTCAAGAGCCTACCGCCCCTGTGCGAGAAGACGGTTATGTGTTTTTAGGTTGGTATACCACCCAGCCAGGCGTAACCCCTGCCCAACGTTTCCTTTTTCAGACAAATTTACACCCTGGTACGGGAGTCACACAAAACTTTACATTGTATGCGCATTGGCGTTCGCCCGCTGTGCCTACGCCTACGGTTGTTATTACTTTTATCAATCAACATGATGCAACCACTACCATTATCAGAAACGAAAATTCCCCCACAGCAGGTTCTAGTATAGCGGGTCAGGGGGCGGTGCCTATCCCGTCCGACCGATTAGGATATCGATTTGTAGGATGGTATACCTCTTTGGACGAGAGTGGCGTATTGTTTATCAATACGTTTGCAGAATTTGCAAGTGGTACATTCAGATGGCAGACCATGACATTGCATGCACGTTGGGAAGAAGTAGATAACTTCCGACTAATTATACGTGATGCTGAGGGCGTGATTACACACGATTGGATGACACGCATTGCGTTTAATACGCAACATAGTGCGCCAGGTGTAGAAGGTGAGCATATCGAAAATGTTGCTGTTCCGTTAGAACTGCGTGCAAACTTTGTAGGTTGGTATCTTTACAACCCAGTAGCGGGCACTAGAGGCAATCGTTTGATTCAGTTTCAAAGGGGTGCTACTACGCAAGAAGATAGGTATATTTTATGGAATCCCTTTAGCGGTGGTGTAGAAATTAACGCCCCGCCCCGTCCCCCGCATTGGACGCTTATTGCGGTATTTAGTTAAATTATGATAATAGAAACTTTTTTACAAAACTGTACAAATGTTGCCCACAGCTTTTTAAGCGTGTTTGTAGAGCAACAATTTAACCCAGGCAACGGCAATTCTGTCGATTGGCGGTTTATTTTAGCCATTGTGTTTGGCGTAATCGTAATTGTGTTAACGGCGGTTATGGCAGTGTTTATTATTAGAGAAAAACGTGCCGACAAACATGCGGAGCGCACAGTGATTGACAACGAGCTAGACGCTAAAGAGCGTGCGGCTATGTTACACGACAAATCGGATTCTACTACAGAGAAAACGCAAGAAACATCAGAGCTTTAAGTAACCGCCGATTGAGTATCGCCGTTACCAAAATAACTAGTATTTAGTGATTTAACACATGTAAAGAGATTACTCTTTGCATAAGTACAAAAGGACGTTAAAAACATGAACGAACTACTTGGACAAATTAGCGAAAAATATATTCCGTTTTGGCTGTCTATGCTAGACCCTCGAGGCGGTTTTTATGGTAGCCACGTGGGTGGCGTAATAGAGCGTGATGCGCCCAAAGGGGCTATCCAGCACTTTAAAATTTTGTGGTTTTTTAGCCGTGCTTTTCAAGTATTTAAAGACCCTAAGCTTCGTGTTGCTGCCGACCATGCGTACCGTTTTATTATAGACAGTATGATGGATAAAGAGTTTGGCGGTTTCTATGATACGGTACGTTTTGATGGAATGGTGACAAACCGTACCAAACACGCCAATGCGTTTGCGCTTGCGCTTTATGCTTTTACGGCATATTTTGATGCGTCAGGGGAGTATGCCGTACTCAAAAATGCGTACGAATGCTTTAACACGCTAGAGTTTAGATGTAGGCGAGAGTTTGGTTATCATGAGCAATTTGACGGAATATTTACCCCTATTGCCAATACCAAAATGAGCGATTTGAAAAATGTGTGCGGACATGTTAAGACATATCTTAATATTTTATCGGCATACATTGATTTTTTTCATACCTCTAAAGACGAAAACGTGCGTGTGGCATTAGAGCATGTATACGAGATTATACGTTACCGTATTTTTGTAGAGGACACAGGCTCGTTAGATGTATACTTAGATAAAAATTTAGACACCGAGTATGATGTATTAGATGCAGGCATTAACATGCAAGCATCATGGCTTATGACTAATGCGGCTTTAGCTTTAGGCAAATTTGTGCGTGAGGACGCAAGTGTAGTAAAACGCATGGTAGATGCAACACTAAGAGAGTGTTTTGATAACCCTGCGATGAGCTATCGAAAATATCCTAAAAAAATGGATTCTGACCGTTTAGGTTGGGTTCAGGCCGAAGGCATCGTTGGGCTTATCAATATGTATACGCTTACCAAACAAGAAAATTATTTAGATAAAGCCAAAAGTCTATGGGGATATGTTAAAAACAATCTTATGCTTCATGGCGGTTGGTCTTTTGGCAAAACCAAACTAGGCAAATTAATGGATAAACCTTTAGTGAGTCCAGAATCTGGCCCTTTCCACGAGGCAAGAATGTTTTTCGAAGTTTTACGTAGAGGCGTAAACATTGGTTTATAAGGCAGTAGAATATAATACTGTTTACAGAATAGAATTTTGTTTGTAGAATGTAATGTTAGTATGTAGAGTATGATTTTGGTTTAATAGCAGGAAAAGTAATGTAGTGTGTGAATAGATTGAATAGTAGAATGTAATTTTAGTTTGATGGCAGGCAAGAATGTACTTAACTGTGTAAGTATTGCACATTAGAATGCGGTGGGTGTTATATTGTCATGATAACAACAACACTTGTAACTAGAAATCATCATTAAAATGTAGAACCCCTAAAATGTGATATGGGTTTGATAGTAGATAGAGTACTTAATTGTGCAAATAGTGTGATGTAATACGGGTTATTGTAGGTATTGGTTGTAATGTGTTTTACAAAATGTATGAAATGCGAGTGGTTTAAAATTTTAACCACTCGCATTTCGCATTTTTTATATTTGTTTTTATGATAGTGAAAGGTTTTGTGGTGATAAATTTAAAAACCCTCTTAATTATTGAATTATCATGTTTTAATTTAATTTTCTTTGCAACTATCTATTTTAGGACGCCATACGTGTGCGTGTACCTACTTTTAATCTAATTTTACTAGCAACTATCTATTTTAGGCGGTAGGGCGCAAAGTAGGTGCGCCGTTATCGTCAAAATACCATGTTCCGCCAACGTTTTCTTCCGAGAAAAACACCACATTATTACGTGCGCCTTGGGGTAAACCGCTATCGTTTAAACCTGGTATAGCGTTAAATTGTTGCTCTGTTCCCATAAAGTAAATTCTAAAATCTGTCGTGGCAATACCTGCAAGTGCGTTAAAGTGTAGCCATGTAATGGTATTAGGCAACATTAAACTTGTTAAGTTAGCTCCTTCAAATACATTCGCACCAGTAGCATCTAAAGTAGAGCCTTGCGCAAACCTTACCGTTGTAAGCGTTGTTATATTTGCAAAAGCAAAAAAGTCAATAATTTGTACACTAGCAGGAATTATAACGCTAGCAATATTTGTGCCCCAAAAAGCTTGCGCACCAATGGTTTGCAGGTTAGAGTTAGGGGAAAAAGTCAAACTTGTAAGCGTTGTTATATTCCTAAAAGCACCTGCGACAATGGTTTGTACGCTAGCAGGAATGATAACGCCAGAAATATGTGTATTCTCAAAAGCTAGTTCACCAATGGTTTGCAGGTTGGAATCGGGGGAAAAAGTTAAACTTGTAAGCGTTGTTATATTCCTAAAAGCACTCCAGCCAATGGTTGCTACGCTAGCAGGAATGATAACGCTAGTAATATTTGTATTCTCAAAAGCATGCCCACCAATGGTTTGTAGGTTAGAGTTAGGGGAAAAAGTCAAACTAGTAAGCGTTGTCATATCCCTAAAAGCGTTATTACCAATGCTTGTTACGCTAGCAGGAATTTCTATAGACGATAATCTAGCACCGCTAAACGTTACATTATAGATACTTGATAACTGTGAGTCTGGTGCAAATGTCACTGCTAACGGATTAAGTGTATCATGTAAAGAAGAAAATGCAAAAGAAGTTGTTCTCCCTGGAAACTGTATATAGGTTAAAGCAGAATAACTAAACACATTGGCCCCTACGGACATAAGTTGTGAATTAGGCGAAAATGTTATGCTTGTTAAATCGTGTGTATTTGCAAACGCACTTGCTGCAAACTCCGTTACTGAATCAGGAATTTCTATTGATGATAACCTTGTGTTGTTAAAAGCAGCACCGATGCCTGTTGTAATTTGTGAGTTTGGTGCAAAAGTAACATTAAAAGGTGTTTCTACATTTGCAAATGCATGACTATTTATACTAGTTAAAGATGCAGGTAGATGGATATTTGTAAATGCAAGGTTTGAGAATGATCTTGACCCAAGCGTTGTTAGCCTTGACTCTTCTGCAAACGTTATACTGCCTATCGTTGAATACATAAATGCATTACTTGATATTGTGCGTATATTAGACGGAATTATTACATTATCAAAACTAAGACCATGTAGTCCATCAATACCTACAACAAGACGCCCATTATAATAATTAGGTAACGTTAGTGTTTCTCCGCTAAAACCGTGGGTGATTTCTGTAATGGTTGCAGTGTTGCCTGATACAGAAAAGGTAAATTGAGAGGTAGAGGGTGTATAAGGATTAGACATAACTAATGTTGGAATTAGAAAGATTAGAATAATCGCTAGGCTTGCAATAAAAGTAAGTAGGCCTATAAACTTTCGTTTAGTAGCAGTTGTAGAAATATCGCTAAAGGTGTTGCTAGAATCATTGTTGTTAGGTGTAGAAGTGGGTAATTCCATGATTAAATTGTTCCTTATTATAAGTTAATTGTCTATAATAAGTATAAGCATTTTAATCCTTGATTGTCAATCATAATTAAACAATATCTAGATTTAAATTGTATTTAGTTTTATGTAGGTTAAAAATTGATTGCGATTGATGTAAGCAATATTGTGTGGNTTGCACGGGAGTGTGAGCCCNACATGTGGGTTAAAATTCTGTAGAAAACTCATGACCCTTACATGTGGATTAAAATTCTGTAGAAAACCTATTGAAAATTCACAATGATTTTTTACCTACCTGTAGGGGTCGCAGTCCTCTGCGACCCGCACAATATCTAATTAAATATTCATTTTAGGGTATTGAAAGAATTGCATGATACAAAACTGTTATGATAATCGTAATTAATTTCAATTCGCCTGTACGGGTCGGGGGCCCTCTGCGACCCGCACCAAACTATCACTGCTAGGATGTTTATTTAATATTATTTTGTAATTAAAAACAGCTCCACACAGGTTAAACAATGCGTGCAGGGTGGTGGGTCCTCAATGCTAATGATATTTCTTACACAATTTTTAGGGCGTTTTCGCCTAGTAGGCCTTGTATTTCTGCTAAGAAGGCATCGTTGATAGAAACGGGTAGTTCTAATGGGTATACTTTGTTGTCGTGGGTAGATTTTATAAATGTTTCGTCTAAGCCAGGGTAGGCTAATAAAATTTCTTGCAAGGCGTCAAGTAGTGTTTCGTTTTGCTTATCGCAATAAAAACATATTTTGCGCTGTTTTAGGTTGGTTGCGGAAGATTGATTTGCGCCCACTGCTAGAATTTCGTCTACCCAAAAACTAGGTGTTTCGTTTCGGAAGTTTACTTTTCCCTTTAGGGTAACCAATTTGTTGGGTATAAAAAGGTCTTTGTGTTTATTGAGTATGTAGCTTGACGCCAAAATTTCTACTATGCCGTTAAAGTCTTCTAACTTGCCAATGCCTAATTCTTTGCCCGTTTTAGTAAAACGTTTTTGTGCCTCTACAAGCACTCCGCCCAGACTAATGTTTTGCCCATCAGATAAAGCGGAAGAGCTTTCTTCTATTAAAGAGCCGTCGTCTTCTATGTCGTCACTGCCACTGCTACTTTGGGCAAAGTGAGAGGTGTTGTAGGTAAAACCTTTTAAAAAGTCGGTGTATTCGTCTAGTGGATGACCCGTCAGATATACGCCCGAAACTTCTTTTTCGTACTGGAGTTTTTCTGCCAAAGAGTATTCGCCCACGTTAGGGTAGACAATACGGTTTTGTTCGGCAATGCCACTGGTTTCAAAAAAGTTTAATTGACCACTGGCGGCCGCTTCTCTATCTTTGGCGGCACGTGCTAGTGCAATCTCGTACACATGCATAAGTTGCAAACGGGTTTTGCCAAAATTGTCAAAGGTGCCTGTCCAGATAAGTGATTCTAGTAAGCGTTTGTTGAGTGTAACATGACTCATGCGGGTAATAAAATTTTCAAAATCTTTAAAATCGCCGTTTTTTTCTCGAACCGCTATAATCTCGTTGATTACCCCTAGCCCTACATTTTTAATGGCGGCTAAGCCAATACGTACATTGCCGTCTTCTACCGAAAAGGTTGCTTCACTTTTATTGATGTTGGGGGGAAGTACGGCAATATTGCGGGTTTTTAGGTAGCGCAAATAGTTGGCGATATCGTCAATAGAAGTAATGCGGTTGTTTAAAACAGCGGTGATAAATTCTACCGTATAGTAGCGTTTAAGATAGGCGGTTTGATACGCCAAATACGCATAAGCGGTAGCGTGTGATTTGTTAAAAGCGTAGTTACCAAATTTAATAATGTCATCAAAAATTTTGTTGGCAATCGCTTCAGGTACGCCGTTTTTAATGGCGCCTGCAATGTTCTTTTTGGTATTGCCATGTATAAAGTTTTTGCGCTCGGCATCAAACAGATGAATTTTCTTTTTAGAAATCATGGCACGCAGTTCGTCACCTGCACTTACCGTATAGCCTGCCAGTTTTTGTGCTGCTTGAATTACTTGCTCTTGGTAGACCATAACGCCGTAGGTAACGTCTAAAATATTCTCTAGCATAGCATGGTCGTATACAATATTTTTGTTGTCACGTTTGCCACTGCAAAACTTAGGGATATTATCCATAGGGCCAGGGCGGTACAGCGCAACACCTGCAATAATATCCTCTAGACAGGTAGGCTTTAAATCTCGCATAAATCGCTTCATGCCCTCGGATTCTAATTGAAAAACAGCATGGGTATCGCCCTCACCGATAAGGTCAAATACACCTTGGTCGTCGTACTCCATGGCGTAAAAATCTATGGTATCGCCCCTAGTTTTGGTAATGATGTCGATAGCATTTTGAATATCTGTAAGCGTACGCAAGCCCAAAAAGTCCATCTTTAACAAACCTAACTGCTCACATTCGTTCATGTCAAATTGTGTGGTGGTTAAAAATTCGTTGCTTTTATCTTTTTTGGCAACCGCCATGGGGATATGTTGGTAGGTGGGGTCTTTACAGATAATAACGCCTGCCGCATGAATGCCCGTTTGGCGAGGGAAACGCTCTACCTTTATCGCCATATCAAAGATGCGGCGTGCGGTTTCATCTTGCTCGTATACCGCTTTTAAATCGGGTATCGCTCCGCTGGGTGTAAGACCCACAAGTTCGGATAAGCTTGCATTAGAGAGAGGGGGGAAGAGTTTGGTGAGTTTATCCATCTCTGAATACGGGTGGTTAAATACCCTGCCAACGTCTTTTAAAGCGGCTTTACTTTTTAGCGAACCAAAAGTTATGATTTGCGAAACGTTTTCAGCACCATATTTATCTACTACATATTGGATAACTTCTTCACGTCTATCTACACAAAAGTCTATATCAAAGTCGGGGTTAGAAACACGGTCGGGGTTTAAAAAACGCTCAAAAATAAGACGGTACTTAAGCGGGTCTGGGCGGGTAATGCCCAGCGCAAACGCAACAATACTGCCTACGCCACTGCCTCGCCCTGGGCCTACAGGAATACCGTTTTGTACAGCATAATGGATAAAATCCCATACGATTAAAAAGTAATCTACAAAGCCTAGCCGCTCGATTAAACCTAACTCGTAATCGGCTCTGGTTTTAGCTTCTTCGCTTATGGTTTTATAATTACGCTGTAATCCTTCATAGGTAAGGCGGCGCAACATGGCGGCAGGAGCTTCGCCTGTGTCGGGTACATACTCGGGCAATAGCGGTTTTTTTTCAAAATAATAGCAATCGCATTTGTCTGCAATCTCTTGTGTATTGTCTAAAGCATCTAGGCAAAAACTAAAAATTTCTTCCATTTCCGCTCTCGATTTTAAGTAAAATTCTCGGGTGGGGAAGTAACTACCTTCACTGGAAATGTCGTCAGCAGCAGTAGCGATTTCGCTGGCGGGAAGCTCGTCATAAAGTTCTTCAGGTTGCAAGGTTTTACGGAACGATATGCACTGTAAAACCTTTTGCATTGCCCAATCTTCACGCTTTAGGTAATGTACGTCGTTGGTGGCAACAAGCTTGATGTTGTTATCACGGGCAACACGGATAAGGTGAGGTATTACTTGTTTTTGTTCTCGTAGATTATGGTCTTGCAATTCTATATAATAATCGTCACCAAATAAACCTTTAAATTGTTTGGCAATAGCATCTGCTTTTTTAAGGTCACCTGCCATAATCGCTTGAGGAACGGCACCTGCCAAACATGCAGATAAACAGATAAGCCCTTCGGTGTATGTTTGTAAGGTTGCCATATCAATACGGGGCTTGTAATAGTAACCCCTTGTATGGGCAAGCGACACCAATCTAATCAGATTTTTATATCCTGTTGCATTTTTAGCCAATAACACAATATGCTCTAGCTTGGGTGCTTTGCCCGCCACCGATTCTTTAATGTCCATATCGTGGCACATATAAAGCTCGCAACCGATAATCGGTTTAACTTTAAAAGGGCGACGTTCTTTCATAAAATCATAAAAATCTGCGCTGGGGTCGGTGTGCTTTGCTGCAGCCTTACAGAATTGCAATACACCGTACATGTTTCCGTGGTCGGTAATGGCAACTGCAGATTGCCCCAATTCGCCTGCATATTTAAAAAGACTAGATATACGGGTTGCACCGTCTAGCAAACTGTATTCGGTATGTACGTGTAGATGCACGAAATTTTTTGTAGAATCGTTAGACATTGATTTTGCGCCTCCTTAAGAGTATGTAATGGGTAGTTAAAGGGTCAGGTTTTTTAAATTTTAACGATGATTTTTAGCTGATGATTTTAGTTGTGGGCAGCGGTGCGCCAGCATTAAATGTAACACTGCCCTACATAGTTTAGTGATAGTGATTATCCGCTACTCGGTGTTTGCTTTGTGTTTAGTTGACATTTAAACTGTTTACGTATAACGCTACCAGTTTATCTAAACGGTGTCGCATACCCGATTTTGAAATTCCGCCCATGGCTGCTAAATCGCTTAAGGAGCTTTCGGGGTTGTCTAACCTTAACATGGCTGCCGCCTTTAATTTATCGTTTTGGGCAGCAAGTTGCCCACTTTTATTTAAAGCTTCTATCGCTTCCATTTGCATGCTGCTTAATCCGATGGTTTTATCGATGTTTGCCAAATCACAATTTAAGCGTCGGTTAATTAAACGGCTGGCTTCTCGTTCGGCAAAGGTATCGTATAGTTTTAATACGGCATTGCTTGCACCCAACAAGCCTAACGTATCGCCAATAGGCTCTATGCCTTTTAAGTATACAACATCTTTGTTGCTACGCTTTAATGTTTTTGCCACTATGCCAAAATGGGCAAGTAGCTTGATACAATCGGCGGCTAAAAAACCGTTGTTAAACGCAAACTCTAAATGGTACCCACTGGCTAAAGTAACCGTACCTAAAGCGATAAATAGTCCTTTTAATGTAGCAAGAATAACCTCGTCTGAATCTTTAAAACTTTGGTGAATATAAGGTAGATATAGGTAGTCGCCAGAGATATCTTTTTCAAAAATACACAATTCTTTTAATAGAATATCTACAGAATCCCCGACAAAAACGACAGCTTTTTCTTTTGTGTGTGATAGGGGCGAAGTTTTAAAAATTTCATCGCATAATGCAGAAACGGTATTTTTTAATTCTGGATTATCTACCCGCAATACAAATTGCTTTTGGCGGTTGCTAAACCCTAATGTACCTAAACCTCTACAAATAGCACTTAAAAAAGCCCGCTTAGCACGAGTTTTGCGCAAGGGTAGTTTTAGGATTTCTTGTTTAGAATTTTCAGAAAATTGACGCATTTTAAGTTAAGGAGGGTGGGGTGGGGTTCAATTTGCATGGCTAGGGTACTGCGGGTCGCAGAGGACTGCGACCCCTACAGGTGAGAAGGAAGCCGATGGGTGGGAGGAAATTCAGCAGGCGGTTAATGTGACGATGTGTGGTTGATTTAATGATTATGTGCGGGTCGCACAGGAGTGCGACCCCTGCAGGTGAGAAGAAATCCAGCAGGTGGGAATGAAACCCGATGGGTGAGAAGAAATCCAACGAGTGGGAAAGAATTTAGTAATTTTGTAGGGGTCGCAGTCCTCTGCGACCCGCACAATATTGGGTCTTTACCTATTATTTACTTACCTCTAATTTAGGCGAGCAGTGGGCTATCATAAAAATGTAATGCTATCAAAATTAAATTTCTAAATGCCCTAGCATAGACTGTAATTTTTTAGACCGCCATGTTGGAATGCGCTCCCAGTTGGCAATTTGTTTTGTAGGCAATCCGATACGGGCGATGGTATCTTCTATAAGTTTAAAATTACCTACGTCTTCTATTTTATGGGCGTCTGAGTTGCCCACAAACTCTACCCCAGTAGCCGTTACGTCCTCTAACTGCTTGTCCGTCATGGAAATGCGTTTACCGTTAAGCTCAAAATAGGTACCATGATGTTTGCATGCTTTGGCTACTTCTACTACATCAATTTCTATGCCATAATTGGGGTGCGATACAATATCAATCTCGTATTTTTCTAACGCCTTAATGTACATGTCGGTATTGCGTATAAACATCTTTTTGTTGCTTTTCATTTTAAACGCTTGTTGAAAAAAGTTAGGCAAAAAAAACTTAAAAATATCTCTAGGATGGTCGGGTTTAACCATAAAGTGGTAACCGCATACAACTACATCTAAAGCAGAAATTTCGCTAGGCAATAAATCGATAAAGCCACGGTGCGAGTTAAAGTTGGTTTCTACCCCTAAAAGCAAATTGATTTCGGGATATTTTTGGCGCAATGTTTTAACATCACGCTCCATATAAGGCCAATCCATTCTGCGTACATGGTAAATCATATGCTTAAAACCATGGTCGGTAATAGCAAGTTCTTTTAAGCCCAAAGATATCGCTTTTTTAACGTTATCTTCTATGGTACTTTTGCCGTGGCTATAGGTTGTATGCGTGTGGTAGTCGCCCCAAAATCCCAACTTAAAATTCTCCTAGGTATTGTGTTTCTTCTTGTAATACGATGCCGTATTTTTGATTTACGGTATTTTTAATATTGTCTATAAGCTTAGCGATGTTTGTAGCGGTAGCTGAGCCATCATTGATAATAAAGTTTGCATGTTTGCCCGATACGCTTGCACCGCCTATCCGAGTATTTTTTAAACCTGCTTGGTCAATATAAAACCCTGCGGACTGATTGTCGGGTGTTTTTTTAAACACACTGCCTGCACTGTAACCTTTGGGCTGTGTAGCGTTACGGTATTGCGCAAAAGCCAGCCGTTTTTGGGTAATCGATTCTTGCGGTTCGGGTGTGCAGTTAAACGCTACTTTTAGAATACTATCGCTTTTGCTAAAGCAAGAAGCACGATAGGTAAAGCCGCAATCTGTGTTATTGAGCCTAACCACTTTGCCTTGTTGTAAAACTTCTACCCATAGCACCACATCTGCCATACAGTTGCCGTGTGCGCCTGCGTTAGAGATACATGCACCGCCTACCGTGCCAGGAATGCCATGCGCCCACGCCATATTACCCCAATGATTTTTTTCAAAATACATAGATAGGGTAGGCAACTTAACACCGCTGTCGGCAAGGATAAAGTTAGGGTTATGCTTAATGGTACACATGGTGTTTTTTACCACTAAGCCCCGTATCCCTTTGTCGCCAATCAGTACATTGCTGCCATTGCCAAGTAGGGTTACGGGAGCATGATTGTAGCGTGCAGGGTTTTGTAGCAAATGTATATATTCGTCCGTTGTGGCAACCGCCGCAAAGTAATCGGCATAGCCGCCCACGTGCCAAGTGGTGTGATTTTTAAGTGAAACATTTTGCTGAATTACAACGTCCATTGAATAGTGTACCCCATAGTATACAATCATTTAAGTAGCTTGTGGGCAGCTTACAAACCGCCCCTACATATTATGCAGGGTAGTTATCAAAATGTACCTTATCTTTTATAATTGCCCAATATTTGCTGGCTAAATCTTTGCCTGTCCCTACATCTAATGTACGATTGTTGCCACATTCTATGGGTGAGTCGCCAGGCATAGTATCCATGGTGGTTACCGTTTTAAAGGTGTCAATCAAATCGGTTAACATTTCGCTTTTGGTTAAACCTTGATACAGCACATAAAAGCCTGTTGCGCAACCCATAGGCCCTACGTATACAACATGGTTTGCGTGCGTGCCATTACGTAAGGCGGTAGCCAAGAGATGTTCTAACGAATGCATCTCTATGTGCGTTAA
>JGI990J12352_1000208_pt1 | contig 13716 bp, 3 predicted proteins | sample Intmic4MA4BA4MSA_FD_12352 | JGI IMG/M metagenome (IMG submission 12352) | reverse complement strand
GTATTCATCTTCGTCAAAATACTCCTCATCCTCAGACGAGTCGTTAAGCGCAAAGTGATTAAGAATATCTTGCTTTGTAATATCCATAATAAAAAACCTCCATGTTGCATTCTTTATACCATAATAGGATTAGGATACTGTAAAAGAATAATTTATAAGCTGTATTGGGTTAGTAAAGATAAACATTAAATAGATAACAGGGTACTCTATTAACTTTAATAAGCCGTTAAATTAATAGAGTGCCATGTTATCTAAATTTAGGTGTTATCTAGGACGAGGAGGTGGTGTGCCACCAGGACGGGGTCTGGGTGCGCCTGGACGAGGTGCTGCCCCTGGCCTAGCTGTACCAGGACGGGCAGGCGGTGCTACCCCAGGTCTAGCTGCGCCAGGGCGAGGTGCTGCCCCTGTTGGTCTGGGTGCGCCAGGGCGAGCAGTCGGTGCACCTGGACGTGCTGCCCCTGGCCTAGCTACACCAGGACGAGTAGGTGCTGCACCCGCAGGACGAGGTGCTGCCCCTGGACGAGAAGGCGGTGCACCATACTTATTTACATAACTTGTTGTGTGCTTAACATTAGTAACTTTTTTGCCTGCAGGAGGAGGACGTTTTGTTCCAGGATTTTGGTGCACGTTAACACGTTCTGTTTTCTTTTTAACAATTACCTTAGGTGCTTTGTTTGCACGTGCCTCTGCGTCGGCTAGTTTGCCCTTATTAATCGCATCGTTTTTACTGCGCTCAATCAGTTCTCGTAATTCTGCGCTAGATTGTTCTTCTTGGTCAAAGGTAAGTTTAAGCTGAGTAAATTTCTCTGCCAACGCTTCACCCTCTTTAGCATTTGTAACCTCTTCAAGACCCGCTCTAAGTTGTGCAATTTCCTCTTTACGTTTTTGTACTTTTTGGGCAAGACGATCTTTTTCTTCTTGCGACATCTCGCTTAGACGTTTTGCATCTTCTTCCATTGCCGTACGCATACGCTCTAACTCGGACGCATTGTCACGTTTTAAGGCTTCTAGTTCCTCTTCCGCTTTCTTGCGTGCCTCGTCTGCATCTGTTGCCGCTTTGGTACGAGCTTCTTCCGCTTCTGCCTTAATTTTATCTGCTTCTGCTTCCGCCGAAATACGTGCGGCCTCGGCTTGGGCTTGAGCAATTTGCGCCTCTTCTTGCACTTTTGCTCTAGTCTCGTCTGCCTCAGCTTGCGCCCTAGCCATAGCAATTTCAGCTTCCTGACGTGCTTTTTCGGTTTCTTCTTGGGCTTCTTGTTTCGCTTTTTCTACTTCGCCCATAGCAACCATAAGTGCAAGGTCTGCTTCTTCTTTAGCTTCTTGCTTGGCTTTTTCTACCTCACCCATGGCTACCATGCGTGCAAGTTCAGCTTCTTCTTTGGCTTTTTCTTCGGCCTCTTCTTTAATTTTGTCAGCTTCTTGGCGTGCTTCGTCTGCTGCTTTAAGCATTTCTAGTGCCTCAGATTCGGCGGCTTCTTTGGCCTTTTCTGCCTCTTCTCGGGCAAGATTGGCAGCAAGCTTAGCTTTTTCTATCTCTGCACGTTCACGCTCTAACCTTTTAGCAAGGTTAGCATCTTCAAACGCCTTACGCTCTTGTGATACCACACCACTACCCGGAACAAATCTTATATCGGTAATTTCGGATTTGTCGTCAATCGCTTGCAATGTCGCAGTTTCGGCAGTTGCTTTTTCTAGACGCTCTTTGGCAATCTCTATCGCTTGCCTTGCGGTTTCTAATTCTGCTTCTAACTCTTCTTGAAGTAGAATATTGGCTTTTTTGCCCTCTAGTTTAAGCTTAGCCTCTTGCTCTGTTAACTCGGCGACTGTGCTAGCGATGGCGTCACGTTCTGCTTGTTGCGCACGCAACTCTTCTAGCCCTGCCATAACATCTGCTTGCTCTTGCATGATATCTAACATTTCTTCGTCAGAAGCATTTGACATACGTGTATCCAAGTCGGCTAATTTTTCCTCATTGGCGGCAATTTCTTCTTCTCTAGATTCAATAGATTCTAGCAATTCTTTATTTAGGGCAAGTTGTTCTTCTATCGTCTTAATTTCGTTTGCTAAGCCCATAACTGCTGCGTTAAGTTTAACATCTAACTCGCTTTCTAGTTTTTCTCTATGTGCAAGTGCAGATTCAATCGCATCGTTAGAGGCTGTTAATTCTGCTTCTAACGTTGCTTGATACTCATTAAATACGGTTTGTCTGATTACCTCATCCTCGCACTTAGACACATCTTCTAACGACATCTCTTCTTTTTCAATGTAGTCGATAGATTTCTTTTTAAGTGCGGCAAGCTCGATACTCTTTGCCGATTTAAATTTAGTATTGTCGGTGATTAAACCATCTAAGGCATGAATTAAATCATTTTTCTCTGCCATAGAATCACTCATACGCTCTGCTGCTTGAGGGTCTGTTGTGTTAAGCAGTTGCATTTTAAGTGCACTTACATCGCTTTTTAATAATGCTTTTTCGGCATTTAGCGTTTCAATTTCTTCTTGTGCACGTTTTACATCACGGTCAGCAAAATAGATGTTGTTCATGATGGGGCTTAAATANGCCGCACGGTTATCATACAACTGTTGTTGACGGGCACGTTCTAAACAAACCGCAGCCGCNGCCGCTGCTTTTTCACACTCAGANATACGTGTTTTAAGCTGTTCTGCCTCTTGCTCTTTTTCCGCAAGGTTGTTTTTTAATTTTNCCGAAACTTCGTGCAACTCTTGCATAAGCTCCTCTTTGGTTTGCTTATTGTTTTGCTCTACAGTTAAACGCTCTTGCGCTAAACGCAATCTTTCTTCGGATGCTGCAATTTCTTTAGTTATACGGTCTTTTTCTTTACCCCTACTAGACGCCATTTTAACTTCTAGGTCGGTGATTTCGTTTTTCTTCCACTCTATCTCTTCTTGCGTTTGCATGATTGCTATGTCAAATGCCTGAACCTCGCCTTCGGTACGCTCTATGGACGCTTGTACAGTCTCTATGTTATTCATATAAATAACACGCTCTTGGTCTGCTATCGAAAAATTCTTGTTTGCTTCTGCAAGAGCAGCTTCTTCGTCTGTAGTTTCTTCAAAAACAAACTTCTCTTCGCCGTTTTCATCGATAATAATTTCACGCTGTTTTTCTTCTTGAGGTATTTCAACTACTACTTTTTCGTTAGGGTCAAAACCTAAAATAGCAATAAGAGGGTTTACAGGTGTGCCGTCTTGCGCTGGGTGGTCGCCCGTTTTTGTAATAAGGGGGTCAGGAGTAGTGTTACCATAAGAAGCTTGTGTTTGTGATTCAGTTACAATGCCACACGCCTCTTCCATAGTACTACCTTGGGCAACCGCATCACGAATACGTTGTTTTTCTTTTTCTAACTCTCGTGCTTGCAGTTCTTTACTTTTATAGAAAGAGCGACGAGTCATACCACGAGGCTCATATTTCTCTAAGAAAATACGCTCGATAAGTTGTTCATCGGTAAGCGGAATAATAATTTCCATAGTGCTTACGTGCGTATGGGTACCGCCCATCGGAGGTGCCATATGCACGTTGGTAGTATGCTCATGCGATGCTTGTGTAGCAACAGTATCACTGCTTGACAGTATGGCCGCATTGCTGGGTGGCATAACCCCTTGCGACTGCTGTGGCATGGGCGCAGGTGCTGCCAATTGCGAAAACTCCATGGGCGGAGCTACCACAGAGGCAGGTGCTGCTAATTGCAGAGGAGCCATGCCGTTAGTTACACCATAACCCATACTCATGCGTTGCTGCACTTGTGCCGCCGCAATGGCAGAATTAAGCTTAACAATATAAGAACTTGTGGGTACGGCTTCTTCTTTAGAAGGTTGACCACCACGTACAATCGCACGGATAATTAAAATAATTAAGATAAGCAACAAGATTGCGGCCAATCCCATAGCAACAAGAAATAGAATGCGTTGCCACGCAACCCAGCCCCAAAAGAACCCTACATTGCGGTCGATAACAAAATCAATCGTTACAAACACTACCGTGCCTGCGTTGCGTGCTTCCCACACGGTACGCTCTGTACCTGTGGCTTGAGGCCTAATTGTAAATTGATTTTGCGCCTGTTGAAAATCAATATGCGCATAATACGCAGAAGTTGTATCGTACCGCCTTTCTATGGTAAACCCTGCTGCCGCTAGCCTTTCTAATTCTGCGTTAGGCTGGTTTAATAAATCTATGGTAGTGCGACTTCTACTATTTACCGAAATCTGAATTAATTCATGTCCGCCAAATACTACAAAAGGAACACGAATTTCCATTTCACGACGTTGACCGCCTACTGCACCTCCCCCTGCGGGTATTACATAATGAATGGTAAAGGTTACATCTTGTCGGCCATGTGCAATAGAAAAAATACGCACCGTATGGTGTACGTCAACAAAGCCCTCTACTTGTGAGCCTGGCATATGCACAAAACTCAATGAGGGAGTTGCAGTGCCTTCTAAATGCGCTGAAATACCAATGATACCATAGCCGTACGGAGCTGCCATATCCACAAGGTCTGTAGCATGGATATCTAATGCACGGAAGTTACGTATCATAGGGTCATTTCTTAATGAGTCTGAATCGCTGCTATCGAATACGAATCTGTCGTCTACGCCACCCGCCGTAGTAACGGCACGGTCGGTATCACGGTTTAATACGGTAGGAATACGTTGCGAAATATGACGCACAGGGCCTGCACTAAGCGTAATCTCTAACTCGAAATGCACAAAGATACTATAAGGTAAGCCTTCAAACTCTACCCTAAGGTATAGGGGGGTGTTGCTATTTAACAACATTTCTGCATCGGTAGCACTTTGGCTTACATGCGCCATAGCCGTAAAATTAGGGCTATCGGCACTGCGATTGAATGTAAAATGGTTGTTTAGGTTGCCTGTGATGTTGGTCATACCGCCCTCAATACCACGCATTACGGTGATATTGGCAACGGATAAATCATTTACATAGTTTAAAACCCAAGGCTCGCCCCCTGCTGTTACAGGATAACGTGCTACATTTGAACTAGGGATAGGAATGTTGTATTCTAACAAACGATTACGCAAGACAGTATTAAAATTGATAAACGTAGGCTGAAAAGAATTGTTTGTTAAAGTAATACGTTGAGCACCTGGCGCAGGAGTTATCGGGGTTGCATTTTGTACAAATAAGTTACGATGTTGCGCATAGCCCCAAAATTCTGCTGTAGCATGTGCGAATGTGGCACGTACAGCGATATGAACAAACACATCATGTGACGTATAGAATACAAGGTCTTGGTTACTATCTGGGCGCATTTCATTTACACGTATCCTAATCCACGCACCACTTTCCATTACCGCAAGTGCAGTTAACCTAATATAAGCAATGTGGTTAGGGTCATCTAGTTCGGTGTGTACCAATGTATTATGATGAGGATTATAAATACCTGTTGTTTGTGTGGTAATACCTACACCAAAATCGCCTAATTCAAATATTGCGTCGGCAGGAATATCTGCCCTTAATAGTCTAATACGGCTACCTAAAGCAAAATGAATCCCTAACCCACGACTACTAAATCGATTGTTAGGATTGGTAGCTAATGCCGCACCCTCACCACGATCAAAATGTGTCCAATTTTGGTCTGCACTAAAAGCTTGATTTTCACCATTAAGGTCTAACATCATGTTTAGGGTGATGGCTTCTCGTCCCATTTCGTCTTGTACAGGAAACGAAAAATCGCCGCTTGCAAAACCAGGCGTAGTCCTACCCATCTGTGGTATGGCAACAAAGGCAACCAACAGCATAATCGCACATAGTAAGCCTATAAAGGAATATTTAATTAAAGATTTGCGTAGCTTCATAAGCGTAGCTCCTTTAAGTGAACTTTGTGTAAGGTTTATTTTACACAAACGTAAGTTGAAACATTTTAAGGGTTTAGAATAATTTTTGTACTAGTCGACACATAACAAGCGCAACGTATAACGGCCTATAGATGTTTACACAAACAACCCTTAGTGTTTTAAAGAGGAAATGTACCCTTGGTACAAGACGATTTTAAAACGCTACAAGCTGTTTGTATAAACCTAATTGCAAGCCCTTACAGGACGTCATCTTGCGTCATGCCATAATCTGCAAACGCATCTTGGTCATCATCGCCAAAGTTACTTTCGGCAATTTTTTGTTTGATTTGCGCATCGACTGCTTCAGAAGATAAATCGGGGTTGTAGCCGCCAAATTCTCCGCTTGGTTCAAACACGGGCATGCTATGAATGTTAATTTCTAAAGGTTGAGATTCTTCATCAAACCCGCTATGAGAATCCAATACGGTAGCACCACCTGGTTGCACCTGCATTTGTGCTAAAGCGATGCGTTTGGCTTCTAGTTCGGCTTTTAAATCGTTAATTGATTTTTTGCTTTTCTTTTCGCCTTTAGATGATTTTACCCTTTCTATCGTTTTGGTAGTAGGAATTACCGCAGCACGGTCTGTAGTGGCCGTATCGTCGCCGCCGCCTGCCGCACGCTCTTTCCGTGCGTCTCCTACCATCTTGGCGTATTTAGGATCATTCATTTTTACTTTTGCCCTTACCACATTTTGACGGGTATGCGTGTTGGCGTTATCGTGCATACGGTCTCGCATCTTAATAAGCTGTTGGTTACGCTTAACAATACGCTTTTGCTTGGCTCGTCTGCGCATAAACACAGCAAACCTAATTATGAATAAAATAAATAGAAACGCAAATACACCCAATGCCGCCCACAAAAAAGTAAAGGCATACTCTTGTGTGGTAAGCGTCATGCGGATACCATACACCCTAACAAAAAACGACAATTGAAAATCTCTTGATTCTTGCAAGGCGGGGTTACTGTGTTGGAATCGTACCCTAAAGCGTATTGCACCCTCTTGGGCTGTACTGGTTAAAATATCTGTGGGGAAACGCCCTGTGATGTCGATTGCAAAGTGGCTACCATCATGCGAGGCAATTTCGGATACCACAAAATCTCTTTGGCGGTAACTGCCAAAATAATCGTCTATAACAATACTATGCGCACCGAAAGCTTGTCCGTCATAACCTTCACCCAATAGCGTTAAGAAAAACACGGTAGGTAAAATAAGACGGCTATCTTCTAAACGGGGCATTTGCGGACTGGTATGTCCTGTGCTACGCACACCTTCATGGTAATGTACGTTAAATACAAAGTTTTGCGAATTTCCGTCTTCATCTAGATGGGTTAACTCACGGTGCGCTTGCCTGATAGGAACATCTACATAAAAGTATCCGCCCACAAAACCCGCAACTTGTGGGTGATAAAAAGGCACACGTATCCGAGTAGCAGCCGCATCGGTATGGGTGGCTACAGGGTTAAGGCTTACGTGTAATACAAGGTAATGTAGTTGGCTTGCATTTGTAGGATGCATAGAGTTGATACGTGCTAGGCGTACAAATTGGTCGTCACCTTGCGGCACAATCACCCACTCGGCACCTGCGTAAGCTTGTTGACGCACAGACACATCTCCAAGCGCAACTTGGAAGTTGGCAGGCTGCAGTGCAGGCAAATGGCGATTACCACGCATGATAGATTCTGCCAATTCTGCAACAGTAATATCTCGAGAATTAAATATTGAGATAGAATCATGGTTGGTAATATTTTGAACCGTAATCCTAAATTCTACTTGCTGTACATGTCTACCAAAAAGCTCAAACCTAACGTTTACAAACACGATACCGCTATAGCCAGCCGTAACGGTAAAAGATTGATTCCCTTCAGCAATTGTACTAGATAAAATGTCTCCGCCGCCAGGGATAGATACGTGCGTAATACGCACATGATTAACAAGCGTAGGTGCAAAATTTGCAGGGAAGAAATGCGCCGTAGTAAACGTGCGTTGCTCGGTATCTAAAGTAAGTGCTCTAACACCACCAATAATCTCTACACCGCTGATATGTTGCGCATTAGCAGAAAGAATACCTACATCCAATCGTGCCACCACACTAAACGAAAGTTCTATATGCTGTCTATAATCTCCATTACGAGAAGTACGCAAAATTCCTACGCTAAAACGTAAGGGATTTTCTGGCGTGCCTACAGGACCAACAAATCTAAGACGCAACAAGTCTGCGGTTAAACCAGAGTTTGCCCTATCCACTTGCGCTTCGTTAAAACGGTTTATAAATGCGCCTAAATTTACATCGTTTCCGCCCGAAGCAAAGCTGTAATCAAAACCCGATTGGCTTACAAACTCGTTAAAGCCACCAGCACCTGACCCAAACTGCGCAGGAAACGCAACGATTTCGTTTAACTGAATACGCAACTCATTATTCTCTACATCAAACCTTACACCCGTGGGAATCATGCCCTCGTTAAGACTTTCACCAATATCGATATTAAGTGTTTGATTAAACTCCGCAGTATAACCGTGGTTGGTTACACCACTGCTAAGACGTAAAGGCGCATGAGTGTGTGCAACCATAAAAGCGGCAGTATCTGCATGAAAGCTATGTGCCAATTGCGTGTTGGTGTGGGCTTGCGTTTGCCCATGTCTTGTTACCCTATGCTCAAAGATGGTAGGCGTAAAACGAGAACCCTCTTGGCTTGTTAAAATGTGATTGTCGTTTTGGTCCCATGTAACTGTACTAAAGAAACGATTATCGCCCGCACGTTGATAGTTGGTGAACTCTTGCGCCGTAAAAGTAACTACTTGATACGATAAAGTTAACACCCCTGTATTGCTAAGGCGAATGCTAGAGCCAAAGAAGTGGTCACTTGTTAAGCCACTGCCGCCCGTTAAATTTGCCAAAACACCGTCATGGGTATACCAATGATTAAAGCCATAAATGTTGTTAAATTCACGCTGAATACGGGCATTTAATTGCGACCATGTTAAACCGCCTATAATACCGTCTTCATCAAAACCCTCTAAATCCGCCAAAGGAGTAGATATACTTTGCATACGCAACTCCGGTAAAACCGCACCTTGATTGATTCCTGTTTGCAACGTACTATGAATCCAAAATAAACTTCCGTCACGGCTAACGGCAAAATGTTGATACACGCCCCTAAAACCAGGGTCTGGGTTGTTTAGAATAATAGCCTNTTCTATGGCGTTGCTTTGCGCATTGCCTGTATTAGGCGCATCCGCAATAAACCTAGCTAGGCTATCAAAGCCTGCCGATACGTCCATTGTGGCCACAGAATACCTATGGTTAGGGCTATCCGAATTGATATCCAATAGCGGGATATGTCCTGCAAATTGGCGGGCATTGTTTGCTGCACCAGCCCCTGCCTGCATACTTCCGCCCGCAGCATCCGTAGGCAAAACCTCTATGCTGATAGAAGCTTGTTGCACATCATAGAAAAAGCGATTAAGCACATCCTCACGGAAAAGGCTGGCGTTTTCAAAACGACCAATCCAAAAATGCATAGTTACAATGCCGTTAGGCAATAAACGGGTATGGTCTTCTTCGTTATACCATGCCGCACTATGTGTAGTGCTACGAGGACGAAACACAAAACGAATCGCATCCTCTGCATTACCACTGCCTACTTCAATTTCAAAATCAAAAAATCTTGCAAGCATGGTTTGATAATCAAGGGCTCTACCTTCCGAATTGGTAAAGGTAATGTCATGTGCATTAAAGTCAAAGAAATTGCCGTTAACATCCCTTACAGCAGTTTCATTTAAACTAGTAACACCGCTTGCCAAAAAGTTATCGTCAGTAATGATACGAAACGCACTACCTGTATTATCTAAGCTACGGAATCCATTTTGTACACCGTTATTTACTACACCCAAAGTTACCGTTTGCGCTACTGCATTGCTGTTAGCAAAATGCACTGCACGAGGCGCATCAAAAGTAGCCCACGAGTTGATTTGAATCACGTCTGCATCACCACGAGGCGCACCTGTGCCACCTGCATATCTAAAATCGTCTTGTTGAAATTGCGTTACAAAGGTAGGGATAAGTGTATTATCATCATTATTAAAGCTTGCACTTGTAAAGCGGACGATATCACCCATGTTGGTTAAAGCATATAAAATATCGCCATAACCACCCGAGATAGATTCAATACGCAAACTGCCAGGAAGAGCATCGTGACGCAATACTGATAATTCTGTAGAGTTTTGGTTCCATGCGTATACATCGCCTGCACTGGTTAGCACGCCAGAGATAAATGCAGTGGTATTAGAAAAATCGGCAAGATGCGCATGGTTAGGGTCATTAAAATTCACAAAATCTTGTATCGGTGCCATATCCGCACGCACTCTGTACAATCTAATAGAGGGATCATGGCTAGAAAAATAACCTATATTGTGGGCATTTCTACCCACTACTACCGATACGGCAGTATCTAAGGCAGACAACGCACCCCTAATAGAAGCATTTTGGTTACCAAATGGGCTACCTGTAACGTGTACGCCGCCATCAATATGATATACCACGCCATGACTTGCCGCTATCCTATTATGTTGTAGCGGACTAGGGTTTGCATCGTCATTTAAAGTAGTACCGTTGCTATTTCTAAATATAGGTTGGCGGATATTTGTATCTACTACCACACCGCTAACTTGTCCAAATTCATTTTGTGTTGCTGCCGCAGAAATAAAATCACTACTGAAATTAACAGATACGTTTTCATTACCTTCTACAGAACTACCTGCAACGAATGCAAACGACGGGCTAGGACGTTGCATACCAGCATCATCATATTGGATATAAAAGTTTCTGCCGCTTACTTGTACTTGGTCATCCACAACCGCCGCTATAAAGCCATCGCCTACTGCCATCTGTGCAGGATTAAAATTTCCAAAATGACTCAATCTTCCTTGCGAGCCACTAAAAGGAATAGACGCTTGCCCGTCCGCAACTGCTACGTTTAATTGGTTAAACAAGTTAGAGCCCCACGCACCCCATCGGTTACCACTTTGGATAACAAAATTATCTTCCGCACCAAAAATAGATGTTATCCCATCGCCTTCTGTAAACAATCTTTGCAGTGAAGTTTCGGGATGCAGCGAAGTTTCGGGATCCTCTCCAGGGAAAAATTCAAATGCAGGCGTAGTATGTGCACCAACCCTGCCTGGCCAAAATGCAGGGGGTTGTCCGACAGTTGTAGCAGGAGTACGCAACAACATGCCAGAAGCTGTCGCCGCACCAATATTGTTGATACCACGGTTGGTATCATGACGCCCCCATGTGTATACAAAACCTTGTTGTGTTACCAATGCCGCTTGATAACGTGTAGTTGCCACCATGCGGATAGAATCACCGCTAGCAGTAGGTGCAAAATTGATACGTGTAGGTCTAGCAGGATAAAATTCGCCCAGAGTACCTGTAGCCTCATGGCTACCAAATGTAGTTGGTAATGCACCAGGCTGCAAACTCCACGCATAAAGGTCACCCTCAAAGGTGACAGCAATAGCAAAATCAGAACCCAATTCGATTTGTCTAAACCTAAGGTTTTCTATAGGCAACGGGTTGGTTGACCCCCTAGCCGTAAAAATATTTAACCCCATAATCGTTGCCAAAACAAAAATTACGGTGAGTGCCAATATTGCAATTTTATTTCGTTTTTTAGCAGCAGTGTGCTTCATAGGCATAAGTCTTCCTTATCGTAAATACAGTCACTTAATACTTAACAGTTTGTTAACAAGTTTTAGCTTTTCTGACCATATATATAGTTCACCTCTAATTATAAAACAAAGTGTGAACAAAGTCAACCCTACACTAAAGAAAAGCAGATGCGCAACTCAACTTTTTTCGCCATTTTTCGTCAATTCAATCTTAAAAAAAAAGTAAAAATTGAGGTTTTTTGTTAAATTTAGCATTTAGGGTAGATTGCCGCATACTCGACAATATATGAATATTATATGTCTAAATTGTTAACAAGTCAAGCATTTGTGTGGGGTATTTTTATATTTTTTTATGTTTTTTTGCGGATATCCTCTTGATTATTCAAAAACCACCCAGCATAATTTGGATTTACCCATAGGGCGGTAAGTCAACAATATCATACCTATATCTAAGGCAGTAGCGTTACATTGTTTACATGTTATACGTTTTTCTACTTACGTCATAACATTAATGTAGGCGTAAAATAGCTTTTTTATGCTATTGCACCCTATTTTAGTTGTACTAACCTTTAAAATGTGGTATAATATACTGAAGGAATTTATAAATGGAAATTTCTTTAAAGGAATACTAAGAATTAGGCTACTAACAAGCCTACTTTATCTATTATACATATGAGCACCGAAAAAAACACAAATGAAATAGTACACGAATTAGAAGATGGTAAACTGAGTGACCCTCTTATCAATCCGCAATCTCCCAATCACATTTTTTGCTATACAGGCACTGGTAACAGCTTTGCTGCGGCAAAACAATTTAGCAGCTTTTTTGGCGATATACCCATTACATTTATCACACAAGAACTTGTAGAAAACCCGCAACCTATCGTATGCGAGTTTGCTGTTATTTTTGCCCCTTCGTACGGTTACGGCTTACCCAAATTGGTACGCCGTTGGCTAAAATCTACATCGTTTAAAATAGGATACCTAGCGGTTTGTATACTGCAAGGCTCTAGCATGCGTGGCACAGCAGCCGAGGCAATTCGGATTTTAAAGCGTAAAAAACAAGCCGTGCATTTTGTCAGTGGCGTAGATTCAGTAGAAAATTACGTGCATTTATTTGGACATCCCTCAGACGAATTTCAAGAAGAACGCTTTCAGGCACAAATTTTGGCAGTACAAGCCATTTGTGAAAAACTACAGAATCGAGAAAGGGTTAAGGTGCGCACTTTTAGCCCACTCTCTAAATTTGTAAGCGTTATGTTTAGAGGCGCAGTACCCATGTTTATCACTCGTTACCGTGTAACCGAACATTGTAACGCTTGTGAAATTTGCAGAAAAATTTGCCCACCCAAAGCCATCACAATGAAAGAAAAAAATGGGCGCACACTACCCCATTTTAAAGCCAGAATGTGCGACCATTGCCAAGCTTGTATGCAATTATGCCCAAAACAAGCCATTAGGTACTTTAAAATTAAACCCAACTCCCCTAGATATAAACATAAAGATGTAGTACTAAAAGAGTTAATTAAACGAGATTAAATGGGATTAAACAATCTCAATATAAATACAATAAAAAAGCTCTCATATATCGTACCGAAAAGACAATACATGAGAGTTTTTTATTGGACTTACACACCATGATTTCTGTTTTTGTCGTATAATTTTGTAGTAGACGCACTACGGATGGGTGGAAATCCCTAGGTGCGGGTCGCACAGGAGTGCGACCCCTACAAGATTGTTGTAATCAATCCTGTATTATTTATATTAATTGCAATAGGTTTTTAACCCACTAACTTTTAATAATGATAGTATTACGCAAAACAATAAACTATCATTAATTTTAGAAACACCCGATTTTGTGCGTGTCGCAGAGAACCTCCCACAATCCCTACAAGCAAGATTGTTGTATCCATTGCAATTAGTTTTATTGAATCCACTGGATTTTCGCCACCTTACATGTATTGTTTATATTAATTGCAATTAGGTTTTAACTCACATGTAGGGGTCGCACTCCCGTGCGACCCGCAACCAGTGGTAGTTTGGTTGCAGGTGTCTTAATATTATTTTGCAACTACAAATAATTCAGTATACTTTAAACAATGCCCTATCATCATGAAAATGACAACACCGCCAAAATTAAAATCGCTTTAATTTTTTATGCCCAATG
>JGI990J12352_1000207_pt1 | contig 13723 bp, 10 predicted proteins | sample Intmic4MA4BA4MSA_FD_12352 | JGI IMG/M metagenome (IMG submission 12352) | reverse complement strand
ACCAGTAGTGCATGATAATCCCATATTTTTTTAGTTTTTTGTTGTTAAATTAGTCGTCGTTATTCGCTTTTTTTCTCAAGGAAATTGCAATCCCGAGCCCGCCAACGGCAAGTCCGACTAGTAGTAATACGGCTACGGTATTCATTCCGGTTTGGATTAGTTGATCGTCGTTATTTTTGGCATCATCATTGTTATTATTTGCGTTATTGTTATCGTTGTTATTGTTGTTACCATTATCATCATTGTTATTATTTGCATTATCGTTATCGTTGTTATTGTTGTCGCCATTATCATCATTGTTATTATTTTCATTGTCGTTATCGTTGTCATTGTTGTTGCCATTATCATCATTGTTATTATTTTCATTGTCGTTATCGTTGTTATTGTTGTCGCCATTATCATCATCGTCATCATTTTCTTCATATGGAATTTGGATGGTGACTGTTATTTGTTCAGCATCATCGTCATCAATCTGATAACTCCATTCTTCATTTGGGAGATTAACGCTGATGTTTTCTGAGTTAAGATGAACGTTAGTCGCAAGCGGGAAGTTTATTCGCAGATCATCTAAATCTCGATAGGTTGTGTAGTGAAGATCATTTAATATGCGGTTTATTGTTATTTCACGATTTTGTTGAGCGTCGATGGTGATTTGCGCTACGTCTTCAAGCGTGTAAGCATCACCTTCAGTAAAGGCAACATCGAAATTGTTAAGTGGATGGTCAAAGAGTGTGGTCGTTGCTGAATTAATGTTAACTGGACGTGTTTCAGGTGGGCGATGAGCGCCATTTCCAGCTGTATTTCTAGCGAAGTAAACTCCCGAAGAAATGTCGAGCGCCTCCATTGGTAGTGCATTATAAATAGCGCCACCGTCAGCTCTTGAATGGTTATTTATAATTCTCACGCCATCATGAATTCCTAGATAATTCTCATTCCATATCGGTTCCATGGGGTGTGCATTTTCAAAATAATCTAAATAAAATGCGCCACCGTATGTTGCAATATTATCAATAAATTCACCACCCATGACATTAGCTATAGCATTTAAACTTACTAAAAACGCACCACCTTGAGCTGCTGAATTATTATAAAATCGACCCCCATAAATATTAAGCGCAGATGTGTGTGCCCATGAACCTGAGACAAATATCGCTCCCCCCATCTGAGGTGTTACATTTGAGTGAAATTCACCGCCATAAATTGTCGCTGTTGATCCCAACATTAATGACATCGCCCCACCGCCTGCATGCTCTAAGGTGGATTGTCCGTTACCATTGTTGTAAATTTGCCCAGAATACATTATAAACGTAGTTCTATTTGCTAGATGTAATGCTGATACGTGGCCAGTCGAGCCGTTATTCCTAATAATCGCACCATCAACGATAATCGTTGCTCCCGCTCCAGGGGAACCACTCACAATACCGCCACGATTTACTGTTGTTGGGCGTGAAGGATCCTCGCGTGATTCTTGACTTTGAATAATAATGTTTTCAAGTACTAGGGTAGTTCCTTGCTCACGAGCTACAAAGTGGGGTCCAGTCCCCTCTATTTTAGTCATTGCCCAATGCTCTGATTGATTACTGCTTAGGACTATTTTTCGCCCACCTTCAAGGACAATCGGTGATGATGGCGCTTCAATATCTTGCGTTAGTACAATTCTAGCAGCTTCATTGTTAGCCATATTATTAATGATTGCTATAATCTCTTCACTACTTGAAACTTCATGAATAGGGGCATCTTCTAGCTCTTGAAGATGTCTCTTATACTCACCATTCTCACCATTATCAAGATTGTAATCATTTTCTACATCGTCGTTTTCTGCATCATCATTATCATCGACATAATCATCAACATCATTGTTGTCGGTGTAATCATCGTCGTTATCATCGCCGTTGTCGCTATAATCATTATAGTCATCAACTATTTCTGTCGCCTCATCATCTATTGTTTGCGAGAATGCTGGTTGAAGCGGGACTAAATTTAACAACATTGCGAGTACTATTAGTGTTATAAAATTATTTTTCATTTTCATGATAAATCGCCTTCCTTATTAAAATTTTTATTTTCTTTGCACTAGCACTGATATTATGCGACTAATTTCAACATTTTATACAGAATCTTGGCAAATTTTTATTTTTTTTTGGAGTTTTTTTAAAATTTGCCTTCAATTGCAACCAATCAGTCAGCCAAAAAAATTATTGTTGCAAATCCATTTTACGTCGGCATTGATTATTCTGATTTTTGGCAAATTAAAAAATGCGGAATCACCGACAACGAGATAAGCCCGCATTTTTTTAAGATTGTGTTTTTGTTAGTTAAGTCAACACGATGCAATTATTGGAATCAGCACCGTGTTCAACATCGGCAATTTGCAAGAATGTTGATTGAGGCAAAATTAAATTTAGTAACACTGTGCCCGTGCTGAGCATAGCAGTTTTATCAGATGATTTTTTATTTTCGTGGCAAATTGCCTTCCTTAAAGTCGTCGCCTCAGTTAGCTTGAAAATAAAAAATATGGGGATTAGCATGACAACTAATCTCCATATTTTACCGACAACACAAATCTAAGGTTTTATTACATCATGCCACCCATGTCAGGAGGCAACGGTGGTGCTTCTTGGGTTACAATTTCCGCAACGGCTGCCTCTGCTGTTAAGAACGATGCCGAGATGCTAGCTGCGTTTTGCAAAGCTGAACGTGTCACTTTAGTTGGATCAACAATTCCAGATTTGAACATATCAACAAATTCATTGCTTGCAACATCATAACCAAAGCCAGCTTGCATATCTTTTAATTGATGAACAATTACTGATCCTTCAATTCCAGCATTTTCAGCGATTTGGCGAACCGGAGCTTCCAATGATTTTAAGACAATCGCCACTCCTGTTGCAACATCACCTGTTGCCTTGATAGCGAGAACTTCTTGATAAACATTCATGTACGCAGTACCACCACCGGCAACAATTCCTTCTTCAACAGCTGCTCTAGTTGCATTAAGGGCATCTTCAATCCGAAGTTTACGCTCTTTTAGCTCAGTTTCAGTAGCTGCGCCAACTTTAATAACAGCAACGCCACCTGTTAACTTGGCAAGCCTTTCAGCAAGTTTTTCCTTGTCAAAGTCAGATGTTGTATTTGCGATTTCACCTTTTATTTGGCCGATGCGATTTTCTACCTCAGATGAACTACCAGACCCTTCAACGATCGTTGTATCATCTTTAGTTACAATAACGCGACCAGCTGTTCCGCAATTTTCTAGGGTTACTTCTTTAAGATCCATATCAAGATCGGTTGTGATTAGCGTCGATTTTGTTAAGATTGCGAGGTCTTCAAGCATTGCCTTGCGTCGGTCGCCAAATCCTGGTGCTTTAACTGCAACAACATTTAGGGTACCGCGAAGTTTATTTAATACTAGCGCTGCTAAAGCTTCGCTTTCTACGTCTTCAGCAATAATTAACATTGAACGCCCTGATTGCATCAGTTGTTCAAGAATCGGCAAGAGGTCTTGCATGTTAGTAATTTTTGCATCAGTTACAAGAATGTAAGGATTCTCAAGCACGGCTTCCATTTTTTCAGAATCTGTTACCATATATGAAGATAAGAAGCCACGATCAAATTGCATCCCTTCAACAACATCAAGAGTAGTTTCAAAGCCTCGCGATTCTTCTAGTGTGATAACACCATCATTGCCAACGCGTTCCATCGCCTCAGCAATTAAATCGCCAACGGTCTTATCAGCTGCTGAAATTGCAGCAACGTTGGCAATTTCGTCGCGCCCTTTGATTTGTTGCGAACTAGCTGCGAGTGTTTTAACGGCAACGCTAACTGCTTGTTCAATTCCTCGACGAATCATCATTGGATTTGCCCCAGCGACAATGTTTTTGTTACCTTCATGAATCATTGCTTGTGCAAGTACAGTTGCAGTTGTTGTGCCATCACCAGCAATATCGTTGGTTTTGCTAGCAACTTCTGCGACTAAACGCGCACCCATATTTTCAAATTTATCTTCAAGCTCAATTTCTTTTGCGATTGAAACCCCATCATTAATAATTTGTGGTGCACCGAATTTTTGTTCTAAAATTACATTTCGACCTTTTGGTCCAAGTGTTACTTTTACAGTATTTGCTAGTTTATCAACACCAGCGATCATTGTTTTTCTTGCATCACTTGCAAATAAAATTTCCTTTGCCATTATTTACTCACCTCTACAACTGCCAAGATATCTGTTTCTGATAAAATAACTAATTCTCTTTCATCATGGGTTATCGTGTTTTGACTGTAACCACCATAAATCACACGATCTCCAACTGCAACTGACATTTTTGCGCGCTGACCGCCATCAATTAACTTACCGGGTCCCACTGCAATAACAACTCCTACATCTTGTTTAGGTTTTGCCGCCTCCCCAGATAATAAGATCCCGCTTGCCGTTTTTTTTGCTACCTCCACAGGATCAACTATAACATTATCATGCAATGGTGTTAACATTTCCTACTTCCTCCTTGGTGATTTATATTTTTTTCATATTAGCTTTTTTTAACAGATTCACAAAGCTAATGGGTATATTATACAACAATGAAAGTTAAATTGCAACTGCTTTAAAGTAAGTTTTCCGCTTTTTTTGGCTTGTCGACTTTTTTGTCGACTTTTTTTACATTTTTTGCGGTTTTGCTTGCTATTCATGGCTTTTTGTAAGATGAGTTTTTCAGCTTTTCGACTATTTTTTACAATTTTCATTTTATTTTTGCGGTTTTACTTGTTAATCGTGGCTATTTTGTGTTACAATACCCACAGCTAACCTAAAGGAGTTGAAAATAAAATGAACTTACTAGATACCGCTCAAGCAGTTTTCGAAAGTCCGTTACTAAGCGATATGAACCCACAGCAAAAGCTTGCAATCACTACCACCGAAGGCTCATTGTTGATTTTAGCAGGTGCTGGTTCGGGGAAAACTCGAGTTGTTACGCACCGAATTGCTTATTTAATTGAAGAGTTGGGCGTTTTACCGTGGAATATTTTAGCTATCACATTTACTAATAAAGCTGCTCGCGAGATGAAGGCACGAACGACGCAACTTGCCCCTTACGGGCATGATGTTTGGATTTCAACTTTCCATTCAATGTGTGTTTCAATTTTAAGAAAACACATTGACCGCCTAGGATATAATCAAAATTTTGCCATCCTTGATGACGTTGATCAGTTGTCCGCCCTCAAACAAGTCCTTAAAGTTCTTAATATTGATCCAAAAAGAACTTCCCCGAAGCACTTAGCTTCACGTATCTCAGAAGCAAAAAATTATTTACAGTCGCCAAAAATTCTCAAACAACAGCAAAGCACAACTGATGGCTTTATCACCATTTACGAAAAATACCAAGCAATTTTAAAAAGCAACAACCGGCTTGATTTTGATGATTTGTTGATGTTAACGGTACAATTGTTTGAACAAAACCCTGATGTCTTGGAATATTATCAACAAAAATTCAAATATATCCATGTTGATGAATATCAAGATACGAATCATGCGCAGTACAAAATGGTCAAGTTGCTCGCTGGTTTGCATCAAAATATTTGCGTTGTGGGTGATTCAGATCAATCAATTTACAGCTGGCGTGGCGCGGATATTACCAACATTCTGTCGTTTGAAAATGACTACCAAGAGGCAATTGTCATCAAGTTAGAACAAAATTACCGCTCAACACAACACATTCTTGACGCAGCTAATGATGTAATTAGCAACAATGACACCCAGTACAAAAAGGAATTGTTTTCAGAGCTTGGCGCGGGAGCGAAGGTTATTACTAAACAAACTTTTAACGCTGATGTTGAAGTCGAATACGTTGCCAAGGAAATTAAAAAACTTGTTAATCGCGGGACCAACCACGAAGAAATTGCCATTCTTTATCGCACGAATTCCCAATCACGCTTATTTGAGCAACATTTCATGCGGCAAAACATTCCTTACCGAATTATTGGCGGCGTTTCATACTTCAAACGCAAAGAAATCAAAGATTTAGTCGCCTTCTTGCGCTTAGTAATTGATGATCGCGATGATTTTTCCTTAGAAAGAATTATTAACGTGCCAACAAGGGGTATCGGGGCAATTGCGCTGGAAAAAGTTGCAATGACAGCGCTGGCGACAAATAGACCAATGTTTACAATTATCCCAACCCTCGCCGAAACGTCAACAAAAATAATGGGCTCTAAATTATTAAATTTTCACGAGCTAATCACAACGATGCGCGCTAAATTAGCTGAACTTGAGATTGATGAATTTATCAATTTTGTGCTTGAAGCCACGGGTTATCTAGCAATGCTCAAAGCAGAAGATACCATTGAATCAGCCAGTCGAATCGAAAACTTAGAAGAATTCAACAATATGGCAATCACATTCACCAAAGATCAGCTAGCAAGGATTATCGCTCAAGAAGAGTTGGATGTCGCGCTAGACGAAATGACAACGCGCCAGAAGTTAGAAATTCTCTTAGCAGATATCGCCCTACAAACCGACGTTGCTGAAGAAGACACCACGCAAGGCGAAAAAATCACGCTGATGACTGTCCATGCAGCTAAAGGGCTTGAGTTTAATGCTGTCTTTTTAGTCGGCTTTGAAGATGGGATTTTCCCGCTAACATCTGCAATTGATGCCGGTGGCAAAGCGCTTCAAGAAGAGCGACGCCTTGCATATGTTGCTATCACCAGAGCAAAGCGAAATCTCTATATTACTAATGCCCGAATGCGATTGCATCAAGGTCAAGAGCGCTACAACAAAATTTCAAGATTCCAACAAGAAATTGATAAATCACGATTTGAAAGCCAAAGTAACAGTTACAGCAATTTTGCCACTTTTAAGAAGGCGCCAACTTTTACCGCAAGCAAACCGAAAGTTGCACCAAACCGACCAAAACCAACCGTTTCATCGGTGAGCTTGGAAGCGGCACCAGTATTTACAAGTGGCGACAAAGTCACCCATGCTAAGCTCGGTGATGGCGTTGTCATTGAAAGTGATGGCAAGTATGTTACCATTGCCTTTAGTGCCGAACATGGAATAAAAAAATTAATGGCAGCCCATCAGGCAATTAAACGCCGTTAGCACAAATTTGCAAAAAAAATAAGAGATGCTCGTAAGCGCCTCTTATTTTTATGTTGCTATTGCCTTTGATTTTGAGTAGGCTGATTTACTTCCCGATGAAAGTTGCCAGGTCCTTGGGTTACAGTAGCAGAGCCTGACGTTCTTACAGTATGAACATTTTCACCCATTCCCCTATATTGTAGTTGGCTAAAACTTGTAGCAAAACCACTTAAAGCTTCTGTAGCGTAAACGCCTACCCGACTAGATCCTGATAAAAACACCACAGCATCGCGAACAGGCAGGTTTGATGCGACAACTTGAGCAAAATTACCAGCTTCAATATTTAGCGATTGGGCACTGCCAAGCAGTGTCACTCTAGATGAGCCGGTTGCATTGATAGTTACATCCTCAGCTGTTGCTAGTTCAAGGTTGACATCGCTAAAATTACCAGCGATAATGTCAAGATTTCCAGCAATTGTCGGTCTCGAAGCTATCGTAACGTTTGATGAGCCCGACGTGTCAATCGTCAAATCACCAACTTCACTAAAGTTAAGTTCGACATCGCTAAAATTACGAGTGATAATGTCAAGATTTCCGGTAAGTATTAAATCAAGATTAGCTTGGCTAGAGCCCCGTGTTTCAATGAAAAAGTTGTGTGCACTAATCGGTGCCCAATCAGTCATGGTCACACCACCGTCTAGTGTTACTCCCGTAATACTGTTACTAGGTGCATAAATAGTAATTTGTGGGCGACGTCCTCCAAACTCAATCCCGATTCCTGAACCAGGGTTAATACCAGTTATTAGAACGCCTTGGACGACATCAGCATTAGCAAAGTCAATCAAGTTTTCTGCTGCCTCGACTACAATCGAACGTTCATTAGCGTGACGAAATGCTACATCAGCAAAAGGGCCAATGTCGATGGCTGTAAAATTCCCTACTGGAAACCTGCGTGAAACAGTAGCCCCTTCAGGTCGAATAATGTTGTCATTGCTGCTGCCACTACAACCTCCCAGCAATATTGCAAAGCTAATGGTGAATAAGGTGAAAATAAATAATCTTGTTTTTGTATCTTTTTTCATAACGATGTTACACTCCCTTAACTTAAAATTTTTACTCACTTGTAAGTTGCAAAGTCGTTTGAACTTGCGCAACTACATCATCATTGTAGCACATTGCCGATTAGCCGTCAATATTTAATAAGATGAAATTCACAAAAATAAATTCGATTTTTGTAACTCAAAAAAATACGCCCTAAATGCAAGCTACTCCCTGTTCACTTGGCAGGGAGTAGTTCAACGCCACAAATTCTTTCGTTACAGCACCACAACCGGTTTAATCAAATCTTTTGGCTTATCTTTCATGAGCATTAAGGCCGCTTCTATATGCTCAAAACCATTAAATCGATGGGTAATTAATTTAGAAGTGTCGATTCGCCCAGTTTCAAGCAAAGACGCTAATTTCTCCATCCGTAAGCGCCCACCTGGCATCAGACCGCCTCTAATAGTTTTGTGTCCCATACCACAGCCCCAGCCAAGTCTTGATATTGAAATCGAGTCACCTTCGCCAAAATAGTTAATATTTCCAATGATTCCACCGGGCTTAACCATATTAATCGCTTGGTCAATCGTTTCGACACCGCCACCGGCGACAATTACTTTATCAACGCCCTTTCCAGAGGTAAGCGCCATTATCTGCTCGACAATGTCACCTTCGCGATAATTTACGATATTGGTTGCGCCGTAATCCTTAGCAATTGCAACACAATTCGGTCTTGAGCCGACTGCATAAATATGGCTAGCGCCCCTTAACGCTGAGGCAGCTACGCCCATTAATCCTACTGGTCCAATACCAATAACACAAACGGTATCGCCAAAGCTAACGTCAGCGAGTTCGGCGCCATGAACGCCTGTTGGCACCATGTCAGAAAGCATGACAGCTGCTACTGGATCGAGTCCTTCTGGCAAGATTGCTAAATTGGCATCAGCTTCATTGACATGAAAAAATTCAGCAAAAACTCCATCTTTATGGTTAGAAAATTTCCAACCCGCAAGCATTCCACCAGAATGCATTGAATAGCCGGCTTGTGATTCTAATGCTCCCCAATCTGGTGTAATCGCCGGAACGATAACCTTATCGCCAACTTTTAACTCTTTAACTAGCGCGCCAACTTCAACAATTTCACCGACAGCTTCATGACCTAAAATCATATTACTTCGCGGCCCGACAGCGCCTTCCCAAACGGTATGAATATCTGAGGTACACGGCGATAAAACCAGGGGCTTAACTATCGCATCCATTGGCCCACAAACTGGCACTTCCTTTTCAATCCAGCCAACTTTCCCGATTTTTAACATTGCAAATCCTTTCATTTTAAAACCTCCATCATATTTCTTAAGGCATCGCTAAGACAACCACCTTGACAGGTTTGTTATAGCTGAAAAACAACAAAAACGCAGTTAATTAGCGATTTCCTTAACACTAAAATTTTAACATACGTTTTCAATTTTGTCAAGCGCTTAAGCNNATTTTGAGTAATTTTTCGCAAATTAGGAGAATTTATAATTTCTAGTAACGGATAAGCGCGAATTTCAAAAGCCAAGCGCNAGCTTTTTTGCGNGNCAANGGCATTAATCTTAAATGCTACGTAAATTTCGGTAACCAGTCGCCGTGAGCTGCAATCAAATCATCACACAGCGCAATGATATCATCCATTGATAACTCGGCCGCCGTGTGCGGGTCAAGCATTGCAGCTTGATAAATATGCGCTTTTTTGCCAGTCATTGCAGCTTCAATGGTCAGTAACTGGGTATTAATGCTAGTCATGTTTAGCGCTGCGCATTGTTCAGGCAGTTCACCAACGAAAGTCGGCGTAATTCCTTGACCATCAGCGAGGCAAGTTACTTCAACAACTGCCTTTTCCGGAAGGTTGGTAATCATTTTGCCTTTATTTAAAACGTTACCGCCGAAAGTAAATGGCTGGTTTGTTTCAATCGCTTCGATGATTCTTGATCCATATTCATGGCTTCGCGTGTGTGAGAGCGTTTGATTGTTAACCAAATTTTCACGCATTTCGTCCCAATTGCCGATTTGTTCAACGCAACGGCGTGGATATTCATCTAGAGGAATGTTAAATTTTTCAATTAGCTCCGGATACTTCGATTTAATAAAATACGGATGGTATTCGGCATTGTGTTCAGAAGATTCGGTGATATAATAGCCAAATTTATCCATCATTTCAAAGCGAACCATATCGTGATGTTTTTCGGTTTGCTTTGCTTTTGCACGACGTTTGATTTCTGGATATAAATCTTCACCATTTCGCTTAATATCAAGAAGCCATGCCATATGGTTGATACCCGCAATTTTGTCGATTACATTATCGGTTGGCATGCCGAGGCTTTTTAATAAATCTTCCGAGCAAGCTTGGACACTGTGACAAAGTCCGATAGTTTTGATTTTTGTAAATCGGTTCATCACGCCAGTAAGCACTGCCATTGGGTTNGTATAATTNAAAAAGAGGGCATCAGGGCAAACCGCTTCCATATCTTTAGCAAAATCCAGCACCACGGGAATCGTTCTCAAATTTCGAAAAATCCCGCCAATTCCGATTGTGTCAGCAATTGTTTGTCGCAGTCCGTATTTCTTCGGAATTTCAAAATCAATTACTGTACTGGGCTCATAACCACCAACTTGAATCGCATTGATCACGTATTTGGCGCCTCGCAAAGCTTCCTTTCGATTTAGATAAGCCGTTATTTTAACATCTTTGCCCAAAGTATTTTTCAAATTCTCAAGCATTGCTTTTGAATCCAACAACCGCACCTCGTCAATATCATGTAGGGCAAATTCAAAGCCTTGCAATGCTGGCACCATCATACAATCACCTAAAACGTTTTTAGCAAATACTGAACTGCCTGCTCCTAAAAATGTAATTTTTGCCATTTTACGACCTCCATAAAAATCTTTGTAATTTTAGTTAGACTTAATCATAGCGCTATGATATAATGGTATTATACATCAGTTCAAACGCTTTTACAATGGTAAATTTAACTGCACGGAGGGTAAAATAATGTTATTACAGCTTGATGAAACTAATAAAAACACCTATGGCTTTGAGTTTGCAACTCCTAGCAAATTAGATGAAATTGCAACAATTTGTGTGATTGGTTGTGAATGCCGAAAAACAGTTAGCCAGTATTACTGGGATTGCAACTTGCGCGCGGATACGGAAACTTTTATTTTCCAGTACACGTTTTCAGGGCGAGGCGCGATTAGCATTAAAGGGGAAGTTCAGCAGTTGTCCGAAGGCATGGCTTTCATCGTTGCAGTTCCCGAAGATTGCCAGTATTACCTGCCGCCAACAAGCGCTGAATGGCAATTTATTTTTATCACTTTAGGAGGCGTTGAAGCGAAAAAATGTTGGGAATATATCAATCAAAATTTCGGTTATGTTTTTGAAATTTCAAGAGAATCAACGCTTATACAGTGCTTAATCGCAACTTATGCAAAGGTTATTAAGGGCGAAATTACGGATGCATACCGGGTATCAAATCAGGCTTACGAGTTTATTACTTATTGTTACCAATATTTTGATAACAGATGTAGATTTGAGGTGGTGAAAATTCCCGACGATGTGACAAGCGCTGTCGATTTCATCAAAGAAAATTATGCTTTGCAGCTTAGTATTGAGGAAATTGCTGATCATGTTGGGCTTTCTAAGTCTTACTTGAACAAAAAATTTAAAGAACATTTGCAGCTGCCGCCACTTAAATATTTAAACAAATATCGAATCGAAAAATCGTTGTACCTTTTGCAACATACCAAAAAATCCGTTAAAGAAATTTCGGGCGAACTTGGCTTTTTAGATCCGAATTACTTTTGCAAAGTTTTTCGCAAAACTGTTGGCGTCGCTCCTGGCATCTTTAGAAAAACTCAAACTTCTCATCATGATTTTAACACCTTAATCACAGACCAACACGGAATTATCGACTTATAATCACAAGTGGCACAACCGGCGAATTTTCACTAGTACAGACCAGCATAATGAAGCAAAGGTTAAGACCCGCCTTGCAAACTATTTTGCTTTTTTGTCGGCTCAAACTGCAAGCACTACAAAGGAAAAAACGGAAATTTGTGCCCGTTTTTGAGTATAACGTCATTTTCATTTTAGGAAATCCCTACTAACGCGCTTTTACAAGAAAATTTTTCTTAACAAAAAACTGCCGTTTGGCAGTTTTTATAGCATCTTGATATCCTTAATAAGCGCTTCAACATCAGCGGGGCATGTTGACCAATCTGTACAAAGCCTTGCAACGGTCAGCCCATTTTCCTTAGCCCAAGGCATTAAAGTATATTTTTGACTAAGCTTCACAAATTGTGCATCAGTAAATTTAATGAATAACTGATTCGTCGACGCTGGATATTTTAACGAAATTCCAACTTCTTGTAATGCCGCTTTAATTTTCATTGCCAAGCCAACTGCATGATTTGCTACTTCATAATAAAGGCCGTCTCGAAAAAATTCCTCAAATTGCACGCCTAATAAACGACCTTTTGCAAGCAGGGCGCCACGTTGCTTCATGATATACCGAAACTCACATTTAAGCTTATCATTAACGATAACAGCCGCTTCACCAAACAAAGCGCCGACCTTAGTCCCGCCAATATAAAAAACATCACAAAGCTTGGCAATGTCAGCAAGCGTCACATCGCATTCTGATGATACAAGTGCATAGCCAAGCCTCGCACCATCAATAAATACTGGCAATCCAAATTCGTTGGCAACGTTTTTAATTGCTAGCAGTTCGGCTTTGGTGTATACACCGCCAAGCTCAGTTGACTGCGAGATGAAAATCATGCCTGGCTGTGGTTGATGAACAATTTTAGGAACACTAAGTAGCTCGCGAATTTGCCGCGCCGTAATTTTTCCGGTCTGGGTTGGTATGGTAATAACTTTGTGCCCACAGGCTTCAATTGCTCCTGTTTCTGATGTCGCAATATGCCCGGTTATCGCTGATAATACAGCTTGATGTGGCCTTAAAATTGAGCTGATTATCGTTAAATTCGTTATCGTTCCGCCAACAAAAAAATGAACATCAGCGTCTTTTACCACGCACACTTTTTTTATCAACTCGGCTGCACTTTCGCAGTAAGGATCGACACTATAACCAGCTGTTTGTGTTTTATTAGTTGTCAATAATCTTTCTAATATTCTCGGGTGTGCCCCGCGCGTATAATCGTTTTCAAATCGTATCATGCTCTTACCTCTTCTTTTGAAATTATCATTTTTAAATAACTATTTGGCACTGTGACAGCTGAAAAAAGCATTGGGTGGTTGTCGGGGTTTTAAAAATCACTATTGCCGTTTTTCGTGATGATTAGCTCATATGACTCGTTTTGCATTTTTGTGCATCTTTTATTTTACACTATCTTACACGATTCCACAACTTTTTTTTACGATTTAGTTAAAGATGTAACGTATTCACCGAGGAATGCCCGCTTAAATTAGGATTTTTGTAAATATGGTGAAACTATTCCATTAATTCAATGCGGTTTTTTCAGTTATCTACTTGAAAAAAAAAACATTTACCTGTAAAATAGACTTTGTAAATAAATTTTATGAACTAGCCACAGTTAAAATCTGTGACCATTTCG
>JGI990J12352_1000206_pt1 | contig 13731 bp, 19 predicted proteins | sample Intmic4MA4BA4MSA_FD_12352 | JGI IMG/M metagenome (IMG submission 12352) | reverse complement strand
CACGGAGCATGTGCATGGATTTGGCACGCCGTATAATACTCCTGAGAATATTTATACACGCTTATCATATAGTTACTTGCGTGGAGCCTTAGACACTTGGGCTCGGGATAACTTGGGCACTTTGCGCCGGCAGGCCCTCACACCCATTGGTGTAGATGACGATGTGCGTAGTGGGCCCGAGGCTCCTGGCTGGAGCAATGCACAGAATGGGGCAACAGGGCGTACAAGCCCGGGGGCGAGGACGAATTCCGATTCGGCGGTGTTTGTCTTTTCAATATCCGAGATGAATCAGTATTTTGGTCCACCGGGAGTTAATGGGTGCACTCCGGAAAACATGACTGCCCGTATAGCGAGGGATGCAAACGGTACGCTCCGAGCCTGGTGGCTTCGGTCCCCCTTGATCTGCATGGCGTTCCCCATGGCGAGAGTGGCTACTAGTGGTGGCCTGGGTGCCAGCTCTTCAACGATCAGGTCGTTTGGCTTCCGCCCTGCCCTATGGATATCCATCTAACCGCAAACCACCTACAAACAAAACCACAGGGGCTGTGTACAGTTGTACACAGCCCCTGTGGTTCTATCTCCTATTCCCTCAATGCAACTGAACCTTACAGAACTTTTTCTTGCCACGTCTCAAGACAAGGCCTTCTCCTGATAGGTCTTCGGCGGTGAAGCTTGTGCTGATTTGCACTACCTTTTCACCGCCAGCCTCTACGCCGCCTTGCTCTACGGCGCGGCGTGCCTCGCTCTTTGAGGGACATAGCCCCGCTTTGACCAGCAGAGAGCAGATATCAATCGTGCCATCCACCATCTCTTCCGCTCGAATCGTCTCTGCCTGCATCTCTGCCGCGCCGCCTGCGGTGAAGAGCGCTTTTGCCGTCGCCTCCGCGCGCGCCGCTTCGTCTGCGCCGTGCACTAATTTTGTTAGCTCATAGGCTAAGATCGATTTCGCCCGGTTGATTGCACTGCCTTCCCATTTCGACATGGCTTCAATCTCTTCCAATGGCAAAAATGTCAGCATCTTTAGGCAGTTTATCACATCCGCATCATCAATGTTGCGCCAGTATTGGTAAAACTCAAATGGTGCAGTTTTTTCAGGATCCAGCCACACTGCACCTGACATGGTTTTACCCATCTTTTGCCCTGTACTCGTGAGCAACAGCTTAAAGGTCATCCCATACGCATTCTCACCCGCACCGCCCGATTCCGCACTGGTCTTCTTGCGGATTAGCTCGGTACCCGCCAGAATATTCGACCACTGATCGTCACCCCCGCATTGTAGCTTCACATCGTGCCGCTTATACAGCTCGTAAAAATCATACGATTGCATAATCATATAGTTGAACTCCAAAAAGCTCAAACCCTTCTCCCACCTGGCTTTATATGCCTCGGCGGTTAGCATACGGTTTACCGAAAAGTGTGCGCCCACTTCTCGCAACAGATCAACGTATTTCAAGTCTAAAAGCCAGTCGGCATTGTTCACCGTCATGCTTTTTCCCTCTGAAAAATCAATGAATTTTTCCGCTTGACGCAGGAAACAAGTACAGTTATGCGCAATCTGCTCCACGCTCATCATCCGGCGCATATCGGTTCGCCCTGAAGGATCCCCGATCATTGTTGTGCCGCCGCCCAAAAGGAACACCGGTATATTCCCCGCATTTTGCAAGTGGCGCATGATAATCAACTGCAACATATGCCCCACATGCAAACTATCTGCCGTGGCGTCAAAGCCGATATAAAACTTGGCGCCACCGCCGTCAAGCAGCTCCTTTATTTCTGCCTCATCCGTCATTTGCGCAATCAACCCTCGGGCTTGTAGCTCTGCGAATACACTCATTTCCTGCTCTCCCTCGTTTCTTATAGGCCTCTGCTGCTGCAATCTGCTCTCCTGCGGATTGCAGTGTTACTTTGGTCACCGTGTCACCGCCTGTTAGGCGGGCGATTTCACGTTTTCTACCGTCCATCTCAAGCTCGCACACTTGTGTGAAGGTGCGACCGTCTTCCACCTGTTTTTGGATGAGAAAATGTCCATCCGCAAGGGAGGCAATCTGCGGCAGATGCGTGACGCAGATGACCTGTTTCGCCTTTGCTAAATTGCTCATTTTCTCCCCCACCCGCTGAGCCGCGATGCCTGATACGCCTGTGTCTACCTCGTCAAAGACCATGGTGGCAATCGCTTCATTCTCCGCCAGCACGCTCTTGAGCGCAAGCATAATCCGCGCAAGCTCGCCCCCGGACGCAATGCGGCTAATTTTGCCTAGTTTCTCACCCGCATTGGCGCTCATGACAAAGCTGACGGATTCTAACCCTGTTCGATCTGGCTCCTTCTCCTCAAAGCAGACTGCGAAGCGGACACCGGGCATACTCAAATCGCCAAGCTCCTTGATGATCTGCGCCTGCATGGCAGCGGCCGCCTGCTCTCTCGCCGCACGCAATACAGCGCCTGATTTTCGCAGATTCTGCGTCGTCTCTTCCATCTGCTTTTCCAGCCTTTGGGCACGGTCGGCCGCGAAGCTTAGTGTGTCCAGCTCCTCCTTGCATTGTGCCAGGAAGGCTAACATTTCGGCCTCACTGCCGCCGTATTTTCGGCCCAGTCTTGTCAATTTTGAAAGCCTACCTTCCAGCTCGTCTAACTCTTGGGGGGAAAACTCCAAACTGTCCCGCAGGTCTCGCAGTTGCTCTACCGCGTCTTCCAGGGCATATCGGGCTTCTTTCAGGCCTTGCGACACTGCACCGAAATGGTCTGACAGACCTGCCGCATACTCCACTTGATCGTCCGCCAGACCTACCAGGCTGACGGCGCCTTCCATGCCGTCATCATCGCCATAAAGCGCGGCGAAGGCGCTATTTACACGCTCGGCAAGCTTCCCGGCGTTTGATAGCAGGGTGCGGCGTTCTTTCAGCTCCTCCTCCTCGCCCGGGCGCAGGGCGGCTTCTTCCAACTCTCGGATTTGGAATTCCAATGTGTCCAAACGGCGGGCTTTTTCGCTTTCATCCATTTGCAGGGCGTTGTATTCCTTTTGCAGGGTACGGTGTGCATCAAACGCCGCTTGATAGGCGGCCAGCGGTTCCGCCACATCGCCAAAACTGTCTAAATAGGCCTGATGGTGTACCTCGTCAAGCAAAAGCTGGCCATCGTGCTGGCCGTGGATGCCAAGCAGTTGATTGCCCAAAATCCGCAACTGACCCGCCGAAACAGGCATTCCGTTCACGCGGGCACTTGACTTGCCCTCCGCCGTAATTTTTCGGAGCAGGATCAGTTCTTCTTCGTAATCCACGCCATTTTCTTCAAACCAGGCAAGGTGCGGCACGCGCGTAAACATGGCCGTAACCGTTGCATTTTCAGCCCCTGTACGGACAATATCCCGACTGACACGGCCGCCCAAAACCGCACCCATTGCGTCAATCACGATGCTTTTCCCCGCACCTGTTTCCCCTGTGAGCACGTTGAAGCCCGCACCAAAGGTGATCTCGGCCCGCTCTACGACTGCCACATGGTCGATTTTTAGTAGCTGTAACATTTGCGCATACTCCCTGCTGTTATAGCATTTCTGTGACTTCCCTGCAAAGTTGCTCGGCTGATTGGTTGTCGGTCATAGCGAGAAACGCAGTATCGTCTCCCGCTATGGTACCGACCAGACTATCACAGTCCATGCTGTCAACCGCCAAACAAGCCGCCGGCGCAAGACCCGGCAGAGTGTGCAAGACCACCAAATTCTGTGCAACCGCAATCCCTGTGACGCTCTCTTTAAAAATCGTGCGCAATCGCTCATTATAGCCAACGATGCTCTTACCTTGCGGTGCGCTGTAACGATAGCTGCCTTCATCCGTCTGTTCTTTGGTCAGCCCAAGCTCACGAATATCCCGTGAGACGGTCGCCTGCGTACTTGGAATGCCTGCCTGAGCCAAGGATTCAGCTAAGGCAGATTGCGTTTCTATGATGTTAGACTCGATGATCTCCAGTATCTTCTTTTGCCGCTTCCCTTTCACGGTGAACCCTCCCTCAATTTCTCACTAACCACCTGGTAAAAGCTCAGATGAGAGGCTTTTATCAATCTCGTAATATGTCGGCTACGGGCGATGCGGATCTTGTCTTGATCCTCTAAGTGGAAATTGCCGCCATCGACTGATAGGTATCCTTGTTTGCCATGCGGCAGTATGATCTGCACGGTTACCTCCCGCTCCGGCGCCAAAACGAAGCTTTTGGCCTGGAGCGCATGTGCACAAATCGGCGTGACTGTAAGGCTTTGGGCTGTCGGCTCAATAATCGGCCCGCCCGCCGCCATGGAATAGGCGGTTGACCCCGTCGGCGTGCTGACGATGATTCCATCACCTGAAAACCGCGTGATTAGGTGANCGTCACCAAATACCGAAAAATCCACCGAACGCGCCATGCCTTTTGCAACGACATCGTTTAACGCAAACCCTTCGTAGATAACTTTCTTATCACGGGTCACTTCCACATCGATCATCATCCGATCTTCGCATCGAACATGCTCCGCAGTGACGGTTTCGCAGATTTTGTCAAGCTCTTCCGGCGCAAGTTCCGCCATGAAACCCTTGCGGCCCAGGTTGATGGTCAAAATCGGTACCGCATAGGGCGCCGCAATGCGGGCAATGTGCAAAATAGTCCCATCCCCCCCCAGCGTGATGACCCTATCTGCCTCAGACAGTGCATCGCTCAATGCTTGCCATGCAGTATCCGCAGGCTCAATCCGCTCCTCAGTGACGTGGTTGAGCGGGTATATCTGAGGGGTAATTCCGGCAGCCTCTAACTTTTGCTTTATGGCTTTTGTGTGGATAAGCCCTAAGTCCCGCAAGGGATTGGGGGCTAGGATGATTTTTTTCATGTCGCTCTCCCCACGTTTACGACGAGGCATCGCAAACGTCAATTTGTTTGATGGCTTGCTTCCACCACTGCCCTTGGGTCTATGTGCGCTGCATGGGACTTGTCCTTTTGCAAATAGCCCAGGTATTCCACGTTCCCCTCCGGCCCGCGGATGGGGGAGTAGTCAAGCGCTCTGACCCCAAACCCTGCATTTGCAGCGTCTTCCAAAAATCGCTCTAACACCTGCCGGTGTATGGCAGGGTCGCGGATTACGCCTTTTTTACCCACATGTTCTCGCCCTGCCTCAAACTGCGGCTTGATGAGGCTAATGACTTCCCCCTCTGCCGCAAGCAGAGCATAGACCGCGGGCAAGACGATGCGCAACGAGATAAACGATACGTCAATTGTCACAAGGGTTGGTGGGGCTTCCAATGCATCTTCCCTGAGGTGGCGGATGTTTGTTCGCTCTAACACTGTCACGCGGGGGTCTTGCCGCAATTTCCAGTCGAGCTGTCCGTAGCCTACATCTACTGCGTAGACATGGCTTGCTCCGTTTTGGAGCAGGCAGTCTGTGAATCCACCAGTGGATGCGCCGCAGTCCATGCAACATTTCCCCTCCGGCAAGATGTCAAACGCAGTCAAGGCTTTTTCAAGTTTCAGGCCGCCTCGGCTCACATACTTCAAGGTTTTTCCTCGGATTTCAGCTTCTGCGTCCTCTTGCAGCATGTGGCCCGGCTTATCGATCCGCTTATCGCAAACGAATACCACGCCCGACATAATCACCGCCTGCGCCTTCGCCCGACTTTCTGCAAGACCTCGCCGAGTTAGAAGTGTGTCCAGTCGTATTTTTGACATGCAGTGCGGTTCCTTCCTATACGATTTCTCATAACACGTTTCTTCTCAGTTTAGCAGATATTTGCATAAAATTCAAGTCATCGCTACGCCATGTCCATCGGTGAATACCTTTTTATCCGGCGCTCTTTTTTGACTATTTTCTCCCGCCTGCCGCCCTATAATAAGGCTTGTCGGAGGTCGAGCTATGCGTGTGATTTATATCGACACCTTGTTCCTGCTAAACCTTATGGTCAATTACTTGCTCCTGCTCGCAACAGCGAAGATTGCAGCTGTACATATATCCAGGTGGCGTGTGGCATTTGGTGCGCTACTTGGCGCCGGATACGCCGTGGCCGCAGTTTTCCCCGCCTTGCACCTGCTCTTAGCGGCACCCATGCGGCTTGTCTCGGGCAGTATTATGGTTCTGTCTGCGTTTGGCCCGTCCAGACGTTTTTTGCGACTTCTTCTCATCTTTTTCGCCGTATCCGCCGCATTTGGCGGTGCGATTTTCGCCGTAAGCCTGATGGCAGGCGGTGCGCCTTACGATGGATCGTTTGTTTTACCGATCTCACTCAAAGTGCTTGTTGCGGCGTTTGGGCTTTGTTACGGGGCTTTTAGCCTGGTCTTCGCACGGCTTGGGCGGGATTCAGGCGGGCGTTTGGTACAGGTTGAAATTTTGCACAAAGGTCGCCAAGCAGCGCTTACGGGACTTGTGGATACCGGCAACTCGCTGATGGACCCCGTCTCGGGCGGACCTGTTTTGGTGGCGGAATCCGCGGCACTTGCCACCCTGTTCCACACGGACACCATGCGTCTGCTTCGGGGTAACTTGGCGCAATGCCCGATCACACTTTTGCCAAAGCTACAGCATACACCCGATGGTGCGGGGTTTTACCTGATCCCCTTCACAGCAGTGGGGACTTCGGGCGGGTTTTTGCTCACCTTCCGGCCGGATTCGGTGCGGATTGATGGGCTGGAAAAGCGTAGTGTTTCTGTCGCTCTGTCGCCCAATTGCGTATCTGACGGCGGACTGTATGCCGCTTTAGTAAACGGAGGAATGTAACGTGATTAAATTTAGTGCAAAGTTCTACGTAAAGCTGCAGACACTGCTGGGGCGGCTTGGGCTACGCCTTCCCGGCACCATCATGTACATCGGCGGGAGCGAGACATTGCCTCCGCCCTTAAATAAGGAGGAAGAGGCGTACTACATCAGTCGCTTATCTACCGGCGACCCTGCCGTCGGGCAGGTTCTTATCGAACGTAATCTGCGATTGGTGGTCTATATTTCCCGCCGATTCGAGAACACCGGAATCAATATTGAGGATTTAATCTCAATCGGAACCATCGGCCTGATTAAAGCGGTTGGGACATTCCGCGCTGACAAAAACATCAAGCTTGCAACTTATGCCTCACGCTGTATTGAAAATGAAATCTTGATGCACTTACGGAAAACGAACAATCAGAAGACCGAAATTTCCTTCGACGAACCCATCAACACCGATTGGGACGGCAACGAGCTACTGCTGTCCGACCTGCTCGGCACAGAAAACGACTCTGTCATGCGCGCGCTGGAAGAGGATGTGGATCGCGCCTTACTCATGCAGGCTTTGGAAAAACTCTCAACACGGGAGCGTGAAATCATTGTGATGCGGTTCGGGCTTGGCGGCCTGCAAGAGAAAACGCAAAAAGAAGTCGCTGACTTGATGGGAATCTCACAATCCTATATCAGTCGCTTGGAAAAACGGATTATTTTGCGGCTTCGCCGGGAGATGAGCCGATTCATGGCCTAAAAACCCTTCTGCTATGTTGAAAAACAGAGTTTGCGCAGAAAAGGCCACCCGAATGGGCGGCCTTTTCACACACAAAATCAGTCCACCCAGATTCGGGCCGACCGTTTTACGCTCATCATATTAGTCATAGTAGCCGCCACGATGGTAGCCGTTATTTCTCTTCGGCCAACCGTGTACGCAGACTCAGGATGTTTGATTCAATCTCTGAAATTGTTTCGTGGAAAACCTCGTCACTCTGCCCGGTCGGGTCATTTATCCCGAAATCTTCCCGTTTTTGGCAGGGCAAATCCGGACAGGAGACATTGCAACCCATCGTAACAACCACATCAGCAGGCGGGATATCCGCAAGCAACTTCGGCCGTTGTTCTTTTGTCATATCAATGCCGTATCGGGCGATCATAAGCCGCACCGCATCCGGGTTGATGCGGTCGGCCAAATCCGTTCCCGCACTATAACTTTCAAAAATATCAGAAGCCAAGTGACGCCCCAATGCCTCTGCAATTTGACTGCGGCAGGAGTTGTGGACACAGACAAAGGCAACTTTCATTGTTAAACTACCTCGTCACCCTCTACAGGAACTTCTTCCGTGACCGGAGGGTCTACAGGCGCATCGTCCCCATTATCGGAAGGTGCATCTGTATCTTCATGCTCCCCTTCTTCATCAGAAGGCGCATCTTCATCTTCGGTTTTGTCCTCATCAGATGGTTCTTCGGTTTCTTCCTCGTCTTCATCGGATGGCTCTTCGGTTTCTTCTTCATCTGCAACAAGGTCTTCGTTTTGCGGTGCTTCTTCGCTGATATCTTCGTCTGCAAAAACATCTTCATCCAACACGTCTTCGAAAGATCCTTCACACTCAGGCACAGCAGGCGCAACAGGAGGTGCGGCAGGGCGCGCAGGCGCAACCGTCATAGGTGCAACGCGGACAACAGGAATATCTTCCATCACTTCGTCAACGATGTCCTCTTCCTCGACTTCATCTTCATCCGTCGGAACATCTACATCTATAACCATAGTTGATACTTCAGTTGCTTCATCCTCCGCAACAACAAGCTGCGCAGTGCATCCCGCGATTAACGCCGAACATACCAAGATAGTCGCAAGTAGTATTGATAGAAGAGATTTCCGATTCATAATTATGTAATTCCTTAATTAGGTGTATTTTGAATTCATGTCAATAACACATAATAAATATATAACCACATATCCATTAAAAAAGCAAGAGCTTTTTTGAAATTTCCTTAGATTTATTTTGGAATATATCGAATGATATCATTTTTCAGTAAATGATAAAACCCTGACAGATCATATGATCCGTCAGGGTTTTGTTTTAAAACGAAGCTTATTTCACTTCTACTTTCGCGCCAGCTTCTTCCAGTTGCTTTTTCAGCGCTTCCGCATCGTCTTTTGAAACGCCTTCTTTTAGCGTTGCCGGAACAGCCTCAACTTTTGCTTTCGCTTCAGCCAGACCTAGGCCTGTGATCTCACGAACCACTTTGATAACCTTGATTTTTTCGCCGCCGAAGTCTGTCATAACAACGTCAAACTCGGTTTTTTCTTCCGCAGCAGGTGCCGCCGCTGTAGGTGCCATCGCCATTGCCATAGGAGCCGCCGCCGATACGCCAAACTCTTCTTCCAAAGCCTTAACAAGCTCAGAAAGCTCCAGAACAGTCATAACCTTTACTTCTTCAATCAGGGCAGTTACTTTTTCGCTCGCCATTTTTAAATTCCTCCGAATATTATTTTTAAAGTTTGTTTTTGCAGAGGGTCAAACCCTCAAAGTCCTTCCAGGCCTTACGCAGACTTTTGATCTGCAACCGCCTGCAACGCCACGGCCAGGCCGCGGATGTTGGCGTTGAGCACATTGGCAAGCCCACTGATAGGCGCAACCATAGTACCCACAACCTGTGCAACCAGAACCTCTTTCGCCGGCAGTTTGGAGAGCGCTTCTACCTCTGCAGAAGTGATTACCTTACCGTCAACAAAACCAGCTTTGATTTGCATCGGCTTGTCTTTCCCTACATACTCAGCAACGAGTTTTGCAGGTGCCACCGGATCTTCTGTGTGGAATGCGAGTGCAGTCGGCCCTTCCAGGAAAGGGTGCAGCTCACTCAGGCCAGTTTCGGCTGTCGCAAAGCGGAGCATCGTATTCTTGATAACCGCATACTCAACACCAGCTTCACGCATCTTGCGACGCATTTCAGTGTCTGTCGTCACATCCGTCCCCTTATAATCCACAAGGACGCCCGCAACACTGCCGTTTAGCTTTTCAGCTAAATGCTTGACCAGTTCTTGCTTTTCGCTTAAAATTTTCTCACTTGGCATACGTTTCGTTCACCTCCCACGATGGGTTTTGAATCATTGACCCAACAAAAAATGTCCTTCCGCTCCGCAAGGATGGGAAGGACACATGAAATCGTCATGCGTGCAGGCTGGTTAGCCTACAAAACCCTCCTCGGTAGGGCTTATGGAATGCCTACTTTCTTTGGAACGCTCGTACAGTATACAACTCACCAGCCCGCTTGTCAAGTGTTTTTCTTTACAGGTGACGCAAAATGTAAATTGTAATATTAAATGCGAAAGAGGTTCACGCCTCTAACGCATTTATTTTTTTATCAAAAACGAGGTGACAAAATGGCGGGGAGATATAAATTTCTTTCACAAATGGAGCGGGACAAGATTTCTGAATGGTACTTAAACGGAGATCGTCCGTGCGATATTGCGGAGCGGCTAGATGTTCATACGACCACGATATACAACGAATTGCGACGAGGATATACCGGGGTGTTAGATGCAAACCAACGTGAAGCCTATGATCCGATACTGGCACAAAGAACTTTTCAGAACGGATTAAAGAGCAGAGGGCGACGGGGCGGCGCAAAAGGGGCAGCTCACACAACTGTAGCTGGACAAGAGGTCACGACATGAAAAATCGCAAAACTCTATGGCCGTTATTACTAACGCCATTACCAGCAGTCGCGGTCAGCGTACTGCTTGGTGCGCGGCTGATCCCAATTGGCTACGAGGTTCGAGGCATTCACGCCATAGGCGGGGAGCATTTACTGATTCTTCTTGCGATGCTTTTTTCCACATGGGGAAGCTTGGGCTTGTACCGTGCTTGTTGCTTGAAATTCAAAGGCACTAACTCACGAAAAGAGAATGTTCTTAAACAGAGTGACATGCCTATAGATCATGGAAAGGAGAATGAACATGAAAACAAAAGCACAGAAGATAGAGGTTAGGAAATACCAGTGTCGGGAGTGCATGGGGCGGCTTTGGGTGGATTGTGGCAGCGCAAATCACCCGGACTTTTGCCCATTCTGTGGAGACCATCGAGGAGACCGAAGAATTCTATTTAGCTCAGCCGAAGCAACCGAATTAGTGAGCAAAAAATAAGGAATTTGGAGCGGGAGGATAAATTATGAAAATCAAGACACTTGCGGCAATGTGTAAACGCGCCGGAGTTTTCAAGCTCTATGATCGCGCAGACGCTGCCGGAGAGGTAACAGAACAATGGCTAGGGACTGGTGCGGCAATGTATCGCCTTCCGGCTTTGCCGTACCTTACAGAAGATAACCTTGTCGCATTTTTTGACATCACGGAAAAACAGAGGCGGGAAAGCATTTCTTTTTATCATAGCCAGATGCCGGAATCACTCAATTTTAACGACACAGACGACGAAGAATCACTTGTGGAGCGAGAACAAATGATACTGCACTATAAAAACCGATCTATGCAACCAATCATGACACGGAGTGGGTTAGAGTTTGTTGACACTGCTTTTCTATCCCCCATTGCAGACATCATGGGCGAATTGGCGTTATACGAACGCTGCCGCGCCCATGACGGACAAGTATACTTTGTGGCAAAAATGGGACTTTTGATTGAGGCAGTCATTATGCCGCTACAGTTAAAAGAAGAAGATTTCGTTAGAACCGTGGAAGCGGTAGCCAAAAACGGCCGCGCCGCCTTTATCGCAAAAAAAGAACGAGATGCACAGCGCGATGCCGAAGCGGGGCAAACTATCATTGACGATGGAGAGGCCTAGAAACATGAGATATTGTGAAGAAACCGCAAAAAAGCCTTTAAGCGGCAAAGACTGCGACGATGTAATTTTGACTGAGCGAGAGCAAAAACACACAATTGGCGAGGGTGAATACACCGGATTGTACATTATGCCCACCGAAGAATACATAGAACTACGCAGCATGTATGAAAAGATGGTATGCAAAAAAACGCCTCGCGTAACACTCAATTCATTTGCGGCCGAAATTCATCAAAATGCTGTAGATCATGGATGGTGGGGAGAAGACCGCACTTTGCCGGAAATCCTCATGCTTTGTGTGTCGGAGCTTTCGGAGGCACTAGAGCAATACCGCGACGCCATGCCATCGATATACTACAGCTGTGGCGAGGGCGAACCCCGCATACCATGCTCACCGAAGGATGGTTATGACTGCGTGAATTATGCAGACACAGCGGATTGCCCGTATCAACAAAAAAAGCCGGAAGGCGTGGCGGTAGAACTTGCCGACTGCATAATTCGCATACTAGATTACTGCGGCTACGCTGGGATTGACATAGAATCTGTGATTCGTGCGAAACATGAGTACAACAAAGCGCGGCCGTATAGGCACGGAGGGAAGAAATGTTAAGCATGATGATTCTTTCGTTTTTAGGCAATGCGTTTCTTGTGCTTTTAGCCACAATCATAGTTGCGACGACAATCATTACAGTGCTTGCCGCAGCAATTATTGCGCACCGAATGATACGGGGGAGAGAGGAAAAGTGGTAGACAATAAAAAGGTCATCGAAACGGAAGTGTTCGAGGCAATGGGCTACGAAGTCGGACAAGCTTTTGCCGCATATACCCGTGGAATACTTCTGGGTCTTTCGGGCTACGCGACCGCTGCCGAGAATGTGACCGAAACGGTCACAAATCAAGACGACTGTAAAGATTTCGAAGCCGATCACGTCATAGAGCGAGAAAAAACACAAATCGAAGACTGTGAAACATGCTGGTGCAACACGTGTACCCAGATTGAAAAATGCGCACATATTCCGACAGACATAAAGTGGGGGCTGCGCACCCCTTTTCCTTGCCACGGTTGCGGTGATGGCAAGCAATTTATGCCCCGCCCAGTCGAGAAGGCCGCCTGCCCGTGTTCACACTACATAGCGGGAAGCGAAAACAACGGATAAACAAGAAAAAGCCGCTTGTCTTCCACACAAGCGGCTTGCCCATAGAATATGTCGTGTATTGCATACTTCGAAAATCTATATATAGTATAGCATTTACACGGCGGCAAGTCAAGTTTCCCGCGCCTACCGTGGCGCAATGTGGGCTTGTAATGGGTATTATCTCATGGACCAAGAAGGGAGATATTCATGAGTGGCTGCATATCCGCACCGTATAGCGGAAAAAACTATGAATTTTTATTCAATGACCCCGCCGGGACGCTGAAGGATAGGGCATTCGAGGTGCTTAGGCATAAAAACGTGTTCAGATATCGAACGAAGACGATCAAGAGCGGTGGCGTAATTGAGGTTGAAATATACCCGGTATGGAATACCCAAAACGAAACCCGACGTGCAAAAACCTACGCAACTCGAAAGGCACAAGAAAACGTAAACGATAGGAATAGCAAGAAGGCACTTACCCGTATTATCAATAACAATTTCAAAAAAGATGATTACCATATCACGCTCACATATCGAGGTGATTTACCGAATGAAGACAAGGCACTTCGAGATATCTAGAGCTTTATAAAACGTGTCCGATACTATCACAAAAAGAACGGATTGCTTGACGCAAAAGGCCGTCCAGATTTGAAGTATGTATATGTGATCGAATTTGCAGACGGCGACGGACGACGGAAACGGATTCATCATCATGTCATCATGAATAGCCGCGCGCCGCGAGACGCTATTAAAAACATGTGGACAAGCGGCCGGGTACGTGTGGACGAATTGGAGCCAGAAGACGGAACATTGGAAGGATTAGCACGATATATCATCAAACAGCCGAACCAGACAAAACAGACGAAGCGATGGCAAGCGTCACGGAATTTGAAACCGCCAAAAGTGACCGTTTCGGACACAAAATTGAGCAAGAAGCAAGCTGAACGATTGGCAACTGATGTTAAGAGTGCCGCGCCGCAAATCTTTGGGAAGCTATTCCGGGAGTACAACCTTGATCTATGCACTGTGAAGACGAGCGAATTTGTGGCTGGGGCTTATATCTATGCGAAAATGCACAAAGATCAAGCGACGAAGCGGAAAGGG
>JGI990J12352_1000205_pt1 | contig 13743 bp, 17 predicted proteins | sample Intmic4MA4BA4MSA_FD_12352 | JGI IMG/M metagenome (IMG submission 12352) | reverse complement strand
CTTCTGAATCAGTACTTTCCTCTAAGTTGGCATCATCTTCTGAATCAGCATTTTCCTCTAAGTCAGCATCATCTTCTGAATCAGTACTTTCCTCTAAGTCAGCATCATCTTCTGAATCAGCACTTTCTTCTAAGTCAGCATCATCTTCTGAATCAGTATCATCTTCCTCTTCAGACGCTGCGAACCACTCATTGTAAAGTTCGATGATTTCATCTTCAGTAATTTCAATCGAGTCAAAGATTGCTGTTTGTCTGAGTTGCTCTACCGAAAGCATTCTAGTGAGACTTTCCACACTATCAATGCCGTGACTTTGTAGGAAGTTTTCTAATTCCATATCCAATTCTTCCGCCATGTCACGGATTTCGTCAATAGATTCTTCTAAAGCCTCTTCATCAAGATCAAACAATTCAGAAAGAAGATCATAATCGACCAAATCAAGAATTCTCATAACCGAAATATTGATCCCATTTTGAGAAGCAGTCGCCATTTCTTCAAACAATTCCTGTCTTGTAATTTCAATTAATTCTGATTCAAGAACGATTTCGTCTCCATTTTCAAGCATTATGTCAAATTCTTCCGAACTACCGCAGGCGACTAATGCAAATGTCGATAGCCCAACCACCAAGGCTAAAGCAAATTTCTGTAATGATTTCATGTAATTACACATCCTTATTTAGTATCCATAGGAAACCCCATCTTAAAATGAAGCATTGCCCATAATCATACCATGTTTTGTAAAAATCTTCAACTTTTTTTAAAAAATGGGCGAATTCAATAGCAACAAGGCTAAACAATCATAGTATATACCAAGAAGCAGTACTTATGTACTTGGAGCGCCTTTAAACGGGGGTCCTAAGCTTCGACTTTTATCCAGTAAGGAGTTGAGTACAATGTTTGGTGGAAATAACTTTGCGTTCATTTTAGTATTATTCATTCTATTAGTAATCATCGGTTGCAGTGGGTGTGGATTCGGTCTAGGATTCTAGAAAAAATCCTGCCATCAATTAGAAAAGGGAGTTGAGAAGTATGTTTTTTGGAAATAACGGTGCATTCATCTTAGTTATCTTCATCCTGCTAGTTGTTATCGGTAGCTGTGCTTGTGCGTGGTAAAAGATTAAAAACTAAAAACTTAAATGCGAGAATGGCGCACATCCGAAAAAAATTCGGATGGCGTCTTTTGATTTTTACAACGAAAAATAGCGTCCCTAATGAGGTTTTCAAAAGTGGAAAAATAAGAGAAGATCAGAATAACGAGAAGGCGCCTGCATACTGAGAAAAGACTTGGTAAAATAACATTCTAATACTAACTAGTACAAGGCTTCGTAATTAATAGATTTATGCCGATATTTTTCATTGTAATTCTTTAAGACGAAGACGCCAGGTCGACACATTGTGTCGTACTTGGCGTTTTTCGCCATTTGAAGTTTTTGCATTTTTGTTCCGATTCTGATACAATATGAAGTATGAGGAAGTGAACGCGTGATGGTTAATTATCCCCATGGTAAAAATGGCGTGTCCACGTCACCTGGGTCAACCAGCAAAGGTGTGAGCTTTGGTGGTCGAGGGATGTCGTTTGAGACGATGATAGAGTTTGCAAACGCTCACTATTTGACAGCAGGGATTGCAGTTATCCATAAAAAGCCGACCCCTGTACAAGTTGTCAAGGTAGATTATCCCAAAAGGGAGGCAGCAAAAATTACAGAGGCGTACTTTAAAAAGCCATCGACGACGGATTTTAATGGTGTCTATCAAGGTGTGTATATTGATTTCGAGGCTAAGGAAACGTCCAACACAACGCGTTTTCCGCTTCAAAATATCCATGAACACCAGATTGAGCATATTTTATCTGTGGCAGATCATGGCGGATTTTCATTTTTACTGATGAAATTTTCTAAATTGAATGAAATTTATGCGCTTTTACCTAATGAAATAACCGAGTTTTGGCTAGAATATAAGCAAGGCGCTCGTAAGTCGATTAAACGGGATGAGATAGCGGCAAGGGGTATCCCTATTGCGGGAAATACGTATCCAACCGTCGATTACTTGAAAGCATTGGATGGGGAAATTAAAAAGATGATTAAAGCTTGAAAAATTGGTCAGAGGGGCGCATTCGACTGAAAGTCGCCGCGTCTTATGGCTTTGTACGACGATATTTCGCAATGCACAGAGAAGACCGAGTGTGGGTTTCCACACCTCGGCCAGTAAAGTATGGTGATTAAAAATGGCAAAGAAGGTTAAAAAAAGTAAAAAAGGAAGCAGTAAGTTATCAATATTTATTCGGGTTTTTGCGTTGATTTTAATGATTGGTGGTATTGCTACGATTTGGGTGGGGACTGTTTGGGTGAGAAGTGTTATTGCTGATGCGCCTAGGCTTGATGTTGAAAGTATTTATGCAGAAAATTCAACCTTCATTTATGATCGACATGGTGAATTAGTTACAGAACTTGGTGTTCAGCGTCGTGAGTGGGTGAGGTTTAATGATATTTCACCTGTTATGATTGATGCGATTTTAGCGACGGAAGATTCAAGGTTTTTTGAGCATCCAGGTGTTGACTGGTTTCGTACCATTGGGGCGGGACTTTTTACAGCGGAAGTGATGATCACTGGTTCTAATGCTAATATTCAAGGGGGAAGTACGATTACGCAGCAGTTGATGAAGCAATCTCACTTGGATGATGCTCAAACATTCGAACGTAAGATTCAAGAAATTTATCTATCAATGAACATTGAGCGTGTTTTGTCAAAAGAGCAAATTATTGAAGCTTATTTGAACTTTTCGCCATTTGGTGGCAATGTTCATGGCATTCAAGCGGCAGCTCAATTTTACTTTGGAAAGTCTGCTAGTGAATTAACCCTCTCAGAAGCAGCGACGCTTGCAGGATTAGTGCAGGCACCGAATGTTTGGCGACCAGACTGGCGCGCAGACAATACACAAATCCGACGCAATACAGTTTTAGATTTGATGGTTTTACATGGTTATATTACGCCAGAATTACGTGACTTGGCAGCTGCAGAACCTATTACTGATAAATTGGTTTATGATGAAGCTGCAACTACTGAAACAGCCGTTGCCTACCAATCGTTTATTGATGCGGTTTTAGATGAAGTTCATGAGCGTTTTGAATTGGATGCGTTTAGTGGATTACGTATCTATACAACGATGGATCGTGAAGCCCAAAGATTTGTTCATGATATTCAAAATACAAATAACCATATTGTATGGCCAAATGAAGACCTTCAAAGTGGAATCGTTTTTATGGAAACACAGACTGGTCATGTACGCGCTATTGGCGGGGGTTCTAATACTGGTGCGCGAGAATTCAACTTGGCAACGCAACTCCAAAGACAACCAGGGTCAACGTCTAAACCGATTTTTGCTTATGGCGCTGCGTTTGAGTACTTAGGTTGGGGAACAGGAACGATGATTAATGATGAGCTTTATGGTTACCGTGATACTGGTATGATTATTAACAACTGGGATAGAAGATTACGTGGGCGTACGACAATTAGAGAAGCAATGGATATGTCGTATAATGTAGCGGCTGTAAAATCTTTCAATGCTGTTGTGGATGCACAAGGACCTGAAGCGAAAGCTGGCTTTATTTCAAGGTTAGGATTTGAAGTATATGCCGATCGACCATCTAATGAAGGTGGAATTCACGAATCAATGGCAATTGGAGGCGTTGCGACAGGGTTTTCGCCTTTGCAGATGGCAGGAGCATATGCCGCCTTTGGTAATGGTGGCGTATTTAATGAGCCTATTACCATTGAACGGATTGAGACATCAGATGGGGAAATTATTTATGAAACTGCACATAGCGAGCGAGCGATGAGTGAAGAAACAGCTTATATGATGACAGATTTACTTCGTACCGTTATGACGCAAGGAACAGGTACAAGAGCAAATGCGCCAGGGATGTTTCTAGCAGGAAAGACAGGAACAACTGATTTTCCAGCAGAAATTATGCAGCAGTTCAATATGCCTGCAACTGCGATGCGTGATTCATGGTTTGTTGGCTATTCAACGCAATATACAGCCGCGATTTGGACGGGATATACAGATACGAGCCGAGGACAATTTTTGACCCAGACGACCCAGGCTGTTCCATGGGATATTTTCCGTACGTTAATGGCAAATTTGAATACAGCTGGATGGGAATTGCCGGTTAGACCAGCTACGGTTGTCCCGATGGCAATTGAACTACAAAGTGGGAATGTAGACGGTGAGGTCTTCGCACCATCTGGGAATACGCCAGGCACCTTTACAAGAACAGAATTGTTCGTTTCAGGAAGAGGCGGACCAGGTCAAGTATCAACGCAATTTACACGACCTGACACGCCAACCAACTTTACAGCTAGTGTTTCTGGCACAACGCTAACATTTAATTGGAATCATATCGGCAATCGCACGTTGAATCGAAGTGAAGCCCAAGCAGCATTTAACCGTGCATATGGTGCGCGGCAAGGCCACACACATATGACAGAAGCATTGAGAAGTCTATCTCCAACAGAAGCAGAAGCACAAATGATGTTAAACAGGATCGACTCTACAGGACCAACAGTCTATACTGTCTATGCGCGCTTAGCCAATGGAAATAATGTTCCTCTTGGCAATATAAGCGAAAATCGCTTAACAATTGATGTATCCTTTGCAGAGCTTGCGAGTTTTGAATCATTTCATGTTTTAGCGAGATTCGAAAATTCGCGAGGAGTTACGAGTGAAGCTTCAAACGTTGTATCTAACACCGCATTTGACGAAAATTACACAAGTGAAATCAACATCCCAAATATGGTGGGATGGAACATTGAAGAAGCGCGAGAGTGGGCAAATCAAAATGACGTTGAATTAGAAACTCGCTTTGCAGCGTCAGACGACATTGAACAAGGTCTAATTATATCTACAAATCCGTCAACAACTATAGAGTCGGGTCAAACACTGACCATTATTGTATCGGCAGGTTCGGGACCAGGGACGCCAGAAGTGCCGGATGTACCAGAAGTGCCCGATGAAAATCCTGACGATATGCTAGATGAGCCTATCGAAGAAATTATTAACCTAGAAAGTAGTAGCTGGTTACCCATTGTGCCACTTGACTACTTAAATGTTGACGAAACTAGGTTATCTGATACTCAAAATGGCATTTTCCGATTTTCATTCAGAAATTTCTTCCACCAAATTTTCAACCTGTAACAAGTTATTTCCAAAATCTAATAAGCATCAGGTAAACTGAGTTAGCAGTTGGCGGTTATATCTGTCTGCTGCTTTCTGCTTTTCAAGGCTAAGGGCTGAGTTCCTTGAACCCAGTCTTCTCCGTATAGATTGCTCGTTGATTTGGGATGGAAAGTCGGATACATAGCAAAATAAAAAATATCCAAATAAAGAAACGAGGGTTCAGGTTAAACGAGGGTACAGATTAGTGTTCCCGAAAGTGTACCTTTGCCTAGCGCCACAATTTGTAGTGACGGTAGGCGAAGATGGGCTTTTAAGATGTATAGTAGCCAAACAAGTGAGATGACAATTATGGAAAAAAAGACAATCATTTTAGGAATTACAGGTGGGATTGCTGCTTATAAGAGTGCCCAACTTGCAAGTGATTTAATAAAAAAAGGTCATGATGTCCATGTTATGATGACTAAAAATGCAACAGAATTTATGGCGCCGTTAACATTTGAAACGCTCACTAACAACCGTGTATCAGTGGGAGTTTTTGACCGAAACTTTCAATACGATGTGAATCATGTTGAAATCGCTAAGCGAGCAGACTTACTTGTCATAGCGCCAGCGACAGCCAATGCCATTGCAAAATTTGCAAATGGTTTAGCAGATGACATGCTTAGCACGACTTTTTTAGCGTGCAAAGCGCCCAAGCTCATTGCACCAGCGATGAATACAGCGATGCTTGAAAATCCTGTGACTGATAGAAACATTAAAACATTAAAAGAGCTAGGTGTTCATTTCATCGATGCCGCATCAGGGGTGCTTGCCTGTGGCGATATAGGTAAAGGCAAATTAGCGGATGTAGATGATATTCTTGAAATGATTGACGACCTACTTGTACAAGAAAAGTCACTCGCAGGCAAGACCGTTGTTGTAACGGCAGGTCCTACGATGGAACCGCTGGATCCAGTTAGATTTATCACGAACCACTCAAGCGGTAAAATGGGTTATGAACTGACGCGTGCGGCAAGAAGCCTTGGCGCCCATGTCCATCTTATTAGCGGACCGACGAACTTGAAACCACCGCTTGATGTGGACTTTATCCAAGTGGATACAGCGATGTCCATGTTTGAGGCTGCTACAAAGCTTGAAAATGACTACGATATATTCATTGGTGCCGCAGCAGTTTCTGACTTTAGACCGAAGGACGTATTTTTGAACAAATTAAAAAAATCGACGCATGATTTATCGAGCTTGAAAATGCAAGAGAACCCCGATGTCGTAGCAAGTATTGCCAAGACATCGAGGGCCAATCAAGTGGTTTGTGCTTTTGCCATGGAAACGGAGAATCTCACTTCGAATGCACGTACAAAACTTGTGGATAAAGGTGTGGATATGATTGTTGCAAATGATCTATCAGAGCAGGGTGTGGGGTTTGGTAGCGATACGAATAAAGTGACGATTATGACGCGCGATGAAGAATTTGAACTCGATTTAATGTCAAAGCAAAGTGTTGCGTATAAGATTGTGGAAAAACTAGGAGATATGGTGAAGTAAGATGTTAGTGACGATTGATGTTGGGAATACGAATATTACTATTGGGGTTTTTGATCAAGATGAATTGATGGCAAATTTCAGGTTGACGACTGATAGAAAGCGTACAAGTGATGAATTCGTCGCGGCTTTTCATTCGCTGTTTTTGACCAAATCGCTTGAAGTAGCAAAAGTTAGCGGTGTTGTTATATCAAGTGTTGTGCCAAAAATCATGCACTCACTCAATAATGCCATCGCTAAACTATTCGATATAGAGCCGCTGATTGTTGGACCTGGGATTAAAACGGGAATCAGTATTCGGACGGAAAATCCGCGTGAAGTTGGCGCTGATCGGATTGTAGACCTTGTAGCGGGACATCATTTATATGGTGGTTCTCTTATCGTCATTGATTTTGGGACAGCGACGACATATGATTACATCAATGCAAATGGTGAATTTGAGTTTGGACTGACTGCTCCAGGAATCGAAACCGCCGCCAACGCACTCTGGACCAATGCCGCAAAATTGCCAGAAATTGAAATCAAAAAACCGAAATCCATCCAATGTAAAAATACGATTACAAGCATGCAAGGCGGATTAATTTTTGGCTATATTGGCCAAACTGAATACATCATCACGAAAATAAAGGAATCTGTTGGAGACGTTCGTGTCATTGCAACAGGCGGACTTGGCTCCATCATTTGCGACGAAACAGACATGATTGACACCTACGATCGCGAGTTGGCATTTAAAGGAATGAAACTAATTTACGAAAAAAATATGTGAAATGACGCAACCCATTAATACATGCTTTGCAAGCATCTATCAACAGCTGCTTCTTGCACCATAAATTGAGTAAAACTATCGATTTAAGGGCAGTCGCAACATCATATGCGGATGCCCTTTTAAATAGGCTGTATAATATTCACTGTGTGTAACATCCAGTGAATATTATACAGCTTTTTTTAATAGAGAACAGAGCTATATAATAATCATTGTAATGAAACTCACAGCGATTTATTATACAGCTTTTTAATTTGTAAAAAAAGAAAGGAGAGGGTGATTGATGAAGCTGAATTTATATTATGAAAGACAAGAAAGTGGCTGGTCCCAAGGGTTTGTGGCGGATAATTTAAAGATTAGCCGACCGTATTATAGTATGGTCGAAGCAGGTAGTCGTACACCATCTTTATCACTTGTAAGAAAACTTGAAACAATGTTTGACCACTCTTATGATTACTTATTAAGTGTAAGAGGTAGTGAAAAAGGTGAAGTATGATGAATGATAAAAAACAGACAATGTCTGACAGAGAAAGAGTTAGAGAAGATAAAGATACAGATATAGAACAAGAATTAGATTTAGATAAGAAAAAGAAAAGAACAAATAAAGAATACTTTTGGCTTAAACTACAAAAAGATTTTTTTAAGCGTGATGATGTTGAATTGGTCAAAGAGATGGCAAGCGGAAAAGAGATACTTTTGTTGTATTTGGAGCTATTATCTAAAAGCTTAAATTTTAATGGGAGATTAATGATTAACGAATCATTAGCTTATAATCCAGAAGTTATTTCAAAAACAACACGAACAAAAATAGATTTAGTACGTCAAGCGTTAGAAAAGTTCGAGCAATTAGGGTGGATTGAAATGCTAGAAGACAATGTTATTTTCATGACAGAACTTCCTAAAATGACGGGGTATGATACAAAATACGCGATAGAGAAAAGGAAGTATAGAGAAAAAGAAAAACAGGAAAAGAAACTCCAAGCGCCAAGAGGAGCAAAAATATGTGATACAAAGTCATCAGAAATAGATAAACTTATTTCAAATTATACAACAAATAAAGAATTGATAGACTTGTTGTATAATTTTGTCCAAACCCAAAGCAAGATGAACACTTTCCGCATGAAGGCTCATCTTGCAAATTTGAATCAAATAGCAGAAAACGACGCAGAAAAGATATGGATTGTACGTAAAACAGTTGCTGGGAATTACAAAGGATTCTTTACACTAACAAAATCTGAAAAAGAAATAATTTCCTACAACGAGAGGCAGAAACAATCGAAAAAATCATCAGAGATAGATATGAGCAATTATTCAGATCATGCTTGTAGAGCTGGTGTGGGATTTTGGCAAGATGGAGAGGGGACTTATTTTTGGCGAGATGACGATGGAACAGTGCACGACAAAGAGGACACAGTGACATACACAAATTGGATCGAAAAAATCAAAGAAGGGTTGGAGTGATGAAAATGATCATCGAAAAGTGCCTACTGTCGATTTTAAAAAAACGCCAAACACTATTGGTCGATTAGCGGTTGTTGGCGGTGAAGATTTTGCGTTGTGACGTTTTTAAGTATAGTGAGTAGAAAGGATTGAGCGTAATGGGAATTAAATTAGAATCATTACTTAGGACTTTGCATCCAAGTATAACCTATAAAGTTTTTCTTAATTTGCATGGTCTAGAAATGTTTAATCCACACCTTTTGAAAGAAGATGAGGTTAAAAATTATCTAGAATATGACGTTCGAGCTATCGAAGATGATTTTACTATTATGATACAAGCGCCATATTGCTAGCGATGTCAGAGGCGATGCGTAAATCATTTAGAGCGGTGCAATTTGTGCAAATGCAAGAGGTCAACGGCAAGGATTGTTATATGTATAAAGTCATAGCGGGCAGCTCAAAGTTAAACACAAAAGAGATGACCGAGTTGTTAGACTGTAGCTTTGATTGGCTAACAAAATTGGGGATTAATTATCAAGATTTTGAGAGGATGATTTGATGACGGCAAAGGAAATGTTTAATGATTTGGGATATGAATTAATCGAAAACGGGGAACGGTTGACCCATTACAGGAAAAAACTTGATAATCACGATTTTTTAAATGTTGAATTTAACAGCGCAGGAAAGTTTTGTCATTGCACACACATGATCGTAAAACCGTTTGACGTGGTCGCGCTCGAAGTCGATGTTGGGTTGCACAAGGCGATTGATAAACAAATCAAAGAGCTGGGGTGGTTAAATGGCTAAGTTTAGTATATTAACCAATAACCTCGAAAGCTGTTTAATGTGTGGATCACACCAACAAATCCAACGCCATCATATTTTCGGGAGGAACTATCTGTGACTTTAGAAAGAATGTATTTTTTAGTGTTTTTGGTAGGGGCTTTTACAATTATGTCTGCTGTTTTTATATGGGCGGTTGGGAGTTTTAAAACGAAAAATGCACATCGACAGCTGGAACGAAAAAAAAGAAGAAGTGAATGAACTTAGAGAGGAGATAATGATTCTCGCGGTTTTATTGGCTAACCTCCGAGTAGAATTACCTTACGGCATGCAACACTATAACATTCTCGATTATCGCGAAAGGTGGGAAATGCTAGAGAAAATACGCGAACTAGGTGTATTCGACGAGGGGGAAAAACAAGATGAAAATTGAAATAACAGAAATAGATGGAAACATTGAAGGTGTCTGCGAAGGAAGTGCCAACGATGTTATACAAGGACTTATGGTGACATTAGACGAGGTGATAGAGGACATCGTTGCCGACACTGTGTCGACGACAATGCGTGAGCAGTTTGCAATCGAGATTGTAAAGACATATTACAAGGAGGAATATAATGATTAATCGTGTTGTTTTAATAGGGCGCTTGACAAAGGATTTAGAGCCAAAACAAACGCAAAGTGGTATCAGTAATTTACGATTTACTGTAGCTGGAAGAATGAAAGAGATGGCGGGCAAGTATTGTTTCCAAATAAGCAAAGACATGAAAAAAAATTATAGATTTCAGGAAGACAAAACAGCATAACAAAAGAAAGAAATATTAGAAATAGGACAAGGTTCAAATGCTCAAATCACAATTAAGAAGAATCAAATGAGGTGGATGGAGTTGTAGATTATTAAAATGTGCAAAAATAATGAAAGTATCAAAAAAAAATGACTGTTGTTTATTCCGTAATTCAATTTAAAAAAAAGAAAAAACAAGTGAATGGTATTTTTAAATACCTATCAAAACCGCCATCGAATTGATAACAATGACGGTGAAGTAAGTTTTCTTGAATCTCGAAAATTTGTTTTAGATTTGTTGTCATAAAAATCATCTCCTAAAATATTATCCAAGAATATTATAACATTATTTATTTTAAAAAATATAAAAGTAAATGAAAAGAAGGTGAAAACAATGGAAAAAAAAATAGTTATTGAAAAAGCACTTGAAAAGAAAGCTTACAAAAAATGGCGACAGATAAACAGTGTTTTTAAAAAAGTTTTTAAAATTGTGGATTGGATAATGAGAGTAATATTGATTACGACAGTTATTATGGCTATTTACGGAAATCACATAACAGGCGAATACATAGAAGCTGGATTTTTAAATGTATTTGGTGGTTTGGTGTTTTTATTAACAATTCCTTTTATTATGTCGATGTTTATAAATGGGTTTGGATTGCTCGAAAATGTGAGTGAAGTAAAGCGTATATTTCCTTCTATAGCGGGTGTTGCTTTATTGATATCGCTACACTTCACGGCAGTGTTTATTGACTATAAAAATTATGGTTATATATCACTCAGAAACAATATCTGGTGGTATCAAATTGCACCTATAACTGTGTTATTTAAAGTAATGATTCTTATGATGATTATATCATTAATTACTAAGATTGTTTGTACAATCATTGATTACCGAAACCAAGATTATGTGTTTATGGATTTTTACCGATTTTATAATGGTAATTTCGATGAAAACTTTTTTAAAAATCTTAAATTAAAAAAGAAGTTTAGAAATTGACCACTACGTCAAAAAAAACTAGAAATTATAGGAGGTGGATGGAGTTGACGGAAGAACAGGCGTTGGAATTAAGGACAGAAATGTTTAAAAAGTTTCACATAGTAAATGGTGTTGATTTTTGCTTTCACCAGTTTAAATTCATTGCACGAATGCAAAACGGAATGCGAGAATTCGGGAACGACGGAGATAGTTGCTACAGGCATTTTGGGACGGACTATAAAGAAGTCGTTGAATGGCTTAAGTCTTTGTCTGAAGACGACACAGAAGAAGTGAGCGATGAAGATTTTGCAGACGCCATAACCACCTTTGCAGGAATGCTGAAAAAAGAGCTAAAAAAGGAGATAAAGATGGCGCAATCGAAGTGACTCGCGGTTGCTATCACGGCTCGCTTGAAGATTTTAAGCGCAAAGTAACTGAGGTGCACAAAGACATAAACCCAAAAGTTTATCAACAATACATGCTATTAGCAGATGTGATAGCAAGCAAATTAGCATAGACCCAACAAGAGACAACACAGGAGGACGATTTAAATGTCAAATTGATTAGAACTTGTTTACGGTAAAGAATCTTTGCTGTGTAAGGTAATAGTTTTAGATGATGGGTTGTCGATTACGATTGTCGAGGTGAGAAATTATGTGTAGTGGCTGCGGTAAAAAACAAACAAAATATGCAATTAAACCTTTGCCTCTCGGACGCGTTGAACATGAGCAGAAAATGTGTGAAAAGTGTTTTAAAAAGATAGAAAAAAGGCGAAAAAGTATAAATCACAGAAAAGGATGATATAAATGTCGGCAAAAGAAATGTTTGAGAAATTGGGGTATGAATTAATTGAAAACAGGGAATGGTTGACCTACAAGAAAAAACTTGATTGAAAATCAGAAATCAAAATAAAGGGGCAATTAAAATGATGAGTAAGAAAAATTATAAAATGAATCAAATGAGTTCGAGAGGGAAAATTATTTTCGCTGTATCTATTGTGGTAACTATTTACGCAATAATAACCCAAAGAACTGCCGAACCAACCATTTGGCTTTCAGTTTCTGTTATAGGGATAGCATTATTTTATCTTAGGCGAAAAGAATTTCCAAAAAGTGTGAGCCAAAAAGACAGAGATTCAGATAATTTTATCTTTGGTTTTAACCTTGCAGAATTTTTATTTTTATCTTTGGTTCATATCGTGCTTATGTGCTTTCATATGATTTTATTTTTCCATACCAGCATCAATTACCATTATTTAAATGTAGCGATATGGATTCTTTACTGGATAGCGTTATGGTCAAATCCAAAGTTCTTAAAACATTAAAAATCTGTATTAATTTTAAACAAGGCGATTATATTACTTAGTACTGAAACCGAAGGTAAAAGGATACCAAAATAAAGAAATGGAATTAAGAAAGGTGGAATTGTTTCTTGGGTGTGTCTAAAATAATTATATTGCTGATTTAAAACATTGATATTCAAAATAATTATAAAGAAAAGAAGCAAATTTGTAATATGTTCAATAAAATTAGTTATTTGGGTTTTATCATTCGAAAAAAAATCAATACTTTTCTTTTTTAATAGATATAACAAGGATACAGTAATTATATATATGAAAATGATTGATGAAATGAATAAAACTACATTGATGAAATCAAATAGTTTTACAGGATTAACAGATATAGAATTTAAACCATCTTGGATGAAATTTGGGAGTAAAGCGAAAATCAAAGAAAAAGCAGATTCAACTATATACGGGAGGATACAGCTTAATCCTACTAAAATAAGCAAAATATAAATTAATTTAGAATCAAGAATAAATTTTTCAAATGAATTTTTCATAAACAAGCACCTTTCAAATGCGACAATATAATTGTATCACAATTAAGCAAAAAAATTTAAAAATAAGGAGTAATTTAAATGATAAATAGAGTAGTAATAATCGGAAGGCTAACAAAGGATTTAGAGCCAAAACAAACGCAAAGTGGTATCAGTAATTTACGATTTACTGTGGCTGTAAACCGCAAAGTAGCAAAAGAGGGACAAGCACAAGCTGATTTCATCAATTGCGTTGCTTGGAGACAAACAGCAGATAACATGGCTAAATTCCTTCGTAAAGGTTCTTTGATTGGTGTTGAAGGACGAATTGAAACTGGTAGTTATCAGGCACAAGACGGGACAATGCGTTATACGACAGATGTTATCGCTGAAAGTGTGCAATTTTTAGAACCAAAGCAGACGGCATCGCGAACGCCAGACAGTCCATCAATGGGTGATGTGGGGG
>JGI990J12352_1000204_pt1 | contig 13761 bp, 13 predicted proteins | sample Intmic4MA4BA4MSA_FD_12352 | JGI IMG/M metagenome (IMG submission 12352) | reverse complement strand
TAGTGCCTTTGGTTAACCAAAGGCACTATATGTGAGGTGTTTGAAAAACGGAAAAAAGCATTGAATTTACTAGGAAAAATTGGAGTGTGTACTGATGAAGAAGTGGAGTAACTTGCGAAATGCAGAAAATGGACGATATAAGCTGTCGGTTATAGTGCTGTCAGTGCTTTTGGCGGCTTCCCTGCTCTGGCAGGGCGTGTTTGCTATGCTGGGCACTACGGACGCAAACGCTGACGCGTTTGCGATGCTGGAAGCGTTTAGCGCGGACGTTGGTGATGGCTTGCATGAACAACGGCAAGCGGCTTGGCGTTATGCGGTTCGTAATCCGTCCGCTGACGGTGGTGTTTGGGATCAGTTTTGGGGTACGGCACAGTTTGGTTGCGCAGGATCGGAAACTGTGCCTACACCAACGCCAATACCAGTGCCGACACCGCTTCCAAATTGGCCGAATGTACCGGCTCCTGGGTTGACGTCGACGTTTACGGATTCGCGTGGTGTTGTCTGGCGTGTTCTTGCCAATGAGGGTAATGCGATGTTGATTATGACGGAGCATGCGTATGGAGCTACGCAGTATAATACGACGGCTGTGTATACGAGATTAAGTCAGAGCAATTTGCGAGGTACGTTGAATGATTGGGGCAATGAGAATTTAGCGCCGGAGCTTGCGGCTGGGGCGCGCGTCCCCAATAATGTGGATAATGACGTGCGGGATGTTTATGAGGGCGATGTTTGGGCAGTTGTATTTGCAGAGAATGGAGCAGCGGGGTGGACGTCGCCCGGTGTAGCAGCGGCGAATGCACCGGGCGCGTTGTTTGTGTTGTCGATCTCTGAGGTAAATCGCTATGCAGCTACTGTTGGCACTACAAATGCAGAGCGTCAAGCGCGTGATACGGATGGCACGGCTCGCCACTGGTGGCTACGTTCGCCTGGCAACCCTCGTACCACCAGCACGGTGGCGATCGTGGAGACGCATGGCAACCTGGTGCCGACGAATGTCACAGGGCATCTTAGCTTCCGTCCTGCTTTGTGGGTTACTCGTCCGTAACCTGATCTCTTCTACACAGCACCCCCTGGAACGCCAACACATTCCAGGGGGTGCAATTATCACATATCATTCCGATGGTCATCTAAGAGGCACAAAAACCATCAACGCCGCCGCACTCGCCCCTTCGTGGACGACTCCTCAGGCTTCACCAGACACCATTTATGAAACCCAATCAAATCTGCACGCCCTGCTTTTTGCAAGGCCTCAATCACCTGCTTTTTCTTCTCCGGCCGCCGCCACTGCAACAGGGCACGCTGCAACGTCCGCTCACGCTCTGCACGGGGGACGTGGACAGGCTGCATGGTCGATGGGTCAATGCCCGTATGGTACATGCAAGTCGAAATTGTGCCGGGCGTTGGATAAAAATCTTGCACCTGCTCAGGATGCTTGCCCTGCTTATGCAACGTTTCCGCAAGCGATACGGCATCGGCCAGCGTACTGCCCGGATGACTACTCATTAAATACGGAACCAGATATTGCTCCTTATTATACTTCTGATTCAGTCGCCGATATTTCTCCTGGAACCGATTATAAAGCGCAGTATGCGGCTTGCCCATGTAGTCTAACACACGATCCACTGTATGCTCCGGCGCAACCTTCAACTGGCCGGAGACGTGGTAGTGGACAAGCTCGGCAAAACACTCCCCGCCGGGGTCTTCCAGCAGGAAGTCGTAGCGAATGCCGGAGCGGACGAAAACTTTCTTCACGCCCGGGATTTGGCGGATTTTTCGTAGAAGTTGCAGGTAATCGGTGTGATCTGCGTCTAATTGCGTGCATGGCTTTGGGGTCAGGCATTTTTTTTGCTTGCACGCACCGTGCTTCTCTTGCTTTTTACAGGCGGGCCGTCGAAAATTCGCGGTGGGGCCGCCTACATCGTGGACGTAGCCTTTGAACGCAGGGTGCTGCGTGAACTTCTCAACCTCCCGCAGGATCGAGGCATGGGTGCGCGCCGAGACCACACGCCCCTGGTGGAAGCTGAGCGCACAAAAGTTGCAAGAACCGAAGCAACCACGGTTATGGATGACGGAAAACCGCACCTCATCAATGGCGGACACACCGCCCTGTGCTTCATAGGTTGGGTGAACCTCCCGCGTGTAGGGGAGGTCGTATACTCGATCCAGCACAGGGCCATTCAGCGGCTTTGCAGGTGGGTTTACGATTAGCATTCGATCCCCGTGGCGTTGGAGTATGGCACGGCCTTGGACAGGGTCGTGCTCTTCTACTTGCAGGCGGGTAGCCTCGGCATAGGCGCGTTTGTCGGTTTGGACTTTTTCAAACGGTGCGCACTCCAGCATGGGGAAGGGGCAGTCTGCTACATGTTTGGTGATGTAGGCTGTGCCGCGGATGTCATGGATTTCAGCGGGCGGGGTGCCGCTTTTTAGGCGGTTTGCAATCTCGCACATGGCGGCCTCCCCCATGCCGTAGACGAGTAGGTCGGCCTTGCTATCGAACAGTACGGAACGCCTTACTTTGTCTGACCAGTAGTCGTAATGGGCAAAGCGGCGCAGACTGGCCTCTAGCCCGCCCAGGACGACAGGCAGAGTTGGGAAAGCCTCCCGCGCACGGTTTGCGTATACGATGGCGGCACGGTCGGGACGCAGGCCCGCTTTACCCCCCGGGGAGTATGCGTCTTCGCTTCTACGTTTTCTGGCGGCAGTGTAGTGGGCAACCATAGAATCCAAGTTACCGGACCCCACAAACACACCGAAACGCGGACGCCCCATTGCAAGGAAGTCCGCTGTGTCATGCCAGTTTGGTTGTGCTAGGATGGCAACTTTATGCCCCTCCGCCTCCAGCACCCGTCCGATGACGGCTGCCCCGAAGCTGGGGTGATCGATATAGGCATCTCCCGTGACGAGTAGAAAGTCGTAATCTGCCCAACCCCGCGCAGACATGTCCGCGGCGGAGATGGGCAGGAAGTTTGTTATATCCATTGTGTTACAGCTCCCGAACTTGGACTTTTATGGGTAGTTCCATGACCCAAAGCGGTGCGCGGACACCGTCCGTCTCGCCTGTTTTTTGGAAGCCGAAGCGTTCGTAGAATCGGATGGCGGCTTTGTTGGTTTCTGCCACGTGTAGGGTTAATCGCTCCCGCCCGCGTGCGCGGTAGAAGCTGATTGCATGGCCTAAAAATTGTACGCCAAGGCCTCGGCCTCGGAAGTCCGGTGTGACGTAGTAAAATGAAATGTGGCCGGCTCCGTCCTGCGCGCCTTTTTCGGGGTCCAGCTCCAGCAGTCCGATGGGCTCTGTCCCCAGATAGGCCTCGACCAGCGTGTCCGGGCTTTGGTGGACGTTTGCGCGGGCTTGGTCTAGATATTCATCAGTGAACCCTGCAAGGCTTCCATGAATCTCACCCCAGGCCTCTTGGCGGTAGGCGAGGTAGCGGGCGGTTTTTTCGTCGAGGCTCAGCGGCAAGTAGTCTAGGTTGCCGGTGTCTGTGCCGTTTTCGTTGCGCCACCAGTTTTGTCGGGCGAGGGTGCTCAGGCCGCCTGATAGGTGACTGGCATCGTTCATCCAGCGGATGCGGATGCCCTGTTCAGCCTGGACTTCAAGCAGGGTAACTGCGGTGTTGTCCAGATGCGGAACCTCACTTGCCCGTTCAGAGGGGATATCCTGGATATGTGCAAGCAGGGTTCGGATGGCATGGCCGTGGCTGACGATGCAGACGGTTTGACCCGGATGGTTTTGTGCAATTTCGATAATGGCCTCTGCCATGCGGCGTTTCAGGGCGATGTGGGATTCATTGTCGCCGATGTCCCAACGCATGGGGTCTTGGTTGAAGGCACGCAGTTGCAGAGGCTCATCCCGCCCGAGAGAGGCCCAAGTTCGGTCTTCCCAGCTGCCCATGCCGATCTCGCGCAGTTTTGGCGTGGTGGTGATAGGCAGGTCACGTGGGAGGCTGATTGCTTGCGCGGTTGTTTTCGCCCGTACCAAGTCGCTGGAATATACAGCGTCTACCGGAAGTGCGGAAAACCGTTCGCCCAAGGCTCGAATCTGGCGGAGCCCCAGGTTTGTGACAAGGCTGTCATATTGTCCTTGCGCTCTTCGGTATAGGTTGCCTTCAGCTTCGGCGTGGCGGATGATGTAGAGTTTTGTTATCATGGATATCAGGTCACCTTCCCTACAAAAATATTGCAAATAGTCTGAAGAAACCTTGTAGTAACTTCAGGTAAAATGGGCGTTGTTTCCAGTGTTCGAGATGGATTTCTGTACACCGGGTGAGGGTATTTTTGAAATCTGATTTAATCTCTTGAATGGCCGGCGTGCCGCACATCCACACGGCGTTCTCGTAGTGGAAGAAGAAACTGCGGTAGTCCATATTGATCGAGCCTGTGATGCAGTGATCGTCATCCGACAGCACAGTTTTGGCGTGAAGATAGCCCGGCGTATACTCGTAAATCCGCACACCGGCGGCGAGCAGAGTACTATAATTGGACTGCGTGGCAAGGTGGACGAAGCGTTTATCCCAGTGGTGCGGTGTGATAATCCGTACATCCGTGCCGCCGAGTGCGGCGGTGCAGAGTGCCTCCATCATCGGGTTGTCGATGATCAAGTAGGGGGACATGATATATACATACTCACGTGCGTTGTAGATCATGCTGTGGTACATGCGCTCAGCCGGGTTGTCGGGGTTATTCATTGGCCCGTCAATGAACGGCTGGTAGAAGCCTTGGTCACAGACGGCTGACTTCTGCGGGCGATAGGCATAGAAGGATTGCTGCTCCTGCGTTTGCGCTTCCCACATTTGCAGGAAGAAGACGGTCATGCTCCATACAGCGTCACCTTCCAAACGGATGGCAGCATCTTTCCAATGTCCGAATTTTTGAACGTAGTTTGCGTACTCGTCAGCGAGGTTGCAACCGCCGGTGTAGGCGATGTCACCGTCAATCACGCAGATTTTTTGGTGGTTGCGGTAGTTGATATAAAGGCGGCTGATCGAGTAGTGGATGGGATTGAATGCCACCACTTGGATGCCAAGCGGCGCAAGCTCCGCCGCTAAATTGTCGGGGGCGGAGAATAGACTGCCGAGGTCGTCATATAAAACACGGATTTCCACGCCTTCGGCCGCTTTTTCGGCCAAGACTTTGCGGAACTCTTGCCAGAGCCTACCGTCACTTAATATAAAGTATTCCAGAAACACAAATCGTTTGGCATTTCGGATATCTTCCAACATTGCCGGGAACTGCTCATCCCCCAGAGGGTAGTACTTGCAGTTTGTGCCCTGATACAGTGGGAAACCCATCCGCCCGAGGTAACCGCCCAGACGCTTGCGCTCGGGATGTGTTTCGCCGAAGTTTTGGTAAACGGCGGGGTTCTTGATTAGCATCGGAGTTGTACGGGTTAGGGTGCGCTTCATTCGGCGGTGCTTTGTGCGGCGACCCCAAAGGACGTATAAGACATGCCCCGTTACAGGCAACAGCAGGATCAAAAGCACCCATGCGATGGTGAAGGATACATTTTGCCGCTTCCCCACCAGAATAAAAATGTCAATGACCGCAATGATCTGGATAATCACATAGACCTGTATTGCCCGATCCTGTAATTGGCGAACCAGGAACATGACCAGCCCCACTTGGGCAAGGACAGCAAGCGCAACCAATACAACGCGCAACCAGCTACCTACCCTGCGGGTTAGATGCCTGCGAACCGGGGTTGCGGCGGCGGTGTAGCCCCTAGGCATCGGGGGTGCTTCCTTCGGGACGCCAGACGCCATCGTCCCATTCAGGGTCTTGTTCAGGATAAGTTGCGTCCTGCCATTCGTCACGGCGGGAGTGGGTTCGGGCGGGTTTTGGTGCGCGATCGGAGGAGTGCAAGCGGGTGGTGAGCAGTAGGTGATAGATCAGCGCTGTAATCGTCAGGATGAATAGAACACGCTGTTGTGGTGCGTTCCAATTATCGGCGAGGGTTATGATCGTGAAATAAATGGCGGAGGAAGTGGAAAACATCAGGTGCCCGGGACGCGCCTGCCCAAAGGCATATCCTGCGATGAAGTAAAAGCTAAGCAAAAGCAACGCTAACGCAAAAAGCTGATAGGCATAGCCAAGCAGAACAGGGTCTGAAGCCTGGTCTATGTGAGAGAGCACCAGCCACAGGCAAAGCCAAAAGACCGGCAGTACAGCAGGAATGATAACCGCAGTTCCGCGGGCGGCTAAAACCGCCATCAGAAATAGGCCGAAGAAGCCGGCGGTAAGCCCTGTGACGATGCGGATGAGCTCTAATACCTCAAGCTCCTGCGCGGCTAAAAATTCGAGTGCCGAGAATGCCGTGACGGCAAGACCCAGAAAAATCAGCATCGCTTGACCAAAGGGCCGCTTTCCGAATGCTTCGGCAAAGCTTACATCCCGCGCACGCCGCATAGCGAGCGACATGACGAACAAGCAGGCAATGACGAACACCGAAAGCCCAATCAAGGCCAAGGATACAGGCATCCCTCGCGCGGCAAGGCCTGATATCGGGTCGAATACAGTGGCCACTTCGTGCAGACGAAGCAAGTAGCCGATCACGCCAAAGACGATGGACAGAAGGGCCATGAGAAATCCAATTATTCGCATAAAGTTTATCCACTCTCACATACATTAAAATAAAGAATACAGAATTGCTCTATTCTACCATTAAACCCACGCATTCGTCAATCAGGCGTGGAAATCTATACCAATCGGAGGGTCCGATGCGACTTATTATACCCATTTCGCTTTTCATTTTACTCTTGACGATTTTATTGCCGCTTATCCTAATCCGCACACCGGCACCCCTTGTCCCAATCCACGAATCCATAGCCGAGCCAGAGCCCGCAGAGGCGCCGAAAGGACGACAGGACGAGAGCTTGACCCTGCAAGTTTTGCTGGGGGACGCGGTGTACAGCATGACGATGGCGGACTTTCTCTTCGGCGCAGTAGCGGCGGAGATGCCGGCTCGTTTTCACCCGGAAGCCTTGAAAGCACAGGCTGTAGCGGCAAGGACATATACCCTGCATCGCACACAAGTCTCGCCCGCCCCGCGGCATCCGGAGGCGGATGTCTGCGGGGATTATAATTGTTGCAAAGCGTTTCACAGCATGGACACGCTGCACGCACGTTGGGGCGCGGGATTTGACTATTACCGCGCCATCATCATGCGCGCCATCTATGAAACGGATGGAGAAATCTTGGTCTATGATGATCAACCCATTTTGGCCGCGTTTCATGCCGCGTCTTACGGCTATACAGAGGCGAGCGGATCTATTTGGGGTAGTGTACCTTATCTGCAAAGCGTGCGCAGCGACGAGGGCGAGGCGGACGTGCCCCGCTTTCTGGAATCTGAGACATTCACCTTTTCGCAGTTTCGCACGGTAGCCCTTGCGCAAATCCCCGAAACTGTGTTAGAATATGATAATATTCCGAACTGGATACTAGACCCTATATATACAGAGTCGGGGCGGCTTGCTTATCTTACGATCGGCGGCGCATTGGTCACAGGGGCTCAGTTTCGGCAGATGTTTTCCCTGCGCTCTACCGCGATTCGGTTCGACTTCTCGGACGATGGCATGACCATCACCACAGGCGGCCACGGCCACGGAGTGGGGCTTAGCCAGTTCGGTGCCAACACCATGGCAAATCAGGGAAAAACCTATGACACAATCTTGCACTGGTACTATACAAACGTTCATTTTTCTAGTATTTCCAAGCTGTTTGAGCCATCTTGAAAAATTATTCAAAAATTTCCATATTTGCTATTGATATTTTTACAAAGTTAGTATATAATGTTTTTGGAGTTGGCTTGTCTTTTTGAAAAGCGGCCATGTGTCCAAAGTTCTGCAACTATGAAAACTAGAGGTGCAATGTGGTTAAACGAGTGATATTTTTTCTGGTGCTGGCAGCACTCATCCTGGCGGTTCCGTTGGCTTGGGCTTCGGGAGATCAAGAAATCAGTGTGTTTTCTGTAGATATTCAACCCGGCGCACAGCATGATGGTTATCTGGTTCATGTTCAAGCGGGGAATTCGTTTGACATTATGCCGCTTGAGCTGGGGATTGAGATTGCCACAGTTGCGGATAACTTATATGTAGTAGATTCGCTGGAAGATGCAGCGCGTCTTTGGCAGGCGGAGCAGATCACTTACATAGAGCCAAACTACGTGATTGAGCTTTTATCTGTGCCAAATGATCCGCAGTTCTGGCGACAGTGGTGTATGACATCTGTCAATGCACAGGCTTTGTGGAGTTCCGGCATAACGGGGGACGGTGTTCGGATTGCAATCATTGACAGCGGCATAAACCTTGCGCACGAGGATTTGGATCGCAGGCGAATTGCGCCGGGGTTTAATTACATCCGCAATAACACAGATGTGATGGATGTTGTAGGGCATGGTACGAAAGTTGCAGGAATTATTGCCGGCGTTCGCAATAACGGCCTCGGCGGCGCAGGGCTTTTGAGTGAGGCAACGATTATCCCGCTTAAGGTTTTTGATTCGGAACGCAGCAATGTAAGCGTTGCAGTCCGCGCTATCTATGACGCGGTGGATCGGTTTGATGCTGATGTGATTAACATGAGCTTTGCGCTAACTGCGTCTGCGACGAGTCGGGCGTTGATGCAGGCTGTCAATCATGCGCAGGCGAATCGTGTGCTTATGGTTGCGGCCGCGGGTAACGCGGGGACGAGTGCACGAGTTTATCCGGCTTCGCACTCTAACGTAGTTAGTGTAGGTGCGGTGGACCGGTTTGGCAATGTACCTGCGTTTTCACAGCGGAACACGACTTTAACGGTTACAGCGCCGGGTGCGGGGCTGTTTACTTTGGGGACAAATGGAGCTTCCAGCTACCTTACAAACTCTAGTGGGACGAGCTTTGCCGCACCTTTCGTTTCGGCGATGGCGGCGGTTGCAAAGTCGGTACAGCCTGACATTACCACGAATCAATTTATGGATATGTTGATCCGCTCGGCCGTTGAGCAGGGGCCGTCCGGCTTTGATGTTGTGAATGGTCATGGCACAGTGGATATGCTACGCTTTCTGGCCGTACTGCCGGGCTCCGATGTTGGATTCATTGACATTGACGGACACTGGGGCAGGGACAGCATCGTTAACATGACGCAAAAAGGCCTTTTCTCAGGCACCTCTACCGGCGTATTCTCGCCCGACGAAGAGATGAACCGTGCAATGTTCGTTACAGTGCTTGGCCGATTATATGAACAGATGGGCGGTATCATCCCGCATCGTAACAGCACCTTCGCGGATACGCAGTATAACAGTTGGTACAGCCGATTTGTGGCCTGGGGTAACACGAACGGCATTGTCACAGGTGTCGGCGGCAACCTATTTGCACCGGCGAGCCCTGTTTCACGGCAGGAGGCTGCCACAATCTTGGTCCGTTTTGCGAGCCACATCGGTGAAACCGTAACGGATTCCCCTGCCTCTTTGGCCGCCTTCGTTGACCAGAACTCGATATCTGACTGGGCGAAGATGCCGATGTCTTGGGCGATTGACCAGGGTATTATCACGGGCATTGCCACACCGGGCGGCGTTAAGCTTGAGCCGACAAGCGGCTCGACGCGGGCGCAGGTTGCGGTGATTCTGGAGCGTTTCATCAATACGGTAGAATTGGATCAACACGGAGCGCGCGCTTCGTAACAGACAAAAACCCTGTGCCTTTCGGCACAGGGTTTTTCTGCGCTATGCGAAGGCGCTTGTGCAGTGTCACATGATTTTGCCGAGTTCTGCGTTCTTCGCACAGGCGGCGGCGGTGGCTTTGATGATGGCGCTACGGAATCCACCGTCTTCTAATGCAGCCACGCCGGCGATGGTCGAGCCGCCGGGCGAGCATACCATATCTTTGAGCGCACCCGGATGTCGCCCCGTTTCCAGCACCATTTCGGCGGAGCCACGTGCCGCCTGAGCCGCAAATTGGATTGCCAGGTCGCGCGGCAGACCCGCCTGTACTCCGGCATCGGCCATGGCCTCGATGAACATGTAATAGAAGGCAGGTGATGAGCCTGTAAGTGCGGTGGCGGTATCGAACAATCGCTCTTCCAGCCATTGCAGGTCACCGCAGGGAGATAGCAGTTCTAGGATGTTTTGGCTTTGTGTGTTGGTCACAGTTTCGCTTGCGGTGACAAGGAGGAATCCTGCGCCCACGATGGCGGGCGTATTTGGCATGACTCGTATCACAGGTTGAGGCAGACTGTCCAAAAGCGTCTGTATCGTGCGGATGGTGACCCCTGCAAGGATGGAGCAGAGCACTTTCGGACGCCCCGCGTCCTGCGCTTTTTTGAGTATGGGCGCGAGCTCCTGCAACACAGTTGCGGCCATTTGAGGTTTTACGCATAGGAAGATGTAGTCTGCGGCCTCGGCCGCTTCGGTGTTTGAGGCGGCAGCGGTACAACCGAGTGTGTCCGCTAACATTTGCGCCTTTTCTTGCAGTATGTCGGTGATCAAAAACTGCCGAGGATCTATTCCTTTGCATGCGCCCTGTAAAATTGCACCCGCCATAACGCCGGAGCCGATGAATGCGATTTTCTGATCCAATTTGTCCACTTCCTAACCGATTTAATTTCAGATTCTCTTCGGTCAGTATACGTCATTTTCTCTTAAAATGAAAGGGCTTCTTGACAAAAGGTGGATTTCATGTATAATAGTAAGGCTTTGGGAATAAACCCAAACCATCCTTGTCTCTGCCAAAGCGCAGAGGCCACAGTCCAGGAGGAGGTGCAAGATATGGCAAAGATTCAAGAAAAGTACGAACTTATGGTGATCATCAACCCAAACTTGGGGGAAGATGTCATCGGCGGAACCTTTGAGAAATTCAAAAATCTCATCGAAGCAAACGGTACGCTGGAAGAAGTTGACGAGATGGGCAAGCGCAGACTGGCTTATGAAATCAACTATATCGCTGAAGGCTACTACTATTTGGTGAAATTCACATCCGCCCCCGATTTTCCGAAAGAGCTTGACCGTGTTCTAGGGATCACAGACGGGATCCTTCGTTCACTAATCACAGTTCGGCCAGAGTAAGGGGGAAGTGACGTGAATCATATCACTCTTATGGGTCGATTGACTCGTGATCCTGAGTTGCGGCACACGCAATCAGGTCTTCCTGTCGCCAGTTTCTCGCTGGCGGTAGATCGGCGGCGCGGCAATGCGCAGGGCGAACGGCAGACGGATTTTATCGACTGTGTTGCATGGCGCGGCACGGCAGAATTCGTTGCGAAGTATTTCCCGAAAGGTCGCATGTGTGCGGTCACAGGGAACTTACAAATTCGGACATGGCAGGACAAAGAAGGCAACAACCGTCGAACCGCGGAAGTGATTGTAGACAATGTTTACTTCACCGGCGATCGTCGAGAAGATGCAGGCGGCGGTGGCGGTGGCTACAATGCCGGTGGTTCTGGCGGCGGTTATAGTGCTGCGGGTACAGGCGGCGGGTACAACGCCGGTGGTGCTGGCGGTGCGTTCCCTGCCGGGGATGCAATGCCTCCCATTGACCAGGGCTATAACGCAAACGCCGGCGGTGCTTCTGACTTTACAGAACTGGATGATGACGGTGACTTGCCGTTCTAACACTTTAAAATACGAGAGAGTAAGGAGGGAACTTTCATGGCAGAACAACGTGAATATAGGCCTCGTGGCCGTAAGCGCCGGAAGGTATGTCAATTTTGTGTAGATAAGTGTCAGCACATTGATTATAAAGACACAGTAAGATTGAAAAAAGCGATGTCTGATCGTAGCAAGATTTTACCAAGAAGAACCACTGGTACTTGCGCACGCCATCAACGCCAGTTGACGGTTGCGATTAAACAAGCACGGCAAATCGCTTTAATCCCATATGTGACAGACTAAAAAAGGAACAACCAGCCCGCATGTGGCTGGTTGTTTTTTTGTGGCCGCCATTGTTTCGGACGGCGTTGATCAAGATTTTTTAGATTGTTTTTCCGGGCAGGTATTATTTTCGCTTTGTGTTGAAAATAGCTCCATCTTTAAATATACTTTATCTCGATCATCCTGTGTGATTCCTAAGTATCGCCGCGTGATCTCGAAGCTGGAATGATTATAGATATCCATCAATATGACGGGAGTTACGCCGGATTTCCAGGCGAAATAGCCAAAAGTTTTCCGCAAAGAATGGCAGGCGATGCAACCGGATATCTTAGCAGATTCGGTTGCGGTCTTGATAATCCGCCAGGCCTGGACTCGGCTGATGGGGCGGGAAGTATCCCGACTGCCTGCAAAAATGTAACTGCTTTTGCGTTCCCGAAAGCAAAGCTTCAAAGCCTCGATTACCTGTTTGTTTAGGGCAATCGTTTTTTGTTTGCCCGTTTTCTGTTCTGAGATGGTAAAGTGGGTGCGGAAATGTTTTGCCTCGAAATCGTAGACGTCCTCCCATTGGAGCTGGAGCAAATCGCTGATGCGCAAAGCAGTGTAAACGCCTGAAATTACTAGGGTGTAATTACGAAAATGACCCTGCTCCAGCCAGTAATCGGCAAGGGCTTTCAGTTTGCGTTTGTCTCGAATCGGTTCTGTAACCATGTGTTAAAATCCTCCTTTTTAATGGCTCAGTATAACATGAGCTGTTAAAAAGGAGGATGAAGCATTATATTGGGCAGTTTGCCTCTACATGTGCCCGCGCGCAACTGCCGAGCTTCATGTTCAATGCGTTGAGACACTATGTCTGAGCAGTCCGGGGAGAGCAGAAGGAAGCCTCAAAAAGAGATCAGCTTACAGATTGATCCACAAAGCGGGGCGTGCGCCAAGATCCGCAACCGAGTCGCTCGCATTCGTGTGATTCATACTGCCACTCGTGTGCACAGTCGAAAGGGAAACCGCCCCAGAAGTGCCAGGCGACCGAAGCCACCAGTTGTGAGCCGTGCCGGCCGTATTACGCGCTATACGCTCTGCAGATGTAGTGCCAACAGCAACTGAATAACGATGTACCTCAGAGATCGACAACACAAACAACGCCGCCTCGGGCGCATGCTCCGCCGCGGCTCCGGGCGACGTCCATCCCGCTGGTTCATTCTCTTCACGCCACCTGTTAAGGCCATCAGGGCTGCCAGGAGCAGCCCGCACGTCATTATCCACGTTATTCGGCACACGCGCTCTAGCCGCAAGCTCCGGCGCCAAATTCATAGCACCCCAAGTATCCAATCCAACTCGTAAATTACTCTGACTTAATCGCGTATACACATTCGTCAAATTATACCGCACACCCTGCATATGCACATGCTCCGTCATAATCAACCGCGAATTACCCTCGACCGCAATGACTCTCCACATGATACCTCGCGTATCCCTAAACGTCGACGCCAAGCCAAAAGGTAGCAACGGCGGAAGCTGTGCAGGCGTGGGCGTTGGTGTAGGTATTGGCACAGCATCCGACCCAGCCGCCCCAAACTGTGCCGTACCCCAGAATTGCCCCCAGACCCCACCTTCAGCAGTCGGATTACGCACCGCATAAATCCAAGCCGCCTGCCGTTGTTCATGCAACCCATCGCCGACATCCGCACCAAACGCTTCCAGCATCGCGAACGCGTCAGCGTCGACACCAGTAGTACCCAGCATAGCAAACACGCCCTGCCAGAGCAGGGAAGCCGCCAAAAGCACTGACAGCACTATAACCGACAGCTTATATCGTCCATTTTCTGCATTTCGCAAGTTACTCCACTTCTTCATCAGTACACACTCCAATTTTTCCTAGTAAATTCAATGCTTTTTTCCGTTTTTCAAACACCTCACATATAGTGCCTTTG
>JGI990J12352_1000203_pt1 | contig 13938 bp, 16 predicted proteins | sample Intmic4MA4BA4MSA_FD_12352 | JGI IMG/M metagenome (IMG submission 12352) | reverse complement strand
GTCGTGCTGAGCGCCGTAACAATCACGATAATTAAAACCTAAGCTACTGTCGACGGTAGCGATTGTTTATTCTTAAAAAATGATGGGCAGGCGTATACCATCGATATTTTTTACCGCCTATTGTAATATGAATTGTAATTTCACAAGAATACGTATTACTTTTGCGCGCGCAATTGATAATACGTAAGCTTTGCAATCTTATTCACTGACGTCTCAGTGAATTTATATCACTTTGGCAACGGCTTAGCGTAAACCGTAACTTTTACCGCTAATTGGGACTTTAATTGATTAAATCAATTAAGTTTCTAGTCCGTATATTAATCATAACAGAAAAAAGACGGTTTTATTTGCCGTCTTTTTGCGTGTGTTTTGCTTGCGCCATTGTCAATTAATGTCACAATGGTTTTCATTTCACATTGATAATTTTAATGAGCTTAAAGTCATCAATCTGATATGATTTTTCTTGATTGCTTAATACAGGCATATTTTTCATTTTATTTTTTTAGACAAGCGGTTTGGGCGTTAGCCAAAATCGTTTGCTTTTTTTGTTTTAAAGCAATGAGATCCACTCCGTAGGAGTTAGCTCGTTGCGCTGCTTTTGAGACCACAGGCTCAAAAGTCCACCAATCAATTTGTATGATTAAACCTATTGCAGTTCTGATTAATTCTGGTAAAATAGAAACTATACCGTTAATCAATGCCATTAGGATATCGATTCCTGCTTGGATGATGACTGGTAAATTATCAATGAGTGCGTTCATAATGCTCGTTATGAGGTTGATAGCTGCATCAATAAGTTTTGGTAGGACGTTAACAATACCTTCAATTAATGCCATTAGGATTTCAATTCCTGCATCGATAATGCTATTGAGATTGTCAATAATGACATCGATAATGGATTTGATAATGGTGATAGCTGAGTCCATTAATTCAGGAATCACTGAGATAATTCCATCAATAATGCTAACAAGTATTTCAACACCTGTTGCGAGGATTTCTGGGAGCTTTTCTGTAATTTTCGTGATGAAACCTGTGATCATCTCTGCTACTTTTTGTATCAATTCGGGAATCGTTTTACCCATTCCATCGGCAATTNTGCTTATAATTTGAACACCTTTAATCAANAGTGCTGGTATTCCGCCGATAAGTTTTGCGATGATGGTTGGAAGGAATTGCTTGAATATTTCAAATGCTTTTGATGGATCGATGTTTGAGAAGAATTCACTCATGGTTTGTCCTAGGTTGGAGATGGTTCCACCGAAGTCGGTAAACAATCCCCTGACGAAGTTGATGACTGTGGCAAATACTTGCCTAATACGCTCCCATGCACCAACAACAAAATTACGGAAACCTTCGTTATTGCGCCAAAGATACATAATTCCTGCGGCAAGTGCTGCGATGAGTGCTGTAACTATAATAATCGGCGCTTTGAATTTGATGAAGGCGAGTTTGAGACCCTTGAAGGTTTTTTTGAGACCCTTGAAAACATCTTTGAGCTTTCCACCAATATACTTGCTTATCTTGAGCTCTTTTAAAGTTCCTAGCGCATTAATAACACTTAAAGTTTGACTTGCTACTGAGCCTAAAAGTCTAGGTATATCTCTAAGAACATCTCTCAAATCTTCAAAAGAGCTAATATCACGTAATGAGCTTCCTAAGGTTGAAAATTCACCTCCCAAAGTGCCAAAGGCATTGGATAAGTTTCCAATCTCTGATGTCATACTTTGCACATCTGTTAGTGCATTGGTTATTTTTTTAGTATCGAAATTTAATTTTATTGTTTGTTCCATTTTTACCTACCCTTCCTTGAATTGAAACCCAAGAATTTATTTTAATTGAATTATGAAGGAGGCATACATTATGCCGTTATTTAAATCTAAAGAAGAACGTCAAGCAATTAAACAAGCTAAAATAGCCAAATTAGAAGCTGAAATGGCTCAAATTGATACTGAAATGGCTCAAATTGATACTGAAAGAGCTCAAATTGATACTGAAAGAGCTCAAATTGCTACTGAACTTGCTGAAATTAAAGCCCACAACAAAGAAGTACTACAACGCACTTGGCAAAATGTCAAGGACGCTAATGACAAAGGACGCGAAGAACGTCAACAAATTTTCCGCGAAGGTCACGAACGTCGTGCTGAGCGCCGTAACAATCACGATAATTAAAACCTAAGCTACTGTCGACGGTAGCGATTGTTTATTCTTAAAAAATGATGGGCAGGCGTATACCATCGATATTTTTTACCGCCTATTGTAATATGAATTGTAATTTCACAAGAATACGTATTACTTTTGCGCGCGCAATTGATAATACGTAAGCTTTGCAATCTTATTCACTGACGTCTCAGTGAATTTATATCACTTTGGCAACGGCTTAGCGTAAACCGTAACTTTTACCGCTAATTGGGACTTTAATTGATTAAATCAATTAAGTTTCTAGTCCGTATATTAATCATAACAGAAAAAAGACGGTTTTATTTGCCGTCTTTTTGCGTGTGTTTTATTACTTAAGCTGTTTTGTGTATGGCTTCTTGTAATTCATGAATTAATTCAACAAATTTCGTTGCTACTCCATTTACTGGTCTACTTATACTACTTTCACTGACTACCATATAATCATAGCAAATACTCTTTAGCGAACGTCCATCAAAATAATACTTGAAAAACATTTCAAATTTTTCCAGATTTCCTGATTCTTTACAGTCTTCTTTGATTTCTGCTAGAGTATAATCAATTAAATCAACTATACCCTTCTCGTATTGTAAGCAAATAACCTCACCTTTACAAAATTTATTAATCTTCCTCTTATAGCTCTTATATTTACCTATGGTCTCTTTTACTTCTCTCCTCACTTCTGTTGCATTCATTACTATTTCCCCCTAAACATAATTTATTGTATATATTTTTTAAACATTTCATGATTTTCACCTCTTCCGCACTCGAATTTTGTTAATTCATGCAGGTCGATTTTATCATAAATTAAGGGCTTTTTTCGACATTTTTTCTTAAATATTAGAAAGAAAATCATTATTTATAAATTTATCACACTTTATCTACAATAACTTGCGTATTTTTTGCGCATAATTTGCGCGCTGTCTCAATTTGTCAAAAAAGTAAGAAAAAAAGCCAATCTTAAGATTAGCCCTCTTGTCATATTCAAAATATTGAAATTAATCACTATTCATCTAAGCTACTTCAATTACCTATTTGGATTGATCCAACTACCAGGCGTCTCCTGTCTTTTCGTCACATTAATCATCCCTTGGGCACGATTGAATACATGGTACATACCTGGTGGCACTGTTGTTCTTTGATTTCTAAAGGCAAGTGCATCCGCTGCTGTGTTAAATCCTGGGATTTGTCTTGTTATATGATGCTTATTAGCATTCTCTTGTACATTGCTATTTGTTGTAGGCAGCCTCAACACTTGTCCAACACGGATTAGATTAGGGTTAGTCATATTATTCAAGCGTTGTAACTCCAATACTGTCGTTTGATGTTGTAGAGCAATCCCAGAAAGTGTTTCACCAAATCTCACTGTATGTGTGGAAGAAGTATGATTGTTTTCCGCTACTTGTGGCAATCTAAGGCTCTGACGCAGACTATTCATGTTACGTCCTGGACAAATATTACTTGCATGACCAGGAAATTCACGATGCCCAAGGACACGTTCCACTGGCACACTAAAACGACTCATATTATGACGAATTCTCTGGATAAGCGTTCGTTCCTGCGCTGCTGTAAAGCTAGAACTCCCAACTATACAAATATGATATGTATCAAGATTATGATTACCTACACCATTTGCCACCGTTGTTGGCACATAACAAAGCTCAACATCACCATTGCGTAAAATAATTTCATGATAACCACCATTGCGCCATCCAAGACTACGCCAATGATTCTCAAATGCTCGCATATTCCCATCAGCCGTTGCAGAATGATGAATACCAATACGCCTAATTTGATTCTGATATCTCGTCTGCCACGGATTATTCCAACCCATGGATTCCCTCGTCCGATTTATAATTCTCACGACTTTCCATCTCCCTCTTCTAGGTAATCTTTCACTTTAAACAAATACCTTTTCACAAACTTTGGCACTGGCGCTCCGAGTTTTGTCAAATTCTCCAAAATTGAAATCAAATAATTCACTATATAAAACCCAACAAAAGCATTTGCGTAAGGCTCGAGGTTTAAAAGTCCCATGTACGGATACACAACTAAGATAAGTGCAATAACACATACATGTTTCACAACACCATTTAAACCTCGAGTCGAGTTCAATTCTCTACATTTAATGCCGACAGACATACCTGTCAAAATATCTATTAAAGACGTCCATACCATCAATTGAATCATAATATTACTAATCAGTGAGCTATACTGATATAACAGCAACCCATTATCAATTTGCATGTTTCCCACCTATCTTTTTCAAAAATCATCATTATTTTTAGTTAAAAATTTCTCTTAATTTTTCAATTTTAGCTTCTTTTTCTTCTTTTGTGATTTTTTCGACTCTGCTTTGCTTTTTATTATCCTCGCCAAATAGCTGGATTTTTTTCTTCGTCTGCGTCCTTGCATATCCGACTGATACAACATGCGCTAATACTTCATAATCCGCTTTTTTAGTTTCCACATGTTGCTCATAAAGCCAGCCAAACTGCTCAAATGTCAGCGTATCTAAATATCCAATCGGTAATTTGAGCGTCCCAACAATAAAAGTAAAAACAAACTTTTCATTGATAAAACCACTATTTTTTAGAGGGTATGGCGCTATTTTGTCCTAGCATATTCGTCATTGCTTCTGTAATTTTTTCTGATAAATATTCCATCCCGTGCTTCTCAATGGCAATATCCATCAATTCACCAACTTTTTCTTGTGTTAATTTTTTATCTCCACCCAAAAGTAAGCAATACAACATCGTTCTTAAATCACCGATTTTAACACTCTCCGAAAGTTCTGATATTGGGCGTCCTAGTTCCTGCTCCATCTTAATAATCGAGTTAATCCCTGCTTGTAAATATCTTTTTTTGTCGAGTTCTATTTCTATTAATTTTTTAGCCATAATCATTATCCACCTCTTTATTTTTAATGGCATTGGGAATCCGAGATGATTCCCAATGTCTTTTTTTAAGACGCCCTGCACACTTGTGCAGGTGCGCCTTTTGAATGCTTTTAAGCGATTTTTAGTTCTCCACAACCTTCAAGCGTCAATGAATAAGTTGTCATGTCTTCAAACCCAGCTTCAAGTGGGAAGTCCGTTACGATTGCCTCGCCTTGGTACTTAGCGCCAGTTGGTGTTGAAAGGCTAACTTCTACTTTAGCGTCATTCATGAATGAGTCTTCTAAAGCTTTGTATCCTTCGTCGTCTACAACAAGTAATCCGTCAGCATCAATACCCCATTCTTTAATTCCGCCAACTTGGTCTTTCCAACCGTTAGAGTCTTTAGAAGTCGTCTCGATTGCTTCTTTTGAACGGTTAAGTGTTGCGCCTTGTTGTCCACCAATTACGATGTCGTTTACTTTAACTAAGATGTCAATACCTTTGATATTTTCCATGTTCTTGCACCTCTTGAATTTATTTTTGCTAGATTTATGTCGTAAGCGTTCTAGCTGTTTGTGCTTACTTTGTTACCTTGACGGTAATTTTTATGTTTAGAACTGTTGTTTCAAGGTCTGCGCTTTGGTTCTGCCCTTCCCGTTTGAGTCTTTTTCTTATTATTTGGTTGACCTCTTCTTGGGTGAACATCACCTTGTCAGTTTGAACTTGGTTCTGGGATTGTGAATTCTTCATATTTATACTAATCCTATTCTGAAATTGCTGTTATTTGTAGATGATTTTTTCATTATACTAGGAGACACAGACCGTAGCGTACCTAGAGGGTACGTAAGGTCAAGTCGACAACGTAGAATGGAAAAAGCTTCGTAAATAACTGTGATTTTAGGGTGGGATTAGTATACGTAACCCTCAATCAATCCACAATTTTTTGCCTCTGCAGAAGACACTATAAGCTTAGCATGATTTCGGTTTGGAAATTTGCTTAAGATTTGCTTGCAATTTGCTTGGTAAAATTTGAATACAAAAAAATTCCTAACATAGAGAACGCTCGGAATTGAAGTTGAAATAATTGCTTCAAACAGATTGAAATTTTTATCAGGTACTGGATTGTTCATTCCTGGTTGGTGTACTAGTAAATTGTAAATGCAATTTATTGAATTTCTTTAATTAATATGTTGATGTGATTTACAGAAAAGATAAATATTCCTTTAGATAAAAACCTAATAGTGACACTCCATGTTAGACAAACAAAAGCAGGGTGGAAAGTTTATCATAAACTTATCCACCTTATTTTATTGGGGCTGAAAATAAATGATTACACATCGCTACTAGATTCCTTCACTATTAAATTCAATAGCCGTACAGCATTTCAAAAATCTTATCAAAAAAATAAAGCAACGTATACTTAGATTCACGGCTAAAATTTTTAAAAGTAAGTGGCGACTCAAACGTATTGTTTAAACAAATGACATTATCAAATTTTTTTGATAATGTCGACTGTCCTCGATTAGTGATTAGAATTTTATGCTCATTTTCTATTAGGGAAGAAAAAGAGATTAATTCCCGAGCTTCACCACTGTTAGAAATAAAGATAATAGTGTCGTTTGATGATATAGTAGAAATCAATAATTTTTGCGTTTCCATGTTGGCTTCAAAAATGTACTTGTTGGCACTTACCTTGTTACTTTTGAGCATAAAATCAATGGCTGCTAGTTGGCTTTGTCCAGCAGCAAATATATAAACTTTATTACTTTGTCGCAGTTGGTTAAGAAACGCTTCAATACGTGCCGAGTGATCATTGAAATAATCTTCGACTATTTTTAATGAATTCACGTAAGAGTTGAAGTTCATACCAGATGGCATGTTTAATTCTGCTTGAAATACTTTGTAAGAGCTATATCCAAAATATTTGATATATTTAATAATCGCACTATTTGAACAATAAGCTTGCTGGGCAAGTTGCGTGATTTTTAATGAAAAAACACTATCTCCACAATTTAAAATCACATCTGAAATTAATTTATTTGCATCCGTTAACCTGGAGTAATTATCTTTAATCTTTTTTTTCAGACAATTCATGCAATATTTCTCCTTTGGTAAAAAAATATACAACACATCATAACACATTGTAAAAAAATATACAATACTTTATAATGATTTTAAAATAAACGCTTATAATCATTCTTAATTATAAGTTGTTAAGGAGTGTTTTTATGAAAATAGTTGCAATTACCGCATGCCCAACAGGCGTTGCGCATACTTATATGGCTGCATCAAGAATGGAACAAGAAGCCAAGAAACTTGGATTTAGCATTAAAGTTGAAAAACAAGGTGCCAAAGGTATCGAAGATAAGTTAACAGCTCAGGACATTGAAGCTGCTGATATTGTTATCTTTGCAGTTGAGACAAAAATCATTGATGAAGAGCGATTTAAAAATGTGAGCGTTTATCGCTGTCCAGTTGTAGCACCGATTAAGAATCCTAAAGCTGTTTTTGATCAAGCAGCTGCAAGTAAAAATAGTGGTAGTTCCACTCCTGCTCCTAAGCGATCAGTAAAATCACATATTTTAACAGGTGTATCTTACATGATTCCAATTGTTATTGCTGCATCTGTTATTATGGGAATCGCTCGAATCGGGGGCATGGCATTAAATGTCACTGATATTTGGAATGGTGATCATGCTGGCAATGATTTACTTGGATTTTTCCATACACTCGATGGTTTAGGTGGTTTAGCCTTAAGTCTCATGTTACCTATTTTTGCAGGATTCATCTCATTTTCAATTGCAGATAAGCAAGGATTAGCCGCTGGATTTTCTGGCGGATTACTCGCAAATCGCATTGAATCTGGATTTTTCGGTGCGCTAGCTGCAGGTCTAATTGCTGGATATTTCACAAAATTCTTAGTTGATAACATCAAGTTAAAAGGTGCTTCGTCATCACTTGGACCCGTGTTTTTAATTCCAGTAGGTTCTGTGCTCGTTACTCTTTTATTGATTAATTATGTCGTTGGTATTCCATTTGCTTATTTGAATAACTTATTGATTAATACATTAAATGGTTTAAGTGGTGGTTCTACATTGATTATGGCCTTGTTAGTCGGCGTGATGGTTGGCTTTGATTTAGGTGGTCCTGTCAATAAGGCTGCTGTCGTGACGGCAATGGGCTTGCTAGAGTCTGGTGTACTTGGACCTAATACTGCGGCACAAGTAGCGATTATCGTGCCAGCGCTAGGTTATGGACTTGCGACGATTATTTCTGGAAAAAGTTTTAGCGCTTCATTTAAAAATGCTGGGAATGCTTCATTTATTATGGGACTTGTCGGTGTTAGTGAAGGTGCAATTCCTTTTACATTGGCGAATCCTAAAATACTGGTATTTTTTAATATGTTAGGATGTGGTATCGCTTCAATGATGGCTGTCGGCTTAGGATCAGTCAATTCAATCCCAATTTCTGGTATCTATGGTTGGTTTTTGGTTGAGAATTGGTTCACCTATGTTTTATCAATTATGGTAGGAACAGGTATTGTCGCATTGGGTGCACTCTTAAGTAAAAAGTCATTTGAAAAAGAATCAGAAGGTAGCGTTGTCTAATGAAAAAAGTTCATATTGTTTCACATACACATTGGGATCGCGAATGGTATTTTAGTACAAGCGATTCCCTCGTTCTTTTAGATCATGTCGTCACTGACGTACTACGCGTATTAACAAATAATAGAAATTTGAATATTTGTTTAGACGGACAAACCTCTATACTCGAGGATTATTTAAAAATAAATCCACAAAAAATTGACGTGATTAAACAGTTAATAAGCAATGGTCAGTTGTCCATTGGTCCATGGTACACGCAAACCGATACGTTTTATGTAGCTGGCGAATCAATCGTTAACAACCTTTATTACGGTATCTACCAAAGCATGCAGTTATTTGGCCAGTATATGTCGATTGCCTATCTGCCAGATACATTTGGTTTTAGTAATCAGTTACCAATGATTGCTTCTGGCTTTAACATTAAAAATTGCATCATTTGGCGTGGTGTTGATTTTGAACAAGACCAGATGGAACCTTATTTTAGATGGCAATCGCTCGGGAGTGATCAAGTCAGAACGGCTGTACTCCATGGTGGGTACGGTGGGTTTAAAAAAGCGAACGCTAGTGAAGTGTTTATTAACGAAAAGCTTAACCCTCTTATTAATGAAATATCTGAATTAACAACACAAGCGCATGTGCTAATGCCTGTTGGAAATGACCAGCATAATATCTCACATGAGCTAGATAAAATTGCACTTGCGTATGGAGAAAATTACAAAATTAGTACATATGAAACTTTCTTTGATGTCTTTAACGATAAAGTTGCTCCATGTTTCTCTGGAGAATTTAGGCATGTGAAATACACCCGCGTGCATAGAAGCAGCGGTGGTGTTAGGGTCGATATTAAGCAAAGTAATTACAAAGCTGAACAACAATTAACGAGGGTGACGCAGCCATTGCTTGCGATATCCCATGAATTAGGCTTACCTGTTTCAACTGAGGTTGCTTGGTTGGCTTGGAAAAAGTTATTTGAAGGACAAGCCCATGATGGTATTGTCGGTTGTGTCAGTGATGATGTTGCATTAGATATTTTAAATCGTAATAAGCAGGCCTATGAGCTAGCAAAATCGCAAGAAAATTTAATTAAGAAGATGATTGGTCAAAAGGTAAGATTGAAAAAAGATGAGGTAATGATTTTTAACACATCACTCTCACAGTATAATCAATACCAAACTATCGACATCATTACCCACGATGAATACATAAAAATTTGTGATGTCATCGACAGTGAAATCGTTGAATCAAAGTTGATAAAGGGCTACACGCATGCATTGGTTGAAAAACCTGAGGGTAACCACTATGAAAGGGAACTGGATTATTATATTCACAAGGTTATTGTGAAAGCTGATTTAAAACCTTTAAGCTATCAAGTTTTTAAGTTTAGACCATTACAAGAAAAGTTGATGACCGAAAATGAAGACCACTTTATAAAAAATGATGATTTTCATTTTTATGTTGAGAATAATCGTTTAAGTTTAAAAACAAACCAAAGTGTTTTTCATGACTTCATTCACTTTCTTGACCGTGCCAATGCTGGAGATACCTACGATTTTTCACCACTAAAAGAAGTACCTACAAACATTTCTTTTGATATCACGCACATTAACTGTAAGAAGGTCTCCCATTATCAAGAAATGAAGTTGACCTACAAGGCAATACTACCGAGTACCATTGAAAATAGAATCAAAAATCAGCTTGATGTGGCGTTTGAAATTGATGTTTTAATTAAATTAGTCGGTGATGAGTACCCAAAAATCAGTGTTGATTTTAATAATAACATTTTAAACCATCAGTTGAGAGTCGGATTTAAAACGACTAGCAATGCTAAAAATAGTATTGCCTCAACACCATTTGGTCATGTTACACGCCCAATCGTTCATGCGGATGACCTGTTAGGATGGGAAACCAAAAATCTTGAGATTCCTATTGATATTCATCCGAACTCCGGTGTAGTCGGTGTCGATTGTCAAGGAGCTAATTTATGGGTATTTAACAAGGGGGTAAAAGAGTACCAAGTGATAGATGATTATATTTATATGACCCTATTTAGCGCAACAGACGAGTTGGGTAAACCGAATTTACTATATCGACCAGGACGTGCCAGTGGCGATACGACTAAGAAAGGTCACATTAGAATTAAAACACCACTTGCCCAAGTTTTAGGAAATCATAAGTATGAATTTGCAATCGGTGAGTTTGAGTGTATAAAAGAAGCTTTAGTCGCCTTTGAAACGTTTGAAAGAATACCTGTTTTTTATCAAAATCAAACGATTAATTTATTTTATGAACGCATTGATAATAAAATAGATTTAATTGATTATGATGAAACCATTGAGCGGGAAAGATATTTTAACAATGGATTTAGCGATGAGTTCATCACATCCATTTATATCTCGAAATATGATAACCAACCTGTCATTAGGTTATACTCCTTAGAAAATGTTGCCATTACCGAGACAATGAAGCAGGAATATGTCATCGGCAATTTATTAGAAGAAAAGATAGAAACAGATTATTTTGAGCGTTATAAACTATATACGTTAAGGAGTGTTAAGGATGAATTTTACAAAAATAATTATTGATAGTGATATCAAAACGAAAGAAGAGTTGTTTAGCTATATTGGACAAATCTTTGAAGAAGAGAAGGTTGTCAAAAATGCCGATGATTTCATCATTGCGCTAAACGAAAGAGAAGCACAAATTTCAACAGGTTTGATGGATGGCATCGCCATACCACATGGTAAATGTGATACTGTTTTATCGAGTGGCGTATTGGTTATCAAACTAGCGACACCAATCGCATACGAGACATTAGATGGGAGCCAGGTTAAGTATGTGTTTGCCTTAGCTATTCCAGAGCATAGCAAAAACCATTTAGAAACGTTATCGCAACTATCAGTGAAATTAATGGATCCGTCGTGTAGAAAAGATTTAGAAAGGACAAATACCATTGAAGAAATCAACAACATTTTTGCTTAGACTATTCAAATATGTCACAGGTTTGAGTTTATTAGCAATCGGAATAACTTGCATGGCGTTAGCTGATATGGGAGCAGCACCATGGGATTTATTAGCTATCTCATTGAGTCAAATAACATTTTTAACCGTCGGACAATGGCAAATCGGTCTAAATATAATCATGGTTGTTGTCGTAAGCCTATTTTTAACACATAAGATTGATTTAACGAGCTTAATACCAGGAGTTATATTAGGTTTTATGATTGATTTTTTCATGAAGCCATTAGAGGTATTCACGTTTTCTCCAATTATTTTATTAACCGTTGGTATATTCGCAAGTGGTGCGGGAATAACACTTTATATCAATCAAAAATTTGTTGCCAATGCCATTGATAATTTTACATATCAGCTACACCGTAAATATAAAATAACATTAGATATCGCAAAGGTACTTACTGATTTCATTGCGGTTATCGTGATTTTACTATTTTTTAGGCAATATTTAACGATTGTCACATTAATTATTTATATAACCATCCCGATTAGTATAAAGGGTTGGTCAAAGATCTATCGCACATTAAACATTATTTAATATGAGGCTATTAGTTTCAAAGAACATTAAGTAGGCATTAATATAATTAACGAAGATATGGACACATGACCAAGCGAGGACAAAAAGAGAATATCAAAGCAGTTCATACCCTTGAAGATGTCCGAAAATAACCCCAATTATTACGGTTATTCAAAAAGTCGTCACCAAACTCGTTACCAAATCAAAATTTCGTTACCAAATCAAAATTTCGTTACCAAATCAAAATTTCGTTACCAAATCAAAATTTCGTTACCAAATCAAAATTTCGTTACCAAAAAGGCACTTATCCGCAATGGACAAGTGCCTTAAAACGTTGATGTAACAACAATTATCTTTTACTAAACTGTGGTGCACGACGTGCAGCTTTAAGACCGTACTTTTTGAGTACGGCTTTTAGCATATCTCAAAATGTTGTGAAATACGGTGTTTTGGTCAATTCGAAGCTAAAGAAAATTTGATTAGATTTGATAGAATTTCAAACACTCGTTACCAAAAGTCGTTACCAAGCACGACAACTCGCTACCAAGTTTCTTATTTTAAATTCGCAGTCGTTGCCAATTGCTTTTAGCAGAGAGTAACCTATAAACCGTTACTTCTTCTTTTCCTGTAATTTCATAAATCATTAAGTAATCGTCAATGATGAAAAGTTTATCATTTGTTTCATAATCTACCCTAGCAGATAAATTAGAACCACTTTTAGGACTTGTTTTTAATTGCAATGTTCACTTTTTAATTTCATTCTTAAATATTTCAATGTTACTTTCATATGTTCCAAATTCTCTTTTTCTTGCAATGGCACGTTCAACATCAGCAGTAAACTTTTCTGTAATGATCACATTATATTCACTCATAGTTTATATCCCGATTCTTTTAAAGAATTCATCAACTGTCAAAGTCGCTTCATTCTTTGCAGACCATTTCCCTTTGTCAATCTCTCTTTTCAAGTACACTTGATACTTTAATTCTTCCCAAAAATCATTATCAATTACAATCTTTGATAATCCATTTTCAGCTCTTATAAATTCTGAATTTTTTTCAACTGCTGAAATAAACTCACTCATCATTGTTGTTTCATTTTTTAATGCCATTTCCATGATTAAAAACTCCTTTGCAAATGCCCTCAGTTTAAACTTGTGGTTGTTCCAAATCTATTACACCTAAAGTTTTCCCAAGTGGCTTTAATATTTTTAAAACTGTTTCTAATTGCGGATTTGTTTCAAGTTGCTCCATTCTTGAAATAACTGATTGCTTAACACCAGTTTTAGAACTGATTGCGTCCTGCGACATTCCGCTTACTTCTCTTGCTTTGATGATTTCACCAATTATATTAACACGCAATGCAATTTCGTCACGTTCTGCTTCTGTTAAAAATTCATTCTTGACATCTTTCCAACTTTCACCTATTGCGTTCTCATTCATCGCACTCACTCCAATATAACAATGGCTGATTGCCTTTTTGATATTTATGGGAAACTATATTATGATTAGTCTTTCTCCGCTGACTTATATTATACGTTATAAGCTATGATTAGTCAACGCTTTTAAGCTATGAAACATCTACCTTTCAAAAATAGTTAATTCTCAAAGTAAAATCCGTTCTAGAGAAAGATAAGGGAATTTAATATGGGAAGTGAAGAGATAGGTGGAATTAACATTGAGAAAAGTGAAATAAGATGGAATTTACCACAAGAAGCGGTAGAATTAAGTATGAGAAATCAACTGGCATGGA
>JGI990J12352_1000202_pt1 | contig 14010 bp, 16 predicted proteins | sample Intmic4MA4BA4MSA_FD_12352 | JGI IMG/M metagenome (IMG submission 12352) | reverse complement strand
GCGCAGTTTGCACCAATTCTCCCTCATCGTTAACGTACACAACCGGCATCTCTACCGAGGTTGCATTTTCCCAGAAATCTCTTGTCCCATCACTATATACTGGCGTTGCTCCCGCTCTTTGCGGCGACGTCTGCACACCTTCTCTAAATTCTCTCGCAGCATCTGGCGTCGTCGTTGCAAATCCACTTGCTATAGCATCCACCGCATCCCCACTCGCCTCTATCATTTGAAACGCATTTGGGTTATTAAAAAACGCTGGTACTGTTCCTATATCATTTGTATGAACATTTGCCTGGTTAAACGTCGGCATATACCACATCGGACCACCTGTATGCCCCAGCGTCCAGTCCACATTTCTTCCTATTGCGAGCGCTTCCGCCCCTGCTCTTTCATGTACATTATTTGTTTGCGCTTGATACGCCGGCCACGGTCTTTCATTGTTTTCTGTTCCATCTCGATTCCCTCGTCCATTCGGATGATTGATACTCGTCCCTTCTATCAGCGGTATCCCTTGCTCCGTCGTCGACATAAATTCTCTCAATCTCACTCGCACAAAAAGCCTATTGTCTCCAAAGTTCTCTACGAACACATTTTGGTCATATCTACCTATTCCCGAGTTCTCCCGCGCTTCCATACTATTATGCAATCTTCCTCCAAAGTTCGTCCCAACATCTACTGCGTTGAAACCGATATTGTTAAACTGCGTCCATGCATATGTCCCTGTAAGCAGTATCAACAACATCAACAACGCTGCCATTATACCTATCCGCAATTTCCTTCTATTATTTGTGTCCATGAAAAAAAGCACCTCATCTCTTATTTCCGAAGAAGTGCGCTTTAAAATGTTATTTCACTAACTACTTTCCCGTTAGCTCGGCGCCTTCTCGTTATGATTGGGCGCCTTCTCGTTATATTAATTCTACCATATTTTCGCCTTTTTTTGAACCTCAAACCAGATTTCGAAAACGCTATTTTTATTGTGGATTACTGAGACGCCGTGACGTGTTTTTTTGTCACGAGCGCCATTTGCCTTGTTTTATGCGTCTACAATTTTACGATTGTAATGCTCTAAGACTCTGTCGCTGCGGGAGTGCTGGGCGTCGATAATGGACATGATTCTGTTTTTGGCGTTCTCGATTGTGTCGTTGATGACGATATAGTCATATTCATGCGCAAGGCCAATTTCGTTCTCTGCTTTCTTCATTCGGGCTTCAACTTTGGCCATATCCTCGGTTCCGCGTCCTAAAATCCGCGCTTTGAGTTCAGCCATGCTCGGTGGTGCAATAAAGATGAAACACGCTTCTGGCATCACTTTTTTCACTTGAAGCGCACCTTCAACCTCGATTTCAAGCATGACATCTTTGCCCGCGTCAAGGCAAGATTTTACATAATCAATCGGCGTTCCATAATAATTTCCAACGAATTCAGCCCATTCTAAGAAACCACCATCGCTGATTTTTTGTGTAAATTCTTCTTTAGTTGTAAAGAAGTAATCAACGCCATCCACTTCGCTCGCTCTTGGTGCTCTGGTCGTCATTGAAATGGAATATTCCAAATTATTGTCGCTCTCAAAAATAGATGCCCTAACTGTTCCCTTCCCCACTCCACTCGGTCCTGATAAAACAATCAAGACACCTTTTTCAATTAATTTCACAACCATCGCCTCATCTTTTTAAATTGCCATTATCATATCATAATGTAGCTTAAAAGAACAGTGCTAAAAGACAACAATTAGGAATCAAATTTTCTTGCTAGACAACCAGACCGCAACAATTAGAGCGCTTTGACTTCTTTTGACATTAAGCCCATCATTTGTCATCACTGCTTGTAGAGTAAAATGGAAACGAGCGTCTTAAAACTTTGAAAATATTTGAGTCATTCAAAAATCAGTACTACCTGTGGGATTTATTTTTGAATGCGAGAAATTTGAAAGAGGAAAAACCGAGGCGAATGTGTCAAATTTCCTTTATTAAACGTTTTCCAACCAAAAAATCGACAACCAGATTTGAAATCCGAAATAATTCTACACACTTGGTTATACCACACATCTCTTGATTTTCAAATCCCACCACACGTCCTCAAAACAATTATTCGCCGCCTATTCATTTCCACATGTTTGCACCATATGTTCAAATATGATACGATAATTCTATTCTGATTCAAAAACAGATATTTTTAATTATCGTTTTTTAGACGGGTGCGCTTCTGGCGCAGTCCGCCCTTTGGAGTTGATTGTTGTGAATTTGATGCCGCTTTTTATTGTTGGATTGTATGTGTTGTTGGTGCCACTTATTTTTAGTTTGCTTACGCGTCTGCGTTTGGAGGAGGCCTTTCGTAAGGGGAGTCATTCGTGGCAGATTACGTTGTTGTATGTTGTGTTGACGCTTGCTATTAGTCGACTGGTAATTGATTATTTTGTTGGCATTTTTTCGCTTTTAGGTCAAGTTTTTAGCATATAGTTAAGAGGTTCCTCATATAGTTGTACATAATACTGATTTCCATTTTTAAGTCGCGAAAAAATGTGATTTAAAGAATTGTATTATATATATCGTAATTCTAGGAGGCACTTGCTGATGAAAAAGATTTTGATTATATGTGGTATTTTCGTATTAACAATCTTCATGATTCCCGTTACGCTTAGTGCAATGAGTGCACCAGATAGCAAAGAGATTGATGAGGAATTTTTCATTACGGTATTTAGGGATGAGACAGATGAATTTGAGGAAATGGAGCTTGAGCGTTATCTGGTCGGCGTTGTGGCAGCTGAGATGCCTGCTTTGTTTGACATTGAAGCTCTCAAAGCTCAAGCAATTGCTTCTCGTACTTATGCGCTTCGTATTCTTGAGCACAATGATTACATATTGGATACGGTTATGCATCAGGTTTTCCATGATGAGGAGCAATTACGCGAGCGTTGGGGCGCTGACTTCGATACACACCACGCTACGATTACGGAGGCTGTGATGGCAACGAGGGGTATGGTTATCACGTATAACGACGCACTTATATCGCCGCTATTTTTCGCTTTGAGTAATGGTCGTACTGAAAATTCTGAGGACTTTTTTGAGAATAGCACGCCATATTTACGTTCTACTCCGAGCAAATGGGATATGGAACATGAAAATTTTGCTGTAGAGTCAAATTTTTCATTGTCAGAGTTAAGAGACGCTTTGGAAACACCTGATTTGACGCTCTCAAGTTTCACTGTAAGCAGTGAAACTGAGGGAGGCAACGTGGCAGAGGTCCAAGTCGGTANCNGCTCTTTGACCGGGAGGGAGGTCCGAGAAGCGCTCGGACTTCGCTCGTCGGCCTTTAGCATCACTCGAAATAACTCGGAGGGGGTCACGATCACAACTTACGGGCATGGGCATGGCGTTGGGATGAGTCAAAATGGGGCGAATTTCATGGCACGAGAGGGGTACACTCATGTCGAGATTCTCAAGCATTACTATGAAAATGTACAGATTGTAGAAAAAAGTTCACTTAGCTTTGAATAATTTTGATATGCCTTGCTCATGATATTGGTGAGGTGAAAAGTATGAAATCAAATTTTAGAAGAACTTTTAGAAGAATCGATCCAGTTAGCTTAGCATTAATTGTGATGTTAGGTATATCAGCAACATTTGCGTGGGTGCAAATAACTGGTGGAAATACGCGCGACACGTCAGTCATGCATCAGGTGACACCACCAGATCTCGTTGAAGATGACTTAGCAACCGTCGGACCAGGTTCAGAAAATGAAATATTCAGTGCGCCAATCGCGGGTGATTTCGACGTGACGGTTAGTTTCTTTGACGAGGAAGCAGAGCTTGATGCGACAACGCTTGTAAGCAGTATTTTTTATTATCAAGTGGGAAGTGGAAAATATAGCCATCCATCAAGTGGGGCGAGCTTCCGTGCTGAAAATGACGCTCAAGTGGATGTAGTAGCACCGCTAACAGGTGTCGTATCGGAAATTATAGATGACGATCCAGTCCGTGGAACCATCGTAACACTCGACCACGAAAACGGGCTCCAAACGGTCTTCACAGGCGTATATAACCTGGAAGTTGAAGTCGGACAAACCATATCGCAAGGGGATACACTGGGCGTGACAGGGCTTTCAATGCTGGAACCAACTAGCGGGAATGTCGTGCATCTCGAAGTTTTCCAAAACGGTACAGCGATTGATCCCGAAGAGGCAATCGGTCGTGCATTAAACGATTTCTAAGAGGGAAAACATTTTTCAAATGGCCTTGGCACTCAAAATTTATTGAGTGCCAGGTCTTTTCTTCTTCGTATATGGAAAAAGCTTTGAACAAGGGAAAACGCCTGCTGATTCCAGAAGACCACTGAAAAAGTCCCATTCCAAACCAAAATCATTCAATTTAAAATTCCAAAACCTCTGTTCCTACGGGCCTTTGGAATTTTTGTTTTCCTGACTTTTGCTAAATTTTAGGATGTTTCAGCGACCTCGACTCCAGCGAGCGCTTTTTTAACTGGCAAAATCAAATTATAGTGTTAATTAGGTAGTGTTTGAAAACTCAAATTATACTTTTTAATATTAATAATGGATAGAATTAATAATGGATAGATCTCATTTAAAATGTCTTATTTGGTGGACTTTTAAGTATGGAAATCATCATTTTTGATACACTTTGATGAGGAAAAACAAGTTTTCAAACACTACCTAAACGAAATAGAACTTATTTGATTGTCAATAAACTTTGATAGTTTCGACTATATCAATATTTCACTCATCAGTAGAAAGTTCTTTATCGTTTTGGTGTTACTATATATCAGCAACGCTGCCATTATTCCTGTTCGCAATTTTCTCTGATTATTTGTGTTCATGAAAAAAGCACCTCACCTCTTAGTTCCGAAGAAGGACGCTTTAAAATGTTATTTTACCGACTCTTTTCTTGGTATGAAGGCGCTTTTTGAGATTCAAAAAGACTGGGGCGCAATAAACGCTGACCAGCCCTCAGAAATTTTTTTGCGGAATTTCTTTCCAAGATATATCGCCGAGTGTCATTTCTACCTTGTCGCCTGAAATATCTGTTATCCAGTTAATGAATTCAGCGGTCTGGTCATCCTTGACGAAGGCTTCGATTTGAACGACTTCGCTATAGTGGATTTCGCCAATTTCGTGTCCCGCCGCCAGTATCCGGCTCTGCAAGGTTTGGGCAAGCGGGTAATCTACCACCATGTTCACCAAGCGCATCAATTCTCGCCGGGCTAAACCAACTTGCGCAATTGCCTCGCTAACTGATCGGGAATAGGCACGGATCAATCCACCACCACCGAGCTTCACGCCACCGAAATATCTGGTAACAACGACGAGACAGTTTGTGACATTTTGCTTTTTGAGCACTTCAAACATTGGCATACCTGCTGTCCCACTTGGCTCACCGTCGTCATTGGCTTTGCCAAATTCTCCTCTGTCGCCAATTTGATAGGCGACACAGTTATGGTTGGCTTTTGCATGTAATGTTTTAATTTCATCTATATACTTACTTGCTTCACCAATGCTAAATACTCTTCGCACGTAGCAGATGAATCTAGATCTTTCGATAATAATTTCATGTTCTCCATCATTTGCAACCATTAGAAAATCAGACATGGTTTACGACCCTCCATGCAATCAAAATTTCCCCATGTTTCATGTTCCATATTTCTTGTCCGATGCTGGAGTCTAGCATCGGACTTAACGAAAAAGACGAGATGGCGTAAGGAATGAAAATTCCGCGCCATTTCGCCCTCAACCTAAAATTACTGCAACGGTCCGTCAGCCAACGCCTGCAGTACGAGTGATACGAATGTCGCCACTTCGATGTCTACGCCAAAAATATCCGCTGGGATGCCGTCTTCATCAAAGGTGATCTGCATCGGATCTTGGATGTTTAGTAAGAATCGCTCGACACGGAAGGCCTGCTCGCGCAGATTTTCCTTCGCAGGATTAGCTCCTCCTCCTTGCACAAGTGGATCATATCGAAATGTTCCGTCTGGTGCCACACCATTCCAATGCACAGCAATGATACGTCCATGTTTCACGAACAGGTTCACAAAGTCGGTAAACCCTTCAAATAGTTCATCACCTACCACAACACCAGCGTTGTAGAATCCATCAATATAGTCACCACGCTCGATTGGCTCCACTTCAAACGCTACATGCGTCAATTCTGCGAATGTCTCCATGTCAATCTCTAATGCATCGTCGATATTGAAGTCAGCATCTACTGCATCTAGCAATACTTGATACCATTGCGCCAAAAGCGCTTCTTCAACTATTGCAGCCTGCTCGTCAAAGCGCTCACCATTAGCGGCTTGCAAACCTGCCTCAGCAGAGCTCTTTCTTGTCATCGTTGCAAACTCATTGACCCCATTGAAATCAATATTCACAACAATCCCTGCTTCGATTTTAAAACTTACATAATCGTACCAACCATCTTCACTGAGGCTTTCCGAAATTGCAAAATACACCCCATCTGCAAGCGTTGGTTCCACATCAGAAACCTCTTCTTCACCACCTGCGCACGCTACCAAAATTACCACAGCCATCAAACTCATCAAAAAAAACCGAATCCTTGAAAACATGAAACTCACTCCTACCCCAATTTTTCATCATAACCATTATAACATATTTCAATGAAAAAAGCTCTCAAAGAGCCAAGAACAGCTAAAAATAGCTATTCTTGGTCAAAAAGATAAATTTAAAACATGACGCTTGCTTTGGACAGACATCTTCGTTTACAGAATCCGTAAACGAAGAATCAATACTGATTAACTTTTAAAACATGATTAAAGATCGTCCTTTTTCATCAGGAAATTATTGTCTTGGACGTGCGTACTTCTAGGTACGCAACGCAAATTGCCTCCATTAATTTGAAGGAAAACTAAAAATCTGATATAATGAGACCCATTGATAAGGAGTGTTCACCATGAAAATACAAAAAAGTAATATCATCGGCTATATAATTACAAGTGTTGTTTTTTTCTTGCTTACCATGTATATCGGCGGGCGAAATATGCAAGAAAACATCATTAGTACATTGATTTTTATCACTTTTTACATCACATTTGATTCCCTTTGGAGATTCATCAAGGCTAAAAAGCAAAAAAATGACACACAAAGTACTGCAACAATAGATGATGCGTTCATCGATCAACTCGTCGACGCTCTAGGTGGAATTGAAAATATCACCCAAGCCACCTCAGAAGTTTCACGCGTAAAAATCACACTAAAATCAGCGACCGAAATTGACACCCCAAAAATCGAGGCATTAAACCTAAGTGGCATCTTTGTCACAGGCGAAAACGTACAAATCACCCTCGGAGAAAAATCCAACGCAATCGCTAATATCATTCATGAAATGCTTTAATACTAATTAGCCTTTAAACAATGGACTACCCTGCCCGAGGAGGAGTTATACCCCTACTTCGATTAAACGTTTTCATTGTCGATATTTAGAAACAACTCGCTCAATCTAGAAATAATTCTACGAACAATTGTATCATATTTCATTTAACTTTCAAACTTATATTCAAAAAATCACCTACTATAACGCAGCATAAGTTCGAAATAATCAAAGACGCCATCCAGATTTTTCTGGATGTGCGCTATTCTAAAATTCTTATGTTTGGTAATAAATTTCAAAATTGGTAAAATTTCTGAAATTTTTCTGATAAAATAGGTAGTTTTGTGATATAATAATAGAAAGATTAAGATTTTGAGGGTTTGTCATGAAAGAATATTTGAGCAAATTTAAGGACGTTTTTTATACACCAAAATTAATTTACTTTTTTTTGCTGGTCGCAATCAGCCTAGTCGCAATCGCCTCATCTGTACCCATTATTACTCGTCAGGGTTTTAATCCTGATGTTGTGATAAGACAAGCTATCTTTTTTGTTGTTGGTATTTTTGTGATGGTTGGTGTCTTATGTTTAGAAATGAAACGCCTGCGTTTTTTAAGTTGGACGTTATATGTTATTTTCCTCCTTTCATTATTGCCATTGTTTGCAACGGGGCATATTCCAGGCGTTTCTTTCTCGTGGGCGCCTAATATAAATGGTGCTACTAGATGGCTTGATTTCCAGAGCATTCCATTCCAAATACAACCATCTGAATTTATGCGAATTGCTATTATTTTAGTCTTGGGTGGCATCATCCAAAAGCATAATGAAAAATATCCACATAAAACGCGGACAGATAAAACGGATCTTTTCTTAATTTTGAAGTCACTCGCTGTCATTGCCCTACCATCCGTTTTGATATACATGCAGCCAGACTCTGGTATCACAATACTTATCCTCTTAACAACAGCGATTATGTTACTTGCATCAGGGATTAAGTGGCGATATATTTTAGCAGTCGGTGGCTTATGTGCTATTGTTGTCTCCCTATTCATCACCTTAGTCTCCACATATCCTCAGTTTCTAATTGAGACAATTGGCATTAGGTCTTACCAAATATCCAGATTTGATGGCTGGTTTGATCCGTTTGGCACCATTTCTGGAGATGGAAGACAACTTGCACTGGGACTTATGGCTTTAGGTTCAGGTGGTATGCTTGGCAATGGATTCCAAAGTGGGATTGTCTATTTCCCAGAAGCACATACTGACTTTATTTTCGCTGTTATTGGAAAAGACTTCGGAATGCTCGGCTCTCTAGCGGTCATCATTGTTTATATTTTATTTAATTTTGAAGTTTTAAATACTGCAACTTCCAATAGAGGTCATTACAACAGTCATGTTTGTGTCGGCATTTTTGCCTCACTCATGGCGCAACAGTTTTGGAATATTGGCATGACTATTGGACTTCTACCCATATCTGGCGTAACACTCCCTTTCATTAGCCATGGCGGTAGTTCTGTCCTTGCCAGCATGATTATGCTTGGAATCATTTTAAGCTCACATATCGAAGGTAAAACCTTGAAACACAAAGACGCCACCTATCAAGAGGGTATTTTCCTGTCGATAAAAGATTAGAGCAAACAGCAAGTGCTCGCGCACTTGTCTTTAAAACACTAAACCCTATCCACATCCGCTACGGAGTCTGTAGCGGATGTGATAGACGACATAGTACGGGGAGAAATCCCGTACTATGCCCTTAGATGCATTGACATCACAAGTCACAATATGATATCATTTCATTTCATTATAATATATAGGACGTGAATTTTTATGACAGACATCCCTAACGCTACACTAAAAAGACTATCGCTTTATCGCCGTTGCTTCATTGAATTACATGAACAAGATGTCAAAAAAATCCAATCGAGCGAACTCAGCCAGGTAATCGGTATTGATTCAGCAACAATCAGGCGAGACTTTTCATATCTCGGAGAACTTGGAAGACAAGGCTATGGCTATGAGGTAGGAATTGTCCTTGAGGCATTCAACAAGCTATTGAAGACGAATACAAAGCAAGCATGTGTCCTAATTGGTATCGGAGATTTGGGGCGTGCCATTCTTAAATACTTCTCCACAGACAAATTTAAAAACTCAACCTTTAATACACCTGTAAATCTTGTCGCAGGTTTTGATGTAGATCCTGAAAAAATCGGTCAAAGTATCGGCGAATTACCTGTCTATAATTTGAATAGCTTAGCAGAATATATCAAAGAAAACAGTGTGCGCTATGTCATTTTAGCAGTCCCACCAAAAAGTGCACAAAATGTGGCAGATTCACTAACTGGCCTAGGTATCAAAGGGATCATGAACCTCTCTTCAACGATGGTAAATGTATGCAGCGATATCATCGTTCACGAAGTCGACCTAAACCTCGAGCTAGAAACGCTATTTTTCAAAGTCTTACAGAGTCAAATGTAAAAAATTTAAAGTGGCGCCCAGCCAGAAAAATCTACGATTTTTTCTGGCTGGCGTCTTTTTTTGCTTTGAGCAAAGGTTATAGCTTTGAACTCAAAAAACCACTCTGCCCAGATTCTAGGCAAAGTGGCATTATCATGAATTTGAAATTTTGAATTTTTTAAATTCTAGTTATCGTCTCCCACAGATCGCGGGGCGAGTATCCCGAGTACTTGTAAAATTATCGGCAGTGAAGCCACCATTTTCCTGGATGGTCGCTATAATACGCTGGGCTGGGGAGCCTCTAAATTACCAGTGGGGACACCACACCTGAAGAACGTACCCACCAACGTCCCAATTCGCTTGTACCTACCCGTAGCTTGACGATTGTCTATCCTTGTATCCCCTCTTTTAGTGTACATTCGCTTCTATCATCTGATGAGCTAATGCATTTGTCTCTGTAATAAATAATGCATCTACTTCCCGAGGAATATAGTCCACTCAAAAATGACGGATTTTCACCTGTATATGTCCTAGCGTCCAATCTATTCCATTTTGTCCAATTATTGTCGTCAGTGCCTTCTTGTTATTTCTATTCTACCATATTTTCTACTTCTGAAAAACTTAACCCAACACATAAAAGGGCTATTTTTCATTGTGATTTTGTAGACGCAGGCAGAGAAATGGCTCTGCCTTGCGCCATTTGAAAATACCTTTAAACTTCTGCTTTACCATTATTAAACGGAATTATTTTACTCTTCTCCTCGGGTTTAGGGGCTTGTTCTTTTGCAGATAGTTTGTCCAATTTCGCTTGTTCCAATATATTAATTCGCACATTGAAATAGATTCCCAGCATAATGAATGACGCAATCGCACTCGTCATACCATAACTCATCAAAGGCAATGTAACACCTGATAACGGGATTAATCCACCAACGCCTCCTAAATTCACCAGGGGCTGAATCAAGAAAAATGAACCTACACCGATACAAACCAGCGCACTGTAAACATCTCTAGCCTTCAGAGACGTTAAGAAGCATCTGAGAGCGATAATAAAATATAAAATCATGACACCAATAACTGCGATTAATCCCAATTCCTCTGCTAAAATTGTAATAATTAAATCGGTGTGTGGCTCAATTGCAAAGCCAAGTCGTTGCATACTTCTTCCAAGTCCTGCGCCAAACGGCCCACCTAAAGCAATTGAAACATATCCCATAACCGTTTGTAACCCTCGTTCATGATTGAAAGGATCTCGCCAAACTTGAATTCTTTCCATCTGATAGGCTTGCAAACCTATCGCATCTAAAGTTAAAAATCCCACCATTGCCAAAAACCCTAAACCAGCGCCTATTCCTAGCAAAGAGGATATTTGCCTTCGGTGAAGGCCGCTACTTAAAAACATCGTAAATCCGATACCTAGCATAACAATCCCACTACCTAAGTCAGGTTGCACCAAAACTAGAAAGCCACATAACACGGCATATCCCCCAGCAAGCAAGTAGGGTGCCCATAGCTTTTTTGTATAGTATTTTTTATTATGAACCAAAACCTGAATCAACCAAGCCAGTGACAAAATCATACTAGCACGTGCAAATTCTGCTGGTTGAAAGGTGATGCCAGCAAGCGTCATCCATCGGTTTACGTCAGGAGATTCAACAGTCCCATGACCCATTATTAAAGTCAAGAGTAGAAGGCCAACAGTTACAAATATAGAAAAAAAGCCAACTGTTGTCTTCATAAACTTAAAGGGTATCATCACAATAACAAGCATCGCAATAATGCCAAAAATTACGCCAGTCAATGATCTTATCACATGTACTGTTGCATCTTCTAATCTGGCATTATATAAGAAGGCACCCATAATACTAAAGATGGTTAAAACGCCAAGTCCAGCAAGTAGCAATGCACATGCTAAAGTAATTCCATCTATCACCTTCAACCTACCAAAAACTCTAGCTATTCCCTTTTCAGCTTGAACTACCTTAGCACGTGCATTCATCATCTACCCTCCAATTCCATAGTGCATATCACCTAAAAAATGAAAATTCTAAAAAAATCTATGTATTCAAAGCCAGGCAAATCCTATAAAAACTCAAACCAGTGCACTGACTCGTAATTAATTATCCAATAACGTTTAAATAAAAATTTCAAAATTCGACAAGGCGACGTCATCTCGTACTAGAACAATACGTAAGGTGGAACCGACAATGAAGTTTGGAATTTTTATCAGGTATTGGATAGTTAATTTCGGATTGGTGTACTAGATACGTTCAAAAGAAAGAGTAATTAGTATTAGACTTCGCCCATAACTAAGTCATGATAATGTCAAGTGACAATACAATCTAACTTTGTAACCAATAGACATAAAGTTCAGTACTTTAGAAGTATAGAGAGTTTGGCGTCCCTTAACACACTGAACTGCCAATATAGTTATGGGAGAGGTCTATTTAATCATTACCTCCCTGCATGCAAAAAAACTATTTCAGCATGTTTAATAAATCCCGACCACTTTCAATACCAAACGCATAATCAGCAATCTCACCATTTCTAACTAAAAATAAAGTTGGTGTTCCTATAATATTAATCTCTGAATAATCAGTTGGATTCTCATTATGTATAGCAGCTGGACGCGCCCTCAAATAATCATCATCAACAACTTCAATCGCCCACCCATCTTCCTCTGGATACATTTCTCTAGTATGTCCAGCATCAAAAACCCATTCATCATCTACAACACGACCAACCATAATCGAGTGCAATTCATGGTGCCTTTCCCAATCATACCATGCTGACTGATTAGACGCGTCTGCCAAATCAACAACATAAATCGGCAAATCATAATCATTAAATGCCTCTAACAGATATGGCTCAAATTGCATACAAAAACTACAAGTCTCCTGCCAAAAATAAACAAAATACGCTTCCTCATCTTGATCAAACGTTTCCGTATAATTTATAAACGGCAAATCTCCCGTTCTTCCAGCAGACCCCACAACATCAGACACACTCGTGCCAGAAAATTGTAAAAACACTGGAACAATCACCCCAACCAAAATAACGCCAAGCAACAAAACAATAAATTTCTTCATCAAAAATCAACATCCTAGAAATAAAATTATTGGAATGGCGCCGTAAAAACGGCGTCTTCTTTACTTCTTAGCAACCCACTTGCTAAGAAAACCACTTAATATTAAAAAGGTTACAAGTTAATCCAAAAATTCACAACATTAAATATATTTAGCAATATTGTAGCAATTAAAACAACTTTGAAAACCTTTAAAACTGCCTCAGCTGGCATTTTAACATTTAAACGTCCACCTACAATTCCACCTATAACAGCAGCAGGCACAACAAAAATTAAAATACTCAAATCAAATGTAGCAAAACCTGGATTGGCTGCCAACATAATAAGTCTTGACATCTGTGTAAAAAATATCGTTGTAATCGAATAAACTGTCGCTTCCTTGATTGTAATACCAAATAATATCATGAAAGCAATAACGTTGATCGGTCCACCACCAATGGCTAAAATAGACGCAATGGTTCCAAGAAAAAATCCTACCAACAAATACAAAGCCTTGCTTTTAAACTGATAAGTCTTTATTCCTTCCTTTGTAAACATGAGCACAAACACAAGTAATACAATAGATAATATCCCTTGTAAAATTTGAAGTGCATTTTGTGAAATGTGTGCATTCATCACATTAAAAATACTTTGTCCCACAAATCCACCAGTGATTGAACCGAGTGCAAGCGTCAACGCCTTACCAAAATCAATTTTTGTTCCCATAGATACTTGTTTCATCGTTGAACTAATTGACATCGTTAAAACAGCAACAGCCATATAAAACGAAATAGATATCGCATCATGATAGCCAATAAGATCAAAAACTGGCCTTAGAATAACACCTCCACTAATCCCTGCCACAGCCCCCGTCGAAATAATGACTAAAATCACAAAAAAATAAAGAATACCGATACCCATTACTTTACCTACCCTTTAAGAATTACTAGAAAATATTATAACACATTTTGCAGTTTTTTCCATCCTTTTTAACGAAGTAAATATCTGACCCACACTTCTCTCACTAATGGCAGGCAGGTGGTGCACTTGGCCACCACCTCCCGTCTCTTCATCTTCGTACATATTGACTACGCTTGCATCAAAAGACCACTTTGCCTACCTTGAGGCAAAGTGGCTTATAACATGAATTTGAAATT
>JGI990J12352_1000201_pt1 | contig 14016 bp, 15 predicted proteins | sample Intmic4MA4BA4MSA_FD_12352 | JGI IMG/M metagenome (IMG submission 12352) | reverse complement strand
TCGGTCTCGCCCGTCACCTTCGTAATAAACATACTCTCGTTGCTCACCATCGAACGCCCAACAGCCGACATCAAGCCACCGAGACCCTTTTTCCCATTGCTATTGAGCTGCCCCTCCAAATTCACATTTCCGCAATGATAAACCATACTCCCACGCTCAGTCAAAATCTGCTCCCCGCGCCCAAGCGTCACCTCAACTAACGGGTTGTCACTATTTTCCGTCAAACGATAATTCATAAAAAAACATCTCCTTCAAATGGCGCACGTGGGTTGAAAAATCCCACGGCGTCTTCACTCTTCGTATATAGACAATGCGTTGGAGCTAATCGTGTTGGATTATCTCAAATCCAACACTTTTAATGACTAAAATTTACTGTAATTCCTTCAATATATCATCTACTTGCGTGATTAATAAAGGAATTTCTTTCACAATTGCATCCCAAATAACCTTCATATTCACTCCATCGTATCCATGCACAATTCTGTTTCGAACAGAAACTATCATATGCCAAGGCACAACAGAATTTTCCTTCACATCATCACTTAACTTATTTGCCAGTTCGCCAATTTGAAGCAATGAAAATACACAAGCATAATTCGTTTTCTCATCTTTAACAAAATTTTCAAACAAAACATCTTTGGTAAAATCCATAAGTTTGAGACAATACTTTCTAATCTTTATCAAACGTTCAATATCAGATTTCATAAATCACAACACCCGTATTCCGCACTTCATCATCAATTCGACTTTCAGGAATAATTTCAAAGCTGGCAATTAAATCAATATCTTTGTTAACTAAATTTTCCATCTCCCCTCGAAGACCGAAAAATCTAAAACCTGTTATTTCCGTATCAATAACCAAATCAATATCACTATTATCAGTTGCCGAATTTTTGGCATAAGAACCAAAAAGCGTCGCCTTTTTAATATCATTTTCAACAAATATGGGTCTCAATTTTGCAGCAATATCTGAGATTGTTAGCATAAAACACCTCCAACATTATGGAAAATTTTACTAAACGTCTAAATTAGCATAAGAAGCGTTGGCATCAATAAATTCACGCCTTGGCTCAACGCGGTCGCCCATCAAAATATCGAAAATTTCATCCGCTGCCTCGGCATCTTCAAGTGTTACCTGAAGTAATGTTCTAATCTCTGGATCCATCGTTGTTTCCCAAAGCTGATCAGCGTTCATCTCACCAAGACCCTTATAACGCTGAATATTCGGTCTTGGCGTTGGTGCAAGAGACTTCATATGCCCTTCAAGTGCCGATTCGTTATACAAATATTCAATTTTCTTACCTTGGCTCACTTTAAACAACGGTGGTTGAGCGATATAAACATATCCATGCTCGATAAGCGGCTTCATATAACGGTAGAAAAACGTCAGAAGTAGGGTTCTAATATGAGCTCCGTCGACATCGGCATCGGTCATAATAACAATTTTATGATAACGCGCTTTTTCAATATCAAAGTCCTCACCAACACCAGTTCCAATGGCATGAATCATACTCTTGATTTCATTATTTCCATAAACTTGATTAATTCTTGCTTTCTCTACATTGATAACCTTACCACGAAGAGGCAAAATCGCTTGAAATTTATTATCTCGACCCTGTTTAGCAGAACCACCCGCAGAATCACCCTCGACTAAATAAAGTTCCGAAATTGTCGCATCTTTAGATTGGCAATCAGCTAGCTTACTCTTAAGACCAAGAGACTCAAGCGGAGATTTACGTTGAACCATCTCACGACTTTTCTTTGCCGCCATCCTAGCACGCGCAGCAAGCAATGCCTTCTCAACAATAATTTTAGCAATCTTCGGTTGCTCTAACATAAAACGATCAAAGGCATCCGCAAAGATATTGTCAGTGATTTTACGAACTTCACTGTTTGCTAACTGATCCTTTGTTTGACCTTTAAATTGTGGATCAGGGTGTTTCGCTGAAACAATTGCTATCAAACCTTCACGAATATCATCACCAGTTAGGACATCTTCACCCTTCAAAACATTCATTTCCTTAGCAAATTTATTAACAATACGTGTTAAAGCAGCCCTGAATCCAGAGTCGTGCGTACCACCGCCATGCGTATTAATATTATTTGCATAAGAGTAAACTTTACCTTCAGAAAAGCTGGTATTATATTGCATCGCAATTTCAACTTGAACCCCATCAGTTTCACCATCTGAATAAATTACTTCTTCATGTAAAAGTTCTTTGCCTTTATTCAGATAAGCTACATACTCACTAATACCGCCCTCAGCATAGTAATCATCTTTTCTTTCCATTCCAGGGCGCTGATCTTCAATCGTAATGCGCAACCCCTTATTCAAGAAAGCGAGTTCCCTAATTCTACGTTGAAGAATTTCATACTCATAAATCGTTGTTTCAGTAAAGATAGTTGGATCTGGCTTAAAACAAACAAATGTCCCATTAGAAGTCGATGAACCAATTTCTCCAAGCGGCTTTACTGAATCACCAGTTTCAAACCTCTGAAAATATTGACTTCCATTTCTATTTACTGTTACCTCCAAATACGAAGACAAGGCATTTACAACTGATGCACCTACACCATGCAAACCACCAGAAACTTTATAGCCTCCGCCACCAAATTTACCACCAGCATGAAGCACCGTAAAAACAGTCTCAACCGTAGACAACCCAGTCTTTTCATGAATATCAACTGGAATTCCACGTCCATTATCATTAACCGTTATCTCATTTTCAGCAGTAATGGCAACATTTATTTCCGTACAATATCCAGCTAACGCCTCATCAATTGAATTATCAACAATTTCCCATACTAAATGATGCAGAGCCGCTTTATCAGTCCCACCAATATACATACCTGGACGCTTTCTAACAGCCTCAAGTCCCTCAAGAACCTGAATATTACTGCCATCATAATTCCCTTCTTCTACGGTCGTATTACTAACCTCTAACTCTTTAGTTTCTTCCAAGTTAATCACCCATTTCAACCTTGACTCTAGCATTATCTACCCTAAAAACATTCGCTAAATCAATTATTTTTTCATCAATTCCGTCAATCGAAGTTGTCGTAATAAAAGTTTGAATCTTATCCCCAACCACATCAAGCAGCTTCGTTTGCCGACTATCATCCAACTCGCTCAACACATCATCAAGCAACAAAACTGGATAAACACCCGCAACTTCCTTTATTAAAAGCGTCTGCGCTAGCCTAATACTTAACACAGACGTCCTCTGTTGCCCCTGCGAAGCAAATTGATGTGTATTAACATTGTTTATAAATATCGAAAAATCATCTCGATGCGGACCAATCGTCGTAGTTCGCAGGCGCTTATCTATCTCAAAAATATCCTTGTACTTTTCAAATATCGTTTTTTCATCGATAGAATCTAATTTCATACTATCTAAATATTCGAAGCCAATTTCTTCTAGACCACTCGTGATTTTAGCGTGCATATCGCACGCATGAATCACGAGTGCCTTCAAAAACCAAATTCTTTTATTTACGATATAGACAACATGGGGCAAAAGTTGCTTTGTAAACACTTCAAGCATTAAATTTGACTCATCATTTTCTTGGAATTTCTTGAGCAATTCGTTACGTTGTTTGATGATTTTGGAATATTGGTTCAAATGATGAAGATAAACGCGATCAATTTGTCCAATTTCCATGTTTAAAAATTTACGGCGCGTATTTGGAGGACCTTTGATAATTTCTAAATCCTCTGGCGCGAAAAATACAACTTTAAGTGAACCGATAAAATCTGTTAACTTTTTCTTTGCGACACCATTGAGAGCAGCCTTTTTTCCATCTTTTGAAGTTGAGAGCACTACTTCCCAGTCTTCGTCTGTTTGTATATCAGCTGTGACTCGGAAAAAGTCTTTATCAAATTTAATCATTTGCACATCTTTGTTGGTACGATGCGATTTGGTTGTGGATAAGGCATACATAGCTTCAACCAATGATGTTTTTCCTTGCGCATTATTTCCGATGATAATGTTGATATTTTTTTTAAATTCCAAATCTAACGAATCATAGTTTCTAAAATTTTTAAGTGATAGCTTCTTAACAAACAATTTCTATCACTCCTTTATTAGTTTCAGAATTCTGGTACATTCGCCTACACATAGGCTCTTACCAGTATCAGATTACAAGTTGTCACCATCATCCGAACCAATTTCAAATTCGCCAACACCTGGAATTTTTACCACATCACCTACATATAATTTACGACCTCGGCGTGATTCTTCTTCATCATTGACATAGACCAAATATTCACTCAAAAAAAATTTAGCCTGACCGCCATTTTCTATGACATTTTCATACTTCAATAGCTGCCCTAAAGTAATAAATTCTTTATCGTGTTCAACTTTTGCCACTAGTACCAACCGCCTAGTTTTTCTTGCTTGATTACATCGCGTAAAACAACAGAAAAAATCATAATTATTTCCACCGAACTGACGTGCTCGGCTCCACTTTCAACCTACCTAAAATTATACCATAAATGGAGAAAAATTGCATTAAAAAAGCCATTCATTTTCAATTGAAAATGAATGGCTTTTTACAGTTCAGTGACCCTAGGAGCCCATCATCGCTAAAAACAAAAAACCACCCTGTCGTCTCGCAAACACAAGGGTGGTACCCTGAACCTGAAATAAAACTTCAGCCACCTAATTGCACATAAGCAGCGCTGCAATGAGAAAACACGAGTAGCTCCGTGTCTTTTTTATTATACGCTTATTCTATCACGATTATCATCATTTATAAATATAAAATCAAATTTTTTATACAAAGGGATTCAATCGATAAAATCAAACAAACAAAAGTACAGAAAAAAACATACATGCACTACCTGAAAGAACAAACAAATGCCAGATTGCATGGGTGAATGGCAAACAAATTTTTTTCAAAAATGGTAATTTTTCCCACAAATAAAATATAGTTCCTACGGAATAAAATAATCCACCTATAAATAATAAATTAACACCTGATTGATCTAAACTATAGTAAAGAGGGCGCCATGCAAAGATAATCATCCAACCCATCACTAAATATCCCAATGTGGCGACTCCAGAAAATTTGTCTGAAAATATGGACTTAAATACAATACCAAGGGCAGCCATACCCCAAATAATTCCAAATAACACCCATCCAAGAGTCCCCCCTAGCGTCACTAATAGAAACGGCGTATAAGTTCCTGCAATTAAAACATAAATCGCAGAGTGATCTAAAATTGTAAATAGGCGTCTTGTTTTTTGAAATGGCATGCTGTGTAAAAGTGTCGAACATAAATACAGTAAAATCATACTTGAACCAAAAACGATAAAGCTCACGAGTGAAATTCTATCATATCCGTCATCCAGCGCCCTCAAAATTAGAAAAACTAAACCCACAATACTTAATAAAAAACCAATACCATGCGTAATGGAATTCGCCACTTCTTCTTTAAACGTATACTTTCTGTGCTCAGCCATCTAAATCCTCTCCAATTTTACTAAATTTAACCACATTTCCAATATTACTATTTGGAATTAAAACTAAATCACCATTTTCTAATTTCAATTTCGTAATTCGCAATCCGATTTCTAAAACTTCTCCTTTATGGGGTGCTACTTCGATTGTATCTCCAACCAAAAATAGTTCTTCAAAGATGATAAAAAATCCTCTCACAATATCAGCTAACGTACTTTGAAATGCAAATGTGAAAATGATAGAGAGAGCCCCTACCCCTGTCATAAGCGTCCCAATTGGAACAAACACTGAAATAATCATCAGCATTCCAATAATATTAACAACATATTTAAAAACATTAAGCACCATTTTTTCAATCGTTTCTTTCTGCCTTGTTTTCTCCTTTGAACCAATTTTAAGTAAAAATAACTTTCTGATAAGACGATTACCTAGTTTCCGAATAATCGCCAAAATCAACAGTAAAAGAGCAACCCTCGCGAGTTGCACACTAAAATCAGCAATGATTTCTATCAAATAAACTGTAGAAAAGAAATCAAACATTATAACTCTACCCCCATTATATCAAGCAATCTATTTAAGTCATCTGTGGATAAGTAGTCAATAACAATCTGACCTTTCCCATCAGTATCCTTTAAACTAACTTTTGTTCCAAAATAATGATGTAAATTAGATTCCAAAGACTTTATATGAGGATTAACAGCCTTTCTCTTAAGCTTTGGAGATGATTTCGGATCCTTTTCCTCATCCAAAATTTCTTCAAGTTCTCGAACAGAAATTCCTTTCTCCTTGATAATCATTGCTAATTCTAGGATTCTTTCCTCATTTTTTATACCTGCTAAAATTTTAGCATGACCGACAGAAATTTCACCATTTTCGATACTATCTACAACAAATTGAGGTAATTTTAAAATCCTTGTCATATTCGCAATATAGGTTCGGCTCTTACCTAATTTTTCTGCTAACTTTTCTTGAGTCAAAGATAACTTTTGCATCACCATCCTATAACTCATTGCTTCCTCAATTGGATTCAAATCTTCACGTTGCAAGTTTTCAATAATAGCATATTGCATCATTAAATCATCGCTATATTCTCTAACAATCGCTGGAATTTCTTCAATTCCAGCAAGAATTGTCGCACGAAAGCGCCTCTCACCAGCGATGATGATATAACCTTTGACATCCTTTTTTACAATAATCGGCTGCAAGACACCATGTTCACGAATTGAATTAGAAAGCTCAGATAACTTTTCATCATCAAAAACTTTCCGTGGTTGATACGGATTAGGTCTTAATTTTTTGACTGAAAGGGATAAAACGTTCTCTCCCTCTTTAATCTGATCAATGGATTCAACACTCTCGATATCGTGTTCATTAAATAAAGCTTCTAAACCTCTACCTAACCTACTCTTACTCATGAAATCTCACCACCAATTTATAATATGATACTGCGCCGCCAAAGTTGGAATCTCATCTAACTTTGGGATGTAAGGTTTTTAAGACGCGGCGTGGTCACACGACTGCCCCGCTTTGACTCATAGACTGTCTAGTTTCAGCTCACGGTCTTTCTTAATTCTCATTATTTTTCACGACTTCTTTTGCTAAATCAAGATAAAATTTAGATGCCTTAGAATCTAAATCGTAATCAATAATCGACTGTCCAAACGACGGCGCCTCACTCAAACGCACGAGCCTTGGAATAATTGTATTGAAAACCTTTTCTTTGAAATAAAGCTTGACCTCATTGATGACATCAAGTCCCAGTTTTGTCCGACGATCAAGCATGGTCAAAAGAACACCCTCGATTGATAAATTAGGGTTAAGTCTTCGCTGAACAATACGAATCGTATTCAATAGTTGAGTCAGACCTTCAAGCGCATAATATTCACACTGAACCGGAATCAATGTAGAATCAGCGGCCGTCAAAGCATTAATTGTCAACAATCCAAGTGAAGGTGGGCAATCAATAATGACATAATCAAAATCTTCTTTAACCAAATTTATTTTCTCAATCAGCTTATACTCACGCTTTTTATCATTCACAATCATCGTTTCAAGCCCAGATAATTCCTGTGAAGAGGGAATCAAGTATAAATTTTCCTCTTTTGTCTTTTTGATTATCTTTGCTGGGTCAGCATCTTCAACTAATAAGTCAAAAACTGTCAAATCCGCGTCCCCTTTATAAACCCCAACACCCGTTGATGCATTCGCTTGTGAATCGAGATCTATAAGCAACACTTTATGTCCTAAATAAGCCAATGAAGCCGACAAATTGATGCTCGTTGTCGTTTTCCCGACCCCACCTTTTTGATTTGTTATCGCAATAACACGACTCATTTAAAACACCTCTTTCTCTGGGGTGGGTGCAGAAGACCTTTGGTCTCCGCATCTGAAAAAATTTTCTAGATTAAAACGATTATTTTTTAGGCAAAGAAATCGTAATGACATAGGCATCGTCTGTTTCTTCGGTCATCGTATTCACATTCATACCCGTTTTTTCAACCATCATTGCTGCCTGATTAAAAGTATTCATGGCTAATTTATAATTTCTAGGAATCTTTGTAATAATTGTATTCTTATTTTCTTTCTTTTCTTTTGGTGTTAGGGTTTCTTCGACTAATTTTTCAGTTTGTGAAACATTCAAATCTTTTTCAATAATCGTTTCTAATAATTTAATTTGAAGTGGCATATCTTTAACAATTAATAAAGACCTTGCATGTCTTTCAGAAATCTTTCTCTCTAAAATTGCATTTTGAACATCATCTGATAAATTCAAAAGTCTAATTTTATTTGCAACCGTTGATTGACTTTTACCCACTTGAACGGCAAGTTCCGCTTGTTTTATTTCATGGAGCTCCATCAATTGCTTGTAAGCCAACGCTTCTTCGATTGAAGTCAAATCTTCTCTTTGAATGTTTTCAATAATAGCAACACTTGCTGTTGTTATGTCATCATAATCTCTAACAATAGCTGGAATTTTTTCAAGTCCTAGAGAAATAGATGCTCTAAATCTTCTTTCTCCAGCAATAAGCTCAAAACCTTCCTCAATTTTTCTAACAATGATAGGTTGGATAACACCATGTTCTTTAATTGATTTTGCTAAATCAGCAATCTTATCGTCATTAAAAATATTTCGCGGTTGTTGTCTATTAGGAATGATTTCATTTATAAATAGTTGAACAACTTCGTCTGTCGCTTCACTACTATTCTTAGATACAAAATTAAACATAGAAGGTTGCTCCTTTATAATCGTTTTTTGTTTTTCATAAACAGTTAAATCAATTATACATCATTTCCCAACTTTTTTCTACTTGATTTACTTGAAATTCCACATAATTTCCATAATTTATGAAACAGGCGCTCAATCTCTAAATTAGTATTAATTTATTTTAAAAGATAATAATCTAAAACAATAACTCCTGTGGAAAATGTGGATAACTGTCGATTAAGGGCGCCCCTCCTAATGTTTTCATCTGGAAAATTCCTGCACATCTCTATGGATATCTAAATAATAACTTTTAATAACTCAAATTCTACTTCCCTAAGCAAAACTTCGTAAATAGCTCATCTATCAAGGAATCTGTCACTTCTTCGCCAATTATTTCACCAAGAGTATGCCATGAGTTCTTTATATCCAATTCTATCATATCAATTGGCAATCCCATTTTCATGTTTTTTATTGCGCTTTCTACAGAATCCATTGCCTCTTTCAATTTTACAATGTGCCTGGCATTTGAGAGATAAGTCAAATCTTTCGAATTGATTTCACCCATCTCAAACATGTCTTTAATTTTAGTTGTCAATAAATCCATCCCCCTATCTTCCAGTGCAGATACCTCAATAAACTCAGCGATTTCACTTTTATCTAGATTTGACGTTAAATCTGACTTATTTACAAGGATAATTCTCTTTTTATGTCCAGTTAAACGCAGCAAATCCTTATCCTCATCAGTTAACCCTTCATTCCCATTCAACACCAGTAATAGAAGCTCGACTTGTTCGATAAGCTCCCGCGATTTTTTCACGCCAATAGATTCAACGACGTCATCTGTCTCACGAATACCCGCCGTATCCACAAGATTGAGAACAAGCCCTCCAACATTCACTTGCCCCTCAACCACGTCACGTGTTGTCCCAGCAATGTCCGTTACAATCGCTTTCTCCTCGCGCATCAGAGCATTCAAAAGGCTAGATTTCCCAACATTTGGTCGCCCGATAATAGCTGTCTGGATTCCTTCTTTTAGAATTTTGCCAGTTTTTGCGGTCGCAAAAATTTTCAACATATTTTCATATATTTGATGGCATTTTGGCAAAAGTTTCTTATCTGTTAAAACTTCTATATCATCATATTCTGGATAATCAATGTTTACTTCTATATTGGCAACAATGTCTAAAATGTTTTCCCGTAAGGCTCTGATTAGCTTTGAAATTTTCCCATCTAGGCCAGATACGGCTAGAGAGAGTGCTTTCTCGTTGTTAGAATGAATGATATCAATAATAGATTCCGCTTGTGCGAGGTCAATTCTACCGTTTAGAAAGGCTCGTTTTGAAAATTCGCCTGGTTCTGCGAGTCTTGCACCATGAATCAAAGTAAGCTCAAGGACTTTATTTGTGACGAAAATACCACCGTGACAGTTAATTTCCACAACATCCTCCACTGTAAAACTTCTAGGCCCTCTCATAATAGACACTAAAACCTCATCAACAACTTGCCCGCTATCATGAATATGACCGTAATTTATCGTATGCGTTTGAGCCTTTTGCAGATCCTTCCCCTTGAATATATTGCTTGTAATTTTCACCGCATCTGATCCGCTTAATCTAATGACTGAAATTGCACTATCTTGCATTGCGGTCGCAATTGCTACAATCGTGTCTTGAAACATTTGATGACACATCCTTCCCTTGTTAATAAGATTGTTCAATATCAAAAAAAGTTACCATTCACCCCCGAATATTAATCCATCGAACCAAATTCAAAGTTTCTAAAACCATTACTACAATTTTTGAGTTTAGTGAAGATGGGTTTGATATGGCTGTGAATGATAATCAAAAAAAGGTCTATTTTTTAGAAAATGACCTTTTTTGATTATTATTTTGATGGTTAGGTCTAGGGTTATTTACTTTTTTACACACGTTAATGATATTTTTATTGAAGGTTTCGAAATCTAAATCGAGACATTTATCGCGTGCAATGATGAAATAATCGCATTTGGGATTGAAAAAATGTTGATTGGATTGAATACTAGCCCTTATTCTTCGTTTAATTTTATTTCGCAAAACTGCATGACCGAGTTTTTTAGGTGCAGAAATTGCAATCCTAAAGTGGGTATTAGTGGGGTTTTGATATTTATATAAGATAAAAAAAGGATTAGCTTTTGAAAATCCCTTTTTCATTACTATTTCAATTTCATCAGATTTTTTAACACGATATTCTTTTTTCACAGTCATCACCTTTAAGAAAAGACCACTAGATTAGTGGTCTTATGCAGATAATACTTTTCTACCTTTTTTACGACGACGAGCAATAATTCTACGTCCAGCAGGTGTAGACATACGCGATCTAAAACCATGAGTTTTAGCTCTTTTTCTTTTATTTGGTTGCCAAGTTCTTTTCATAGATACGGCACCTCCCAATATACAAATTTAAGTTTTTAAAATCACATTCCAAATGAAGCAACGATATTATTATATAAAAATTAACTGATAAAGTCAATAAAAACCGCTATAGAATCATGAATTTTTTAGTTTGATGCTTTTTCAGCATGAAGTTTTGTGCCATTTAGGACCTTTGAATTAAGTTTTTTTATGACCTGGCCGGCAAATGATTTATCCACATTGATATATGTATGCTTTTTCTGAATATCAATATCACCGATGGCACGTGGCGGGATGTTTGCAGATTTCGTAATCATTCCAACGATTTCCTTTGGTCCCATTCGCTTATCCCGTCCAATGTTTAAAAATACTCTCATTTCATGCCGGCGAAGGCCTTTTCCACGAGTTTTTGTAGGAGCAGATTCACGTCCTGTGAATGGCTTTACTGGTTCAATTTCGGCATATCTTTTCCCAATGTTCTTAACTTTCATGTGAAGTAAGCTTGCAGCAATATCATCAATTGATAATCCATCGTTTAATAATGTTTCTAAAAGTTGCTTTTCTTTTTCGAAATTATTGTTAGCAAGACCTTCTTTTACTTCATCAAATAGTGTATTGATTTTTGTATTTTTGATTTCCTCAGAACTTGGAATATCCATTTTCACCATTTTTGATTTAGTGTAGCTTTCAATACGACGGATTCTAAACATATCGCGACCGAAAACAAACGTAATAGAAATACCAGTTTTACCAGCACGCCCTGTACGACCGATACGATGTACATAGTTTTCTTCGTTTAGTGGAATATCGTAGTTGAAAACTGCTTCAATGTTGTTGACGTCTATTCCACGCGCGGCAATGTCTGTTGCGACTAAAATGTTGACCTTCTTGCGACGGAATCCGTTCATAACGCGATCACGTTGTACTTGTTTTAAGTCTCCATGAAGCCCTTCTGCTACGTATCCTTCTGCTTGTAACTTAGAAACAAGTTCATCAACTTCACGTTTAGTGTTAGTGAAAACAATAGATGCTGTTAAATCCATTTTATCAATGCATCTAATCATTGCTTGCATTTTGTCTCTTGCTTTTACTTCGATGAAGTATTGATCAATTTGTCTGTTCGACACTTCTTTTGTAGCAACTTTGATAATTTCAGGATCATTTTGATATTTTCTAGCGATTTTTAGAATTTCTGGTGGCATTGTTGCAGAGAATAATACTGTTTGACGTTCACTTGGTGTTTGTTCGAGTATTGTTTCAATATCGTCAATAAACCCCATATTTAACATTTCATCTGCTTCGTCTAAAACAATGGCTTTTAAATTATCTAATTTTAAAGTCCTACGCTTCATATGATCCATGACACGACCAGGTGTACCAACGACGATTTGAACCCCGCTTTTTAGAGCTCTTATTTGTGGGTCATATGATTGTCCACCGTAGATTGATAAGATTTTGATGTCTCTTTTATTTTTGGCAAACTTTTTAGATTCATCATGAACCTGAACAGCAAGTTCACGTGTCGGGCAAAGTACTAATATTTGAACATTTTTGTTCTTTGGATCTATTTTTTCAAGTAATGGTAACATAAATGCAGCAGTTTTACCTGTTCCAGTTTGTGCTTGACCAATGACATCACGACCAGATAAAACAACAGGAATCCCATCTTTTTGGATTGGTGATGGTGTTTTATACCCCATAGACTCGACAGCCTGTAGCAGAGGTTCAGAGAGGCCTAAGTCCCTAAAGCTTATAGTTTCTTCATTTATAATTTCTTCTGACATTTAAAAATTCCTTCTTTCATAGTATTCTATACACTTAAAAATTTCCGTAAAAAACACCTTTTACGATATGACTGTAAGCTCTGAGTCTTAGGATCAAAACATTCAGAAATCTGACATTGAATTAAGCAGATTTCTAAAAGTCCTAACCATATCGTAAAAATTGCCTTACCTATACAATTTTTAAATAAAATGACTATGAACTCACAAAAAAGCGTAAATAACTAACCGACTATCTACACACCAATAAACAATCAAGTGTTTAGCTATTATACACCAAAATAATAGAAAATGCAATGTGATACCGTTTTACAACGAAAAATTTCCAATAGTTATTAACATATGGGAGAACATGTATAAATGAGTATGTTGATAAATGCCATAATAAGAGATTTAAAAGTAGTTATACAACTATTATGTAGATAAAAAATACATATTATTCCAATAAAATGCGAGAAAATAAAAATTTTTCCACAAATCAACAAATTATCAAATATACAAGTTGTTATATCTCTAATTAACTTGTGAATAAAAATTTTAAAAGCCAAAATATTAACATATCCACAGAGGACTTTTCCCACTCCCTAATTGGCAATGTATATAGATGGGATGTTCTATATTAAAAGCTGTCTTTTCATAACTATAGAAGTATCTAAATGAAATTAAGCTGAATACACTTTCCCACCAGTTTTATAATGATTGATTGTTAAAAGAGAAATCTATAAAGCTAAGTTAATTTTTGTTTAAGCATTATCATATTATCATATGGTATTTAAAAATGAGGTGTCCCTAATTAGTATAAACAATGATGTTCTCCAAAAGCACAAGGGAACTAGGAATTTTATCTAATTACACCACAAATATTTTAGGGTATAGAAGTGGAAAAATTCTCGTTATAATGGTAGAATAAAGGTAATGATATTTTATGAAATTGGAAGTAGGTGATTTTATGAGAAAATTTAATGTGAATGGGACATGTGTGTCAAATGAGCATTACATGGTGGATATATCGAGTAAGTTGGAACAGATTAAAACGATGGTGGACGAGAAGGAGTATTTTACGATTAATCGTGGGGCGACAGTATGGGAAGACGACGACGTTGCATGAGCTTGAGCATTTTTTAGTTGATGAATATACGGTGATTCCGTTAAGTTTTGAGGGGTTGGGGGAAGAAAG
>JGI990J12352_1000200_pt1 | contig 14055 bp, 11 predicted proteins | sample Intmic4MA4BA4MSA_FD_12352 | JGI IMG/M metagenome (IMG submission 12352) | reverse complement strand
TCCCTACGGTGTACTGATTTTTGAATGCTCAAACATTTTCGGAATTCTGACACACGAGCTTCAACTTTTCCTCTACATACGGGAAAAATCGAAAATTTCCTTCCTAAATGTGCCCTTTTTCGCTATGAAAACGCCACTCATCTTATTTTCACTTTCGTACGAAGCAAGAAAAAAGACTAATGCGTTAGCATTAGCCAATTGAACCTTCCATTTCATGTTTTAACAATTGATTTAATTCGACCGCGTGTTCCATCGGGAGCTCCTTAGCAAGACTGCCCCCTTTTAAATCACAAAGTTTCTCAGATATTTAGTACTTAATTTGATTGAATTTTTAACATCTTCATAGTCATCTTCAAAGGCTTTGTCTTCAATTTCGATGCAGGTGTAACCTTTGTAGCCAATGTCTGTTAATGCTGAGACATATTTACTCCAATCAACATCGCCAAGTCCTGGCAGTTTTGGTGACATATATTCAAGTGGATATGCCATAACACCAACTTCTTCTAATTTGTCTTGGTATAGTTTGATGTCTTTATAATGTACGTGGAAAATTTTATCTTTGAATTCGTACAATGGCTTGATGTAATCAATTTGTTGCCACACGAAGTGTGATGGATCGTAGTTTAAACCTAGGTTCGAACTGTTTAAACGTTCGAAAACTTGACGCCAAATGGCAGGTGTTGTCATTAAGTTTTGTCCACCTGGCCACTCATCTTTTGTAAATAACATTGGACAGTTTTCAATGGCTATTTTAACGCTGTTTTCTTCTGCGTGACGGAGAATTGGTGTCCAAATTTCTTCCATCAAATCTAGGTTTTCAGCGATGGTTTTATGTTGGTCCCGTCCAATGAACGTCGTTACTAAGTTGATATTCATTAGCGCTGACGCATTGATGACCTTGTAAAAATGATTGATATATTCTGTTCTTTTTTCGACGTTTGCGTCTAGGAAGTTTGGATAGTATGCAAGCGCTGAAATTTCGATTCCTTTTTGCTTTGCATATGCAAGTGCTGTGTCAGCGCCTTCCTTAGTTAATCCATCTACGTCAAGGTGGCTCACACCTGCATATCTTCTTGCTGCTTTTCCTTGTGGCCAACATGCTAATTCTACACATTCTAAGTCGTTATCTGCTAAAAAATCAATAACTTCTTCATAGTTACTTTTATCTAAGATGGCGCTTACGATTCCTAATTTCATTTTCTTTACTTCCTCCTTTTTTGGGGTGAAAATTTTGATAATTTGTTGGTATTTATTTGCTTGGTTTGTTTTGAGACGCTGTGTTTCAGACTGGGAGGTTTGTAAACAACAGCGCCATTTTGATTGGTTTTTTAGTATTGCTTTTCTTTAGCCGCTACGCTACGCTGTAATAATACGGCTAAGATGATGATGGCGCCTTGGATGGCTGCGACTAGGAAACTCGGTAGTCCCATTAGGTTCATCATGTTGTTAATGACTCCAAGTGTTAGCATTCCGAAGAATGTTCCTGAGATGCTTCCTTTTCCACCGCTCATGGCAGTTCCACCGATAACGACGGCTGCAATTGCTTGAAGTTCATACGCTCCACCTGATGCTGATGAGTTCATGCTACCAAGTCTTGAGGCTTCAACCATAGCAGCTAATACAACAAGTGCTCCAGATAGCATGTATACGCCAATTTTAACTCTTTGGGCGTTGATTCCAGATAGGTTTGTCGCACGTTCGTTACTACCCACGGCGTAGATGTGACGCCCAAACGCGGTACGTGTTGCAACGATGTGAATGATGATACATAAAACAATCCAATAGATGACTGGTAGTGGAATGCCTGGGAAATTTCCGAATTCTAGAATCCGTGTGTTTGAAATGTCAAGAAAGTTACCAACGTTGTCTCTGTCTACTAATATTCCGCCACCGTTGAAGAAGTGCTGTGAGACAGAGCGATAAATTTGCATTGTTCCAAGTGTTACGATGAAGGCTGGTATTTTGAATTTAGCAACGAGTATTCCTGTTACTGCACCCATTGCAACGCCTGCTAAGATTGCGACAATAATTCCGAGAAAGATATTTCCTGTATTGTTCATGACGGTTACTGCAATGAGTCCTGTTGCAGCAAGTTGCGTACCTACTGCAAGGTCAATTCCACCTGAGATGATGATAAGCGTCATTCCTAAAGAAATGATGCCGACGATTGAATTGTTCATAAAGATGTTCATGATATTGTTTACGTTTAAGAATGTTGTTCCTTCGATGACAATAGCAATAACAAGTAGTAATAGTAGTGCGAAAAATGCACTGTTTTCTGCAAATATTTGCTTAAAGCTTTTTGATTGTTTGTTTTCGCTGTTTGGTTTTTTTGATAATAGATTTTTCATTTGATTTTTCCTCCTCGTTATTCGGCGATACTTCCACCCGTTGCGACTAACATGATGTTTTCTTCTGTTAAGTCTTTTCTTGCAAATTCGTGTTTGATTTCGCCATGAAACATGACATAGGCACGGTCGCAAACTCTTTGCAATTCGGGTATTTCACTTGATAGAATAACAAAGCTTAATCCTTGTTTTGCAAGTTTAACAATTTGGCGATAGATTTCCATTTTAGCTCCAATGTCTACACCTTGTGTCGGATTGTCTAAGATAATAATCTTTGGATCTGTACATAAGGCTTTTGATAAAACAACTTTTTGTTGATTTCCACCTGATAGTGATGTAATCAGATTCTTTGTGTCACTAACTTTAATGTTCAGTTTATCAACGTAATCGACGACAACTTCTTCTCTTTGACTAGATGCGATAAGTCCAGCTTTTGAAATCTTACTCATGATTGGAAGAACAAGGTTTTCGTCAATAGACATATCTTTGATAATACCATTTTCTTTACGATTTTTAGGTACGTAGGATATTTTGTTAGTTCTTCCTGTTGATGTGGTTTTCATTGCAACTGTTTTTCCCTCGATTAGTACATCTCCCACATACGGATAGTTAGCACCAAATACCGAAGCAAATAGTTCTGTTCGTCCATCACCCATAAGTCCTGTTACACCAACGATTTCGCCTTTTCTTACGTTGAGATTCACGTTGTTATATTCACGTGTTTTTGACATATTTTTTAGTTCTAATATGATGTCGCCAATTTCACGTTTTTCATAAATACCTTCTGTGTCAACTTCTTGCCCAACCATATGCGTACTTAGTTCTTTTTCTGTTGTCGTTTCCGTCACTTTACCTTTAGCAACTAGACAACCATCGCGCAAAACTGTGTAGCTATCACAAATTTGAATGACTTCATTAAGTTTGTGCGAAATGAAAATCAAGCTGATACCTTGCTTTTTCAGTGTCTGCATGACTTCAAAGATTCGCTCGATTTCTACATCTGTTAGTGAAGTCGTCGGCTCATCCATGATGATAATTTCTGCATTTTTCATCATCGCCCTTGCGATTTCAACTATTTGCTTGTATGAAGGCGCAAGTTCTGAAACCATAGTCTTAGGGCTGATGTTTACACCCATTCGTTCAAGTGTCATTCTTGCTTCTTCTTCCATGCCTGCTCGGTCAAGGAAAATTCCTTTCTTTTTCTCGTTTCCTAGAAATAGGTTCTCATAGATATTTAGATCATTAACAAGCGAAAGTTCTTGATGAACGAAACCTATTTTTTCATCAATGATTCCTTTGTTACTAGCAACATCTACTCCTGTTACTGTAATGGTTCCCGCATCCACTTCTAGAAGTCCACCAAGAATATTCATAAGGGTCGATTTCCCTGCACCATTTTCACCTAAAAGTGCGTGAATGCTCCCTTTATGTAAAATAAATTCTACTCCTTTTAAAACGTCATTTGCGCCAAAGGATTTCACGATTTTTTTCATTTCAACGGCATTTGCCATATTGGTTCACCACGCTTATTTTTGATTGGTTTGGTACTAATTACCGTTTGAAATGACAAGCTACTTTGCAGGTTGTCGTTTCAAATCGTAATTAGTAATTGATTTTAAAAAACTCCCGCTACGAGGCTTCGCCTCAGTTGGCGGGAGTTTTTTAAGTGTAAATCCAGAGCCACATTCTGCTAGGGAGTCCGAGCTGAATGTGATGGTTTTAGAAACGCCGGGAGTTTTTTTCCCGTGCGCCACTTATAGTTCTTAGGTTTTAGTAAGGAGAATCTGCATCAAAATAGTTTGACGCGTTGTCTCTTGTGATGATTGTTGGAGGGATAATCCACTGGTTGTCTGCATCTAGTGCTGGCGTTCCACCTTGTAGGATTGTTAATGCTGTGCGGATTGCATCTCCCATCATACGTGGGCTATATGTTGCTGAGAACAGAGTCATAGCTTCTTCGTTGTAAATTTCCTGGAAGTAAGTCTGTGCTCCACCTCCACCTGAAATGAACTGAATGTCGTCTCTTCCACCAGCCTCGCGGATTGCTTGTAGGATTCCAAGTGAAGTCTCATCGTCGATTGAGAAAATAGCGTCGATATGTGGATTTGCTACTAAAACGTCAGCCATTGAAGAAAGTGCTGCCTCTTGAGTAAAGTTTTCTACTGTCATTTCAATACGCTCAATGTTTGGGAAATACTCGTCCATGATGTTTGCGAATCCTTCGTTACGTACTGCACTTGTGCTTCCCGCGCTTGGGTTTGCAACTGTAATAACGATTCCTTCGCCATCTAAACCTTCACCGATTTTACGTGCTGATTCTTCACCCATTTGCAAGTTACTTCCTGCAACATATGCATCATAGTCAACATTTACGTAACGGTTGAATACGATTAACGGAATTCCAGCTTCGATTACACGATCTGCCGCTACTTCTAGCTCATATGTATGTGGTTGGAGTACGATTGCACCTACACCTTGTGAAATCAATTCGTCTAATTGACCTGCTTGCTCGGCTACATCTGAGGAAGTCAGGATTCTGAAATTTTCGATATCTGCTCCCGCTTGTTCTGCAAAGTAGATAACGCCTGCCATCCACCCATGCTCTGCAGCTGGTGTTACAACAACGATTTCACCGAGCTCTTCTCCAGTACCCGTCGGACCTTCACTAGCTGGAGCTGGATCTTCATCCGGTGCACCACTATCATCATTACCACACGCTACTAAACCAACAAATAAAAATGCAAACATTGCAACTAACAAAAGTTTCTTTTTCATTATAATTACCTCCGATATTTTTCTTTTAAATAGCGCTCATAGTGCCTTTGGCACTAGGCGTCAACCATAACCCAAGTGCGTAGATAAAGCTGAACTTGGCGTACGGAGTACGACATATAGTTCAACTTATGCCACTCTTAGATTAACTTGCCGAATACTTGAGGCATTCGTTAATCATGACAGGTGACCCACGACTTGAGCCAATAAAATTCATAATTTGTACATGATTTTGATATGCAATAATATGAATGCTTTGATTTAGACATCTATCCACTGCCCGCTATCATCACTTGTAACACAAGCATCAATAAGTTTCATAATATGATGCGCTGCTTCTAGGTCTACATACTCATGATGAGCTGGCGTAGGCGCCTTTAGATGCTCATAGAAAGACTTTATTGCGTTGGTAAAAGCATCTGCCCAACCAACAGCGTGACCATTTGGTAAGTTGATTTTCTCTTTTGCTCTGTCTGTTAAGTACTTCGCATCAGCAAAAATTTCAACATTGCCAACATCTCGATTACCAATGTGTAATCTGTCTGGCTTCTCTTGATGCCATTCGAGTGATTGCTCTGTTCCTTCAACAAGAATTTTGAAGTCATTTTTCTTACCAGCTGTCACTTGTGAAACACGTACAACTGCTTCAGTACCAGATTCAAACTTGACATTTATCAAGGCTGCATCTTCATTTTCAACTTCGATTTTGACTTCTTTACCGTCTTTGATGACCGTTCTTGTCGGATGCGCTACATATCTTTTCGCTCTAACCGCTGAAATTTTTTCATCCATGATGTATTGGATGGTATCAAAGCAGTGAGAACCGATGTCTGAAATAGCTCTTGAAGAACCGCCATATTTTGCATCTACACGCCAATCAAAATCAGTTTCTCTTAAAAGCCAATCTTGCAAGTATTCCGCTGAAATAAACCAAACATCGCCAATTGATTTATTTTTGATGCGTTGTTTCATTTCTTCTACTGTGGCGTTGTGGCGATAGTTAAAGTTTACAGCACCTTTAAGCCCTTTGGCTTTAACTAGTTCTACCAATTCTTCTGACTCACTAGCAGTTAGTGTTAATGGCTTCTCACAGTATAGATTAACACCAGCATGAAGAATTTTTTTATTCAATTCATAGTGCATACTACTTGGCGTACAGTTATGGACAACATCTAAGTCAAGCCCTGCCGATAACATCTTATCTACATCACCAAAATAATGATCAATACCAAAGGCATTCGCAACGGCTTTTGCCAACTCCTCAGTGTGCTCACACACTGCAACAACTTCTACATTTGGAATACGACGCGCTGCTTCGATATGTTGTTTACCGATGAATCCTGTTCCAATAATACCAACTCGTATTTTGCTCACACTTAGCCTCCTTTATAAATCTTCATATTCGATTATAATTCTTCAAGACGTTGTACATTTTTTGTAAATTTTACGAATGCAACCGTTTCTATTTATTTACATTCAATACTTTATACTAAGCTTCACAAAATGTCAAGTGCTTTATATAAAACGGTTACAGTTTCGAATCAATGTCATGAACTGATGAAATATCTTTTATAACAATGAATTTGATGAATTTTTTAATCAAAATTGTCGCCTTGTTTATTCGAATTATCAATGTGTTCGTTGTCGTGATGCATTAGTTGCGAATCCTAATATAAATTTTGCAATCTACAGTCAATTCGGATATAATGGGAACAAAATGAACAAAATTTAATGAAAGAACTCTTATTTTAAAAATTGCTTTACTTTATTTTGCAATTTTTAGAAAGACAAAAAAGAGTTAAATGATTATGAAGGAGAGATAAGGTTGAAATTTAATGAATTCAAATACGAAAGACCAACATTTGAGGAAATGAAAAGCAAAATAATGGCTTTGGTCGAGGATTTCAAAAAAGCAACAAGCGCAAAAATACAACTGGAACTTTTTGCTAACATTAACGACGTGAGAAATCACACCCATACAATGAGCACGCTTGCGTCCATTCGCCACAGCATTGATACACATGATGAATTTTACGATGTAGAGAATACTTACTGGGACGCCACAAGCCCACTTTACAGTGAACTCGATTCATTGATTTACAAGACAATTCTAGCAAGTCCATTCCGCGAAGAACTGAAAACAGAGCTAGGCACACAGTTCTTCAAACTGGCTGAATACAGCTTAAAATCATTCAATCCAGAAATCATCCCTGACCTACAAGAAGAAAATCGCCTGGCAAGCTCTTACGACAAGATATTAGCATCAGCCAAAATCATGTTCGACGGTCAAGAACGAACACTCGCTGGACTCGGCATATACATGCAAGACAAAGAACAAAGCATCCGAAAAGCTGCATGGGCAGCCCGACTTGAATTCTTTGAAGAAAACGAAGCAAAACTCGATGACATCTACGATCAACTCGTCAAAGTGCGAGACAAAATCGCCAAAAAACTCGGATTCAACAACTTCGTAGAACTTGGTTACGTCCGTATGAATCGAACCGATTACACACCAGAAATGGTCGCAAATTTCCGAAAACAAGTCCTAGAATCCATCGTCCCCGTCGCAGTCGACATATACAAAAGACAACGCGAACGCCTTGGCTATGAAAAATTGCGTCACTTCGACCTAAATTTCAAATTCCTATCCGGAAATCCAATACCAAAGGGAGAACCTGAGTGGATTGTCGAGCAAGGTTTGAAGATGTATGCAGAGCTATCACCAGAGACAAAAGAATTCTTTGATTTCATGGTAGAAAAGGACTTGCTCGATCTTGTAAACAAGCCTGGTAAAACAAGCGGTGGGTATTGCACATATATCCCTGACTATAAAGCACCATTTATCTTCTCAAACTTCAACGGAACCTCTGGTGATATTGATGTTTTGACCCATGAAGCTGGACATGCCTTCCAATCTTACAAATCGCGTCACATTGAAACACCAGAGCTTAGTTTCCCAACTTATGATAGTTGTGAAATTCATTCAATGACCATGGAATTTTTTACATGGCCATGGATGGAAAACTTCTTTAAAGAAGATACCGAAAAGTATAAATATACGCATTTAGCTGGCGCAATTACGTTTATGCCTTATGGCGTGCTTGTTGATGAATTTCAACACTTCGTCTATGCAAATCCTACTGCAGCGCCAAAAGAACGCAAATTGGAATGGCGACGCCTTGAGAAGCAATATTTGCCATTCAAAGACTATGAAGGAGCCGATTATCTAGAGCAAGGTGGTTGGTGGCATCAGCAAGGTCACATTTTCAGTTCACCCTTTTACTACATTGATTACACCCTTGCTCAAATTTGCGCCCTTCAATTTTGGAAACGAATGCATGAAGACCGCGAATCGGCATGGAATGATTATGTGAAACTATGCGAAGTCGGCGGTACAAAATCATTTTTGGAGCTGGTTGCGTATGGTAATCTCTTGTCGCCTTTTGTTGAGGGCTGTGTTGAATCAATTATTTCAGAAATTGCCAATTGGTTAGCAAAACCTCACAATTTGAAATAATGATAGCCAATCTATCTTCCATCATCCTGTACATATAGTAAAACCAAAACGATAAAAAACTTTCTAACTGATGGGTCAAATATTGATATAATCGAAACTATCAAAGTTTATTGGAAATCACATAAGTTCTATTTCATTTAGTTAATACTATATTTTTATTCATTATTCTTTGAACCAGAGGACCTGGTGTCGATACTCGACACCAAGGCAATTTGACTTGTTTTTTGTGACATAGTTAGGCGTACATTCATAGAATAGTGTGTAGAGAGTTGAAAAGGAGTGAATGAGATGCAAAATGACTTTGGCTGGAGTGGCAAGGGAACGGCGGATCCTTTGAATCATCCAGGTTTTACGTATCAGAATCCGAGATTTGCACCAGGTGTTCAGACGGTTATCGCAAATCAATTTGAAGACTTAAATGCGGGTACCTTCAAATCAATGTTTGAGGATAAACGCATGCACCAGGGAGAACGGGGGCGAGAGAAAACGCTGCCACTTGCAACAATTTTCGTGAGACCACAGGCGTATAAAGGTGTTAGCTCAAGAGAACAGGCGCTGGCACAAGGAACGGCGTTTCCTGAATTAGTCCGACCTTTTACAGGTAACATTGGGGGGATCATCCATGACTAAGGAGCAGTTATTACAGGATATTTATGGAACTGGGCTGATTTGTACAGATTTGCGCTTATTTTTAGACACGAATCCAGATCATAAAGAAGCAATGACTGATTTTCGGAACCATTGTGCCGAGTATGCACGCTTGAAAGAGGCTTTCGAACGCGATTTCGGTCCGCTTACAGGTTTCAATGATCAGGGATTTTCAGAATTCAGTTGGACATGTGGCCCATGGCCATGGAAACGAGCATAAGGGGGAAGTCAAAACATGTGGATTTATGAAAAAAGATTACAATTCCCAGTTAACGTAAAAAAGCGAAATTTAAGTCTGGCCAAGCAAATTTACGATACGCTCGGGGGTCCAAGTGGAGAACTCTCCGCCTCAATGGAATACTTGCAACAACGTTACACCATGCCAACAAACGACTCAATCGCCTTACTTACAGACATCGGAACAGAAGAACTCGGACACCTTGAAATGCTCTCGAGCCTAGTTTATCAACTCACAGACGGAGCCTCAGTACAAGAAGTCAAAGATGCTGGCTTTGAATCTGAGTACGTCGGCTCTGGTGGTGGGATTGCCTTGGTAAATCCAGATGGCAATTTCTGGAATGCAGGCTACATTTCCGTGACAGCTGACCCAATCGCTGACCTAACAAGCAACTTAGCGGCCGAAGAACGTGCACGCGTAGGCTACGATCACCTCATTACCCTGACAACCGACGAAGAAGTCAAAAAAGTTTTAACCTTCCTACGTGAGCGCGAAATCGTCCACTTCCAACGTTTTGGTGAAATGCTCAACAAACTTCAAGAACGCAGAAACTTTTGAGGGCGCACGCTATCCAAAATTTGGATAGCGGCGTCTTTTTTTCTTCACATATAGAATTCGCTTTGGATTTAGAGGCTAGACTATTTGAATCACAGTAAATTACGGTGTTTTGTACTAGCGTCAATATTCTCAAAAAATACAATCATAAACAAAGCTAATCTTCTAGACGGCACTGGAAATCCAGTGCCGCCTTTTGCTGTTGTTTTAAGTTTTTTCATCCACATGATTGACATATTTGACAGAAATTGGGATAATTGGGGTAGTAGAAATTTTGTGAGGTGGCGTGGCGCATGAAGTTAAAGAAGGATGGTCTCAAGAAGATTTATGTGGGGAAAACGAAGGATGTTTATGAGTATTCGGATGGGAAAATTTTGCTTTATACGAAGGATGAGACGACGGGTTGGTGGAAAACTGACGATGTTGGGAAGAGGTATTTCGTTGAAGATCCTGGTGGTAATGAGGTAGGTCCAGCTGTGTCTGGAATGGGACAGAAGAATTTGATTTCAAGCGATTATTACTTCAAGAAATTTGCCGAGGCAGGACTTTCTACGCATTATATCGGCAGTGATGTAGCGGAGAATTTAATGTTGGTTCAAGCTGGTCAGGTCATCGGAACTGGGCTTGAGTGTATCGTGCGATTCTTTGCGATGGGGAGCCTGTTACGTAGATTCCCAGGTCAATATCAAGAGGGCGAGGAAATGGTCGACTTTTTCGAGACGACGCTCAAAGATGACAAAGCAAACGATCCTCCGATTTCAAGGGCGGAACTTGCGGCGCAAAACATTTTAAGCGAGAAACATTACGACGACATCAAAAAATTGTGCCAAGCTGCGGCGAAAGTCATCGCAGATGACTTGGCTGAGGAAGATTTGACGCTCGTCGACTTGAAATTCGAGATGGGAATTATTGATGGAAAAACCGTTCTCATCGACGAAGTATCCCCTGGTATCATGCGTGTTGCTCGTGGCGAAGTCAAAGCTGAAAACCTCCTAAACGAGGAAGACCTGGCTGAAATTTTAGTCACACGTGCAAAGCGAGCTGGTCTCGTGGATGCCATGCTAGGCAATTTCACAAAAGGTAATTGCTGTGTTTAAGCATTTTTGAAAACTGAGTTAAAGGGCGCGCCTCTAATGATACTAATCCCTGTTTGAAATCGTCGTATATTTGTCAGCTACTTTTTTCATTATACTAGGAGACGAAGTCCGTGGCGTACTTGGAGAGTACGTAAGGACTTTGGCGACAACGTAGAGAGTAAGAGTTGAAGCGAGTGTATCAGACTTTCGTCAATTCTTGAAGTTTTCATTTTTTTAGCTGAAGGCTAACAAAATGGAAACGAGAGAATTAAGAAAGGCTACGAGCTGAAACTGGATAATGGAAAAATAGCCTCAAAGATGCGATGATTTTAGATGGGGATTAGTATCCAGCGCGTTATCTAATTTACACCTACTTGGAATTTAATATTAATTCGCATTTAAAATCTTACTAAAACTTGACCTTTCCAACCTATACTGTATCAGAACTTAGCTCGCGTACCTTCTGGTGGGTACGCCGCGCTAAATTCTTCCTCGTCTAGGCTGAAAATTTCTACGTTTTAGATACAGATTTTAAACCTGAATTAATATTAGATTCCCAAGTGGGCATCGACATAGAATCATAGGAGAGTGGCAGTATGATTGAACGATATTCACGTGAAGAAATGAGAAAAATCTGGACTGAGCATAATAAATTTGAAGCGTATTTAAAAGTGGAAATTCTGGCCTGTGAAGCATGGGCACACCTTGGAGATATCCCGATGGAAGATGTGGAAAAGCTGTGGAAAAATGCTTCGTTTGACCTTGAGCGCATCTATGAAATCGAGCAAGAAACACGCCATGATGTCGTTGCCTTCACACGTGCTGTAAGCGAAACCTGTGGCGATGAGAAAAAATGGATTCACTACGGATTAACTTCAACAGATGTTGTGGATACAGCAAATGGCTACCTACTTAAACAAGCAAATGAAATCCTACGCACTGGTATTCAAAATTTTATCGACATCTTAGCCATGCAAGCCAAGCGCTACAAACACGTCGTTCAAATGGGGAGAACACACGGCGTTCACGCAGAAATTACAACATTTGGACTCAAAATGGCGCTTTGGCACGAAGAAATGAAACGTAACCAAGAACGTTTTGAACTCGCAGCTCGTGGCGTTGAATGCGGGAAAATTTCAGGAGCAGTCGGAACACATGCCAACATCCCCTTCTTCGTACAAGACTATACATGTGAAAAATTGGGCATCGAATCTGCCAAAGTATCAACGCAAACCCTACAACGTGACCGCCATGCAGCCTACTTATCAGCGATCGCACTAGTTGGCGCTACCATCGAAAAGATTGGCGTTGAAGTTCGACACCTACAACGCACAGAAGTCCGCGAAGCAGAAGAATTCTTTGGCATTGGTCAAAAGGGCTCATCAGCAATGCCACACAAACGTAACCCAATCGCCTCTGAAAACATGGCAGGTTGCGCCCGAGTACTGCGTGGATACATGGTCACTGCCTTTGAGAATATTCCATTATGGCACGAGCGCGATATCTCACATTCTAGTGCTGAACGTATCATCTTACCAGATGCAACCATGTTACTTGACTATATGCTAGCAAGATTCGCTCGTGTCATTGAGAACCTAACTGTAAACGAGAAAAATATGCAAGCTAACATCAATGCCACCCATGGCGTTATTTTCTCGCAAAGAGTTATGCTTAAACTCATCGAAAAAGGACTATCACGCGAAGAATCTTACGACCTTGTACAACCACTAGCCATGCAAGCATGGGAAGAACAAACATCCTTCAAAGCATTACTAAATCAAAGCATCTCACCTCACCTAAGTCCTGAGGAAATCGAAGACTGCTTCGACTCAACCTACCACCTCAAATCAGTCGATGGCATTTTTGAAAGATTGGGACTGAATTAATATTTGAGCGCTACTTGGCGCTTTTTTATTTACCGATTTTCTGACGCAACATAAATATCGCAATTAAATTTATCAATGCCGTAATCCCGACGCCAATATCAACGAGTGACCAAATGATACCCCCATCCAAGATAGTCGAAACAAACACAACAACTAAAACAAGCAGGCGCAAACCCCAGATAGCAAACGGATTGGACGACAGGTACTTCGCATTAATTTCACCATATAAATACGCGGTAATAACGGTGCTAAATCCAAAAGCGAAAATCGAAACCGTCAACAAAATGGCGCCAGCGGAACCAAAAATACTGACAAGCGCAAAATTCAAGTACTCGATCCCATTCCCAACGTGAACACCTGCATGATGCGCACCCGTTGACATGATAAGAAAAGCAACGAGCGTCACACAAATCAAAGTCGTCAAATAAATCCCAAGCACACCAATATAGCCTTGCTCACGCGGATCATCATGATGTGTAATCGCCGCCGCATGAGCACCCGTTCCCAGTCCCGCCTCATTTGAAAACACACCACGCCTTACACCAATCACAATAGCACTAAACCCCGAACCTGTTACAAAAGAGCCGAAATTCAAAGCATCCGCTATGATTTCGGTCAAAAAAACCGGAATATAAGAAATATTAATAATGATAGCAACAATGCTCATGCCAAAGAAAAAGATAGCAATAATAGGAACAATCTTAGCAACAAGTTTTGCTACCCGTAAGATTCCGCTAAATATAATAATAGCGGTTAATAACGTGAGCAAAACTGCCAAACCTATTGGCGGAAAATCTAGCGTCGCCGATATGGTATTCATCTGTACCGCACTAAACCCAAGTGTATACGTCACAATAAGTAGGATTGCGTATAAAAATCCAACGTTCTTGCTCTTTTGTTCAATATAAAATGCAGGTCCGCCTAGAAAAGCCTCCCCTTCACGCTTTTTGAATTTTTGTGCTAACGTATTTTCACCATACGTCGCTGCCGATGAGATAATGGCTGCCGACCACAT
>JGI990J12352_1000199_pt1 | contig 14090 bp, 8 predicted proteins | sample Intmic4MA4BA4MSA_FD_12352 | JGI IMG/M metagenome (IMG submission 12352) | reverse complement strand
ACCAAAAGAATTGATGCTACAACATTTAGTTTTTCGGCTCTCTTCTAAGTATGTGATATCAATGGTTTTACGCGTTTTCAACAAATCTAATAAATAATTTAAGTTATAAAGGAGGAAGATTTATCATGCAAAAACTGATACAAAGAACTAAGAAATCCTTGGCAAGCTTACTTAGTTTAGCATTAATGTTAAACCAACTTTCAATCCTTCACGTTTTAGCAGCTCATGATGTTATAGAAATTTATTCTTTAGCAACTGATGCTTTGGTGCAAGAGCTAGAAGTTGGTGCAACCGGGAATGAGGTTACTGCTACGCCGTATTTAAATCCAGCAGGAAACCCCGTACTTACAATTGTTACAAATCCTTTTGGTGGGAATTCCATTGAGCTATCTGAGCGAGGTGAAAATTGGCATGCGCTAGACTTGCAACGCACGGCTCTTGGATTCGAATTGGGTAATTTGTATACGATTACTGTAACAGGGCGCATCGTGGAAGAATCAGAAGCGAATTTAGAAACAATTTTTATTATTGGTGGTCAATCTGCACCATGGGATTGGTTAGCTACTGGAATTCCAAATGCAAACGGTGAGTTCAGCGCAACGTTGCATATTAACCACATGATTTTAAACGACCCACAGGTTGCAAGTGCGTTTAGACTGCAGACTAACGATTTAAGCAATTTCACCATTGACGAAATCGTCGTAAATAATGTTGGTAGTGATGCAACTTGGACACCGCCAACGCCACCAGGACTAGTGCCAACACCTTATGGATATGTCCTTCGCGTTGAAACAACTGGTGGTGGTGTCCAAGTTCCTGCATCAGAACTTGGTCTTGATTCTGTAAACTCTTATGAATTTACATTTGATATTATGATGCCACAAACCACAGCTGATGGAGTAGGTTTAGCACTTCAAACTAGCGATTCTGGACACGTTATCGTTTCTACAGGTATTTTAGAAACTGGCGAGTGGGCCCGATTTACAGGGGTATTAGAAACTGGCGATACAATTAATTTTTCTAACATTCAAATAGTTAAGGAGGGTGGACAACAAAATGCCAATGTTGTTTTCTTACTGGATAATTTTACAGTAATTAACACTGAAACAGGAGAAAAACTTGCTGTCTTTGATTTTGAAAATGGCGAATTTTTACCATTTAGTCCGAGCGGTGATGCAACGCTAGAGTTAGTTCCTGCGATTGCAAGAAATTTACTGCACCACATATCGTTTTCTGATGACTGGGAAACTTATAATGACTATACACAAGCTGGAACTCAAATGNCCGGAAAACGCATTACAAACTTTGGACGTGCAGACGATTATTCATTCCGTCTAGAAAATGTAACAGGCAACTTCTATAGTGGTCAAGGCAACTATTTCCGCCTTGATTTACCAGAGCCATTACAAATGGGGGGGCTTATGAAATTTCTTGGTGGGTGTATGTGCCAACGGATGAAAATCTCAATGTTGGTACAGTTATGGGTCCCGGACTTGTTTTGAATTCCACTTTCGGCTCGCCAGCTCATCAACCTACTAATACGCAACCGATAGTGGATACGCAACGTGTTACACCGCTCGGTACTTGGTTCAACACAACAGTTATAGTGGAGCTTGATCATGTTATCGGAAATCTTAGTACTTTACATTTCCGTTTCCGCGTTAACAACAATACACAACAACCAACCGTGTATTTCATTGATGATATTGTAATAAATAGCTTAGGATTTGACGATACAATTACAACACCAGAATGGGATTTAACCTTACCTTCACTGGCTGAAATCTATGAAGATTACTTTTTCTTTGGAAATATTTTAGAACCAGCCCTAATAAATAACAATCCTCGTGGAGTTCTTGAAATGTTTTTACATCACTACAATTCTGTAACTGCTGAGAATGCAATGAAAGTAGACTCAATTTCTGGTGGTGGAAATGTACGTTATCGCCCATCAACAGAAGACGGAAACATACACCCACACTTACTTGATGGTGCTAGAACAATGGTAAATTTTGCTGAGAGTAACAGCCTTAATATGGTGGGGCATGCATTGGTTTGGCATGGACAATCTTCGCGTTGGCTATATCGGCACCCTGAAACTGACGCTTTTCTGACACGCTCAGAAGCTATGGAAAATATGCGTTGGTTTATTTCGCAATATGCAGGATACTTCGATGGTCGTATTGATGCTTGGGATGTAACTAATGAAGTGTTCACAAACTCGGGTGGCGCAAACAACCCGAATCTAGGAACAAACGATCATGCCTTAGAATCACACATGTTAGACACGGAGACACGCGTGGTATATCCGGTGGGTTCATGGCAACGTGCTTTACGTAACTACGCACCTTGGTATCAATCGTTTGCTAACGGTGCCGATTTTGAAGCGGGTGAGCGCGGCTTTGATTACATCTACTACTCCTTTGTCTTTGCTCGAACTTATGCACCATCAGCGACGTTAATTTACAACGATTTTAATGATGAGATGCCAGCTAAACGAAATGCAATGGCGTCGATGGTTGAGGAATTTAACGAGCGCCGGGCAAATGATGCTGTAAACAACCCAGCTTATAACAATCCTAACCATCCAGATTACGGTCGTCTACTAATTGAGGCCATCGGCATGCAAGCGCACTATAACCAGAGCACCAACCTAGAACATGTGCGTGATTCGCTTGATCGTTTTATTGAAACTGGAGCGCGGATTCATATTACCGAACTTGATATCCAATTTCATAATCCCGCTGCTTCATTTGAACTAAGTGAAGCGCAACTACAGCAACAAGCTGATATGTTTGCCCAACTATTTAGATGGTACGTTGAGCGCGCCGAACACATTGACCGAGTAACAATTTGGGGCCGTGAAGATGGTACAAGTTGGCGTGGTCAAAACGGAGCAACCCATTTTGATCGTAACTACAATCCAAAACCAGCCTTTTGGGCAATTGTTGACCCATTTGGACATATCGGCGAGGACTGGCCAAGCGCACCAGAACAACCACCTACTGTTCCAGAATCCACTCCACCGCCAGTTAATCCTGAACAGATTCCAACTCCCGAACCGCCAAGCGAATCAGACCAAGTGCCACCAACGTCACTCCAAATTTCAGTGGTTGCAATGCAAAGTTTCTTGGCAAGCAACACACCAACTAACCGAATTGTCATACCAGTTAATGCAACAACTGACGCTCAAATTACTGCAGCGATTACAGCGGTATTAAACAATGTTATTGGAGTTTCCGATGATATTGCAGTAAGCCTTGAAAGGCAAAACAATACTGCATTTGCAACTGGTCAGGTCAACAATATTACAGTAAGATTAAGCGTCAATCCGACTTATGACATTATTAATCAAATCATTTATTTTAGCGCTACCCTTCCACAAACTGGGATAAACGTAACCCAACCAATCTTCGCTGGCGTAATTCTAATAATTCCAGGGATAGTGTTATCTAAGTTTACGAAGAGAAAACGATAAACGCAAAACGAGGTTTTAGCTCAATAGCTAATTCCTTGCTTTTTTATATTTTAGTTTTTAGAAATGTAGGATTCAGCGTTTTTCGTTATTTACCCAAAATGACGAAAAATCTGCTTATGATTATTGTATAACCTCTACACAATATATTATACAGCAAAAAACTAAAAAAAGCAAGGAAAATGTTATTATTTCTGCATAAACTACACAAACATATTTTTTCTTATCCTTATCAAAAACACCTAAAGTATTAGTATATCAAGCTATGAACAAAATAAAACAACTCTGCCCTACGACTACGAAAGCTGGAAGCTATTAGTTTCGTTTATTACAATTGGGGAAGCAGTGTCTAGTTTATCTCACTAAAATGTCCCAGCAATAATTGTTTTAAGCTAAAGCTCTGCTTTCAAGTTTCAGTTTGCTAAAATACTCAAGAAGGCGCCCCTATTTCAATTGAAAGCCAATTTGCATATAAATTTTTAAGGATTAGGCTTTTTGCGGTATTGTGATTCATGATAGGATACTTTTAAGCCGTCAAAAATACCGTCAAAATATAAGCAAAAGGAAGTGCAAAATATGGCAAAACGCGGAGAAAACATCTACTTGAGAAAAGATGGGCGATATGAAGGGAGATTCATTAAGGGGTATCGCTTGGATGGAAAGCCTCTATATCACTCAATATATGCGAAAAAATTATCAGATTGTAAGGAAAAATTACTGCAAGCAAAAAAGATGCATCTTTGTGATAAAAAAGAAAGCAAAGTCTATGGAACTGGAACGGTGGGTGAGTTTATCTTCTACTGGCTAAACAATATTGTTAAATACGGAGTTAAAAACTCAACCTTTTCAAATCACGTTCATTACAGCGAAAAATGGATTATTCCGTATTTGAATCAGATAAAGCTTAAAACCTTAACAGCTGAGAAAGTTCAGCAATTTATTAACCATTTAACGGATAACGGCTTATCTGCTGGTAGCGTGCGAAATGTTTATCGAACATTAAGCGCAGCACTAAAAAAAGCTGAGATTTATGGATATTTGCAACATAATCCTAATACCGAGATTATTTTGCCAGAAAACAAGCCAAAAATAGCTAAAACATTGAGTTTAGATAATCAAAAAAAATTGGAAAATGCTGCAAAGCAAGAAACGAATGGTTTGGGATTAGTAATATTACTGGCCTTATATGCAGGGTTACGAATTGGCGAAATCTGCGCTCTTGCTTGGGATGATGTAGATTTTGAAAAAATGACACTATCTGTCTCGAAAACACGACAAAGGATTCAACATCCAGAGTCAGTAACCGAAAAAACTAAAACATGTGTCACAACAGGCAGAGCTAAAAGTAATAGCTCCGAACGAATCATTCCTCTACCAACTTTTTTACTAACATGTTTGCAAGAGCAAAAAAATAATTCCACAAGCAATTACATTTTCACCTACAAAGATCGACTATTAGAGCCACGATTACTTCAATATCGCTTTAAAAAATTACTAAAAGTGGCAGAAATTGAACCAATAAATTTTCACGCACTACGCCATACATTTGCTACTCGTTGTATGGAAAAATGCATTGATATCAAGACAATCAGCGAATTACTTGGACATTCGTCAGCTAAAATAACCTTGGATCTATACGGTCATAGCCGTTTTGAGCAAAAACAAATTGCAATGAATAACCTACAACAACTATTTCTAGATTCACGATAAAGTTAAGCTCCAAAACGTATAAAGTACATTGCAAAACAATGGAACATTGAAAAACTGTAAACAACCATTAAGATTAGAAAATAAGCCGTCAAAAAGTTGGTCAATCAAAATTGAGGGCTATCCTTAATGGTAGCTAGGCAGATTTTTCGTCATTTTGGGTAAATAACGAAAAATTAGAAGGAGTGATGCTATGCAAAATGTTCAAAACATATCCAAATAGTTCATGTTTGCCTGACGCAACGATTTTAACGGTCACAGCAATTAAATTATCTCTTGCTACGCTTTTCTGGATTTTGGAATCTACATTTCTTCAATTATTTACAAATAAGATTTCTACTCTGGCAATCCACGATTAACTTCAAAAAGTTTACCATGGATGATTCAAGTAGTCAAGTCACCTGCTCTGTTAGGGTCTAGCTCCTAACATTACTAAACATACTATGTTACTGGTGAAGCTTTCTCTACAAGTTAAATCAGTTGCTAAAAGCATAATGAATCCATTTTTAGAACTCACACCAAACCCAAATACGGTGTATTACAAGGAGATTTTCATATGAAAAAAGAATTGTTCAACGATGACTGGCTTTTTGCAAAGTTTAAACTAGGAACAACGTTAGAAAAAGTGAAAAAGATGAGCACCATTTTAAAAGAGGTCGATATTCCGCATGATTGGTTAATAAATGACGCTAACAATTTATACGAATCGGGTGAAGGCTGGTATAAGAAGCAGTTTGAAATCGAAAATTTAACACCTAATGACTACTTTACATTTAGGTTTGACGGTATTTATCAAGATTCGACCGTTTACATAAATGGAGCGCTCGCTTTTGCCTGGAAAAATGGCTATACAACTTTTGAATTCGACGCAACTCCATATTTGAAGCAAGGCACAAATGAAATCTTTGTTAGAGTTGTCTACGAATCACCAAACTCAAGATGGTATAGTGGTGCGGGAATTTATCGAAATATTTGGATTAAAAAGGGTCTAAAAAATCATTTTATTGCCGACGGGATTTATATTACACCTGTTAAGGAAGGTGGCTTGCGTTGGCGGGTTGAAATTGATTCTGAATTCGCTTTAAACACAGCTTCGTCAGCCTATCGAATTAAACATACTATGCTAACTTTAAGCGGAGAAGTTGTTGCAACCTCTTCGCAAATAGCTACAAATGAGCTTAAAGATTCACAATCGTTATCCATATCAAACCCTAAGCTATGGGATGTCGGAGTTGGAAATTTATATACAATGAAATCCCGGTTGATTCAAGATGGTGTGGTCGTTGATGTTGTTTTAAATCGATTTGGCTTTAGGGAAGTTCAGATGAGTCCAGATGGTGGATTTGTAATTAATGGTAGACGTTTGAAATTGTTTGGTGTTTGTCAACATCATGATTTGGGAGCGTTGGGGGCAGCTGTGAATAAGGTGGCGTTGAGACGTCAGTTTGAGTTGTTGCTAAAGATGGGAATGAATGCGGTAAGGACAGCTCATAATGTGCCGGCTACTGAATTTATGGAGCTAGCTGACGAACTGGGAATTATTGTTTGCACGGAGATTTTTGATATGTGGAAAAATCCAAAAACGACTTATGATTATGCACGTTTTTTTGATGAATGGGCACAGCGTGATATGGCTTCTTGGATTCGTCGCGATCGGAATTCACCAAGTGTTGTGATGTGGAGTATTGGTAATGAGATTTCTGATACGCATGTTGACGCGCGCGGTGTTAAGACGACTGCTATGCTTGCGAATTTGGTTAAGCTTCATGATCCGAAAGGTCATGCAAAAGCAACTATTGGTTCTAATTTTATGCCATGGGAAAATGCTAGAAAATGTGCTGACGTTTTGAAGTTAGCTGGTTATAATTATGCTGAAAAATACTATGAAGAACATCATAAGATGCATCCAGATTGGATTATTTATGGCAGTGAAACTGCTTCAACCGTGCAAAGTCGTGGTATTTATCGATTTCCACTTTCCCACTCCATTTTATCTGATGATGATGAGCAATGCTCATCGCTTGGAAACGGCTCGACGAGTTGGGGCGCTAAAAGTACGGAAGCTTGTATTATCGCTGATCGTGATGCTTTGTTTTCTCTAGGGCAATTTATTTGGACGGGATTTGATTATCTTGGCGAACCAACCCCTTATCACACAAAGAATTCTTATTTAGGACAAATCGATACAGCAGGTTTTTTCAAAGATTCAGCCTACGTTTGGCAAGCAGAATGGACGAACTATAAACAAAAGCCGATGATACACTTATTTCCTTATTGGGATTTTTCAGAAGGGCAATTAATTGATATTTGTGTGACCTCAAATGCCTCCTTGGTAGAATTATTTTTTAATGAAGAGTCATTAGGAATGTGTGAGATTGATCACGTTAAGGGCGAAAAGCTTGTTGCTAATTGGCAACTACCATACAAGAAAGGTACACTAAAAGCTGTTGCCTATGATGAAAATCGCACGATTATTGCTACAGATGTCGCTATGTCATTTGACGATGCTAAAACGATTGTTTTAAAACCCGATAAGACAGAATTAATTGCTAATGGTGAAGATTTAATTTTTGTGGAAATTAGCACTGTTGATGAAAATGGTATTCATGTAGCTAACGCTAATAATCGGATGTATGTGAATGTAGCTGGTGTGGGTCGACTAGTAGGAATAGATAATGGTGATAGTACTGATTACGATTCATACAAGGGTACAAGTAAAAGATTGTTTTCTGGGAAATTATTGGCTATTATCGCAACAAACCACAAAGCAGGTGAAATTTTGCTAACAGTTAGCTCTTGTGATTTAACAACCGCAACACAGGAATTTAAGGTGCTTGAAGGTGAAATACCAGTCGGAACAAGTAAAGCTTTAACTGCCAATTTACCTTCTCAATTGATAGATGATATTCCAATCAGGAAAATCGAATTAATCTCACCAGCGGGTAATTTACTCAACGAAAATTTACGTGAAGTGATTGTAAAAGCAAAAATTTACCCTGATAAGGCGATGTATCGCAATTTGCAGTGGCGTGTTACTAATGAAACAGGAATTGATTCGACGATTGCCAGCTTTGAGATAATCAATGAGGAAACGGTCAAAGTGGTAGCACGTGGCGACGGGCAATTTTATTTGCGATGTATGACAAATAATGGTGCAAATAAACCACGTTTAATTTCGCAATTAGATTTTAGTGTTTTGGGATTAGGAGAAGCTTTTTTTAATCCATATGAATTTATTTCGGGTGGATTGTATTCTAAAAGTAATATCCCATTGACTAACGGTAATGATCGTGGTGTGGCAACTGATCGTGAGTTAGAAAGTCATGTTGGCTTTGAGAACGTTAATTTTGGTGAGATCGGCTCTGATATGATTACTCTACCATTATTCCCGCTGCTAGGGAATGAATTTCCAATAGAAATATGGGAAGGAATGCCTGGGGTAATGGGTAGTGAAAAAGTATGTGAAGTTCGCTATGATTTAGGCTCAAAGTGGAACACTTATCAAGAAAAAACTTACCAGCTACCACGTAAATTCAAAGGTTTAACGACGATTTGTTTTGTTTTCAAACAAAAGGTGCATATTAAGGGCTTTTCGTTTGTTGCACCGATAAAAGCCTACGAACAACTGTTTGCAACTGACTACTCCTTTATCTCTGGTGATTCTTATACCGTAACAAGCGACGCTGTAGAAGGAATTGGTAATAACGTGACACTTATTTTTGATGATATGGATTTTACAGCTAACAGCATGAATAAAATCCAAATTTGTGGTTCAACCCCTTTGGCAAAGAATGTAATTCAAATTAGATTTGATGACGGTGAGGTTGAATCAATCCAAGTTGTTGAATTTATGAGGACAACTGATTATGAAGTACAAGAATTTATGCTAGAAGATGTTGGTTTTAATCAGCGGGTGAGTTTTATTTTCTTACCGGGATGCCAGTTTGATTTAAAGTGGTTTCGTTTTATAGGTAACGTAGAAAAAATGTTGATGAATAGTTAGTCTAAAAGGAGAAACATACATTCAAATCACTTGAATTCAGCTATTGTTAAAATCCAGTTGTCAGTAATCAATGTTAAGCTTAAAAACGAGATTCAAAGTCGAAATTAGCGAACATTAAAAACATAAAATACTCCTTCAAGCGGAAAGGTTGATGATGATGGAAAGAGTTCTCGAAAAACGAAATAAGCAACAAAGGCGTCGTGCTAGGCGTGGTTATTGGTCTAGGCATTGGGTCTTATATATGATGTTATTACCCACGATTATTTTCTTATTAATTTTTAGTTATTTTCCGATGATAAATATTTTTATTGCATTCACACAAAACAATGTCATGCGTCCAGTTTGGGAACTTGATTTTGTAGGATTAGATAATTTTAGGCAAGCTTTTCAGCTACAGCCATTTAGAGATGCGTTGCGTAACACAATTATGTTTAGCATGTTAGATTTAATTATTGGCTTCCCACCGCCAATTTTCTTAGCAATTTTATTAAATGAGATAAAGTTACCAAAATTTAAGAAAGTGACACAAACAATTACTTATATGCCTTTCTTCTTATCTTGGGTTATTGTTGGCGGTCTTGCAACAACATTGTTTTCGACGAATACAGGCGCTGTTAACAATCTTATCGTGAATATGGGAGGCGAACCGATTCCATTTATCGAATCTCCCAATCATTGGATTATAACAAATGTTTTACTGTCCATTTGGCGTTCAGTAGGCTGGAATACCATTATTTATTTGGCTGCAATTACCAGTATTAGTCCGGAAATGTATGAAGCCGCTGAAATTGATGGTGCTTCTAGAATCAGAAAAATGTGGCATATTACTTTACCCGGGATTCGTCCGACGATTATTACGCTCTTTATTTTAACACTCGGCGGAATACTAGGTGCTGATTTAGCTAGATTTATGTCTTTGAGTAATAGCCTCGTAAGATCGGTTTCAGTTGTAATACCAGTATTTGTTTATGAATGGGGTCTTCAAAGTATGCAATTTGCATTAGCTGGTGCAATTGGAATTTTTCAATCAATCTTTGGAATGACTTTGTTATTATCGGGCAATTGGTTTGTTAAAAAATTAGGCGGAAATGGTTTTTGGTAAAGGAGGTTTTGGCTTATGAAAATCAATAAAAAGAGAAGCAAACTCAAAGGAATGACTATCGGAGATGTAATTATTATCGGTTTCATGATTATCATGATTATCTTATGTATCTTACCAATCATGAATGTGGTTGCAACTGCCCTTAGTAGCCCAGACGCCCTCATGCGCCGTGAAGTTACTATTTTCCCGGTAGAGTTTCATGTAAGTGCGTTCATAGATATACTTTTAGATACTCGTTTTATTCGATCCTTAACTTGGACAGGCGTTTTAACTTTTATTGTTGTAATTCTTAATTTGATCATGACAACATTAACTGCTTACCCACTCACATATAGCTCATTAAGAGGTCGCAAATTAATTTCATTTTTTATTATCTTTACAATGCTTTTTGGTGCTGGCTTAATACCAACGTTTATTCTTTTTAGAGATTTGAGACTACTTAACAATCCGTTAGTATTAATTGTCCCAGGGATGTTTTCAGTTTTCAATATGATTTTGATGCGAAATTTCTTTTTGGGAATCCCAGATAGTCTTAAAGAATCAGCAGAAATTGATGGTGCAGGACCACTAATTATTTTGGCAAGAATTTATTTACCCCTTTCTTTACCATCTTTAGCAACAGTTGGACTATTCGTTGCTGTTGGTCGTTGGAATGGTTTTCAAGATGCGCTGTTTTTCCTTCCTAGTGCTTCGGAGTGGCATCCAATTCAGATGTTATTGTTTAACATTACTCAAAATTTAACAGCAGTTGACGTACAAGATCCCGGCGCTGCGGCAGCGCCTGGTTGGGGAAGAACTGTGGAAGCGGCAGCAATTGTTGTCGCAATGATACCAATATTATCTGTTTATCCGTTTTTACAGAAGCATTTTGTTAAAGGGGCGACACTTGGAGCTGTTAAAGGGTAACGATTTAAGATATTTTTATGTATTCGATAGCTTAGAAAATATTATAGAAAGCACCGAAACGTGTGCAACAAGTAGGAGTGAAGAAAATGGAAAAGAAAATATTATTGTTAACGGCATATGTAATAGCGCTGGTTTTAGTATTAGTAGCATGTGGTGATAATAGCTCTGATGGCAATGCTAATAATGATGGCACTGAGGATAATCACACCATTGATCTTAGCGATTCACCATTTGCAGAATTTGGTTTAGACGCCAACATGAGGTTTGTTGAACCACGGACAATTACAGTGTCATTGTGGGATCGTGGAAACGAGCGCATTCCTAATTTTGACGAAAGCTATTGGGCAACTTGGGTTGCACAAGAAATTTTAGAAGCACACAACATCATTGTCGAGTGGCATACAGTTCCACGTTGGACCGAGAGCGATTTCTATTCTACAGGGCTAGCAGCGCAAACAGCTCCAGACGTAAGTTATACCTTTAATAATTCATTGGTAACATCGTTTGCAGAGATGGGTGGGATCCACAACATGTATCCACTATTAGAAAGATATGGTACATTATTACCTCACATGTACAACTTGTTGGGTGAGCATAATGTGTATTGGAATTTCAATCCAGAAACAGATGAGTTATGGAGCATAGCGGGACGCTTTTTCCAGGACGGTAGAGTCCTTACTTTTATTCGCGAAGATTGGTTGAATACGTTAGGCTTACCAGAGCCAACAACTCTTGAAGAATTTGAAGCGACACTAATTGCATTTAGAGATAACGCTGCAGATCTTGTTGATGATCCAAATGAACTAGTTCCTTTTGGTTTGACAGGTGATGTCGGATGGGATGCATCATTGTTATTTGAATCTTTCATTCCCAATGATGTAACGGAACGCGAATGGTTTGTCCGCGGTTTTAGTGACAGACATTTTATGCATGAAGAAGCAATGAGAGAAGGTGCGAGGGTTCTCAATCGTTGGTTTAACGAGGATCTTTTGTGGAATGATTTTGTTATAGCTGAGCCACCAGTATTACATGATCTCATTCGTTTGGGTAATGTTGGCTCTTTTATACAAAACTGGGACGTACCATTTAGACCTGCGGATGGTTGGATAAGTGGAATGCGTGAAAATGTTGGCTCAGAAGCAAANTTTATCCCAATTGCTCCATTTCTAAANGATGCAGGTGAGATAAGAAAATTTATGCCCGGTTCGATAGATCGTTTTATTTTCTTTCCCACTACAAATAATCAAGAGTTAGCTTCGCTACTATATTTAGATTTTATGAGTCGCCCAGCGGTTTTAGATTTCTTGCAGTTTGGATTTGAGGGCGTGCATCATGAAGTTATTGATGATGGTGTAATTAGTTCTTTAAGCGAATCTGATGATAATCCGTGGCCAGATTATCAAGTTGTTCCATCGCTTCGTAATTTTGATCTTACGTTAATGGTTAACGGTATTCACTTTTTTGATACTGACCCTAGAAGAGCAGAGTTGACACTTGCAGCAGGTTATCCAGGTATTGAGCCGGAAGCCATCCTAGCTGCTCGCAACCTAGGGCTAGATAATGCACAACGGTTTAGAAATGTTCAGATTCGTGTAATTGAATCAGAAGAAGGGATGAGTACGCCATTAAGAGCTGAGTTTGATGTTTTATTACATCAGCTGATTGTCACTACACCACCAGAAAATTTTGATGCTGAGTTTAACACACGTTATCAACAGTGGTTAAATTTAGGTGCAGCAGCAATTATGTCAGAGCGTGATCAAGCTTGGATTGAAACTTATGGAGATATTGATACAAGACCTTAACAATAGGTTCAAAAAAAACAAATCAAAAAGATGCAATGTTCTCAATTCGCTTTTTGTACAACTTCACATATATTTTTAGCAACCTTAACGCACACCACTTATAGTAAATAAAAATCCAATACAAAGGGAAAGTTCCTCGGATATTCGAGGGGCTTTTTTAAAGGAACGAATCATTATTCGAAAAATCGTGAAAAACTGGCTATTAAATGTTGATTTTGCGCTAGGATTCATGAACAATTGGTAGCTCGCTAAAAAGTATCGAAGCGCTTAAGAGGAATAGATGATTTTAACTTCACCTCTTGAAAGTCGAAAAACATCGATGAACTCGTCGAAGTAACACCTGCTAATCAAAATGAGCCTAGATTTTCACATAGCTATTGCTGAAATTGGCTTAATGTGGTAGAATATTAAACAACGTTAACGATATTATCAAACGAAAAAAGATTAAATGAGGAGTGAGTGCGATGGAAAAATGGTTTAATGTCGAAGGATTATGCGTTCCTAACGACCACTACATGGTCGATATTACCGACCGGTTAGAAAAGATGCAGAAGTTAGTCGAAAGGAAAAAATATTTTGTCATTAATCGCGGAAGGCAGTATGGAAAAACGACAACACTTGCTGCTTTAGAAAACTATTTAGCCGCTGAATACACGGTCATTTCGTTAAGCTTTCAAGGGCTAGGTAATGCGAGTTTTAGCGATGATAAAACGTTTTGCCAGAAATTTTTAGAAAATATCGACTTATTTTTAGAACGAAGCACGAAAAATTATAATCATGCTACGCGTTGGGCAAGCGAGCAGGTAACAGATTTTGATTTATTAAGTCGCCATATCACGAAAATGTGTCAAAACCAAAAGGTAATTTTGATGATTGATGAGGTCGATAAGGCTAGTAACCATTATGTCTTTTTAGATTTTCTCGGAATGTTACGCAACAAATACCAATTTAGAAATAAAGGGCAAGATTTCACATTTCATAGCGTTATCCTTGCTGGTGTTTACGACATCAAAAATATCAAGCTGAAAATGGTACAAGATGGTAAAATCTCTCTAGCAGATGGTGAAAAAGCCGTAGACTCGCCTTGGAATA
>JGI990J12352_1000198_pt1 | contig 14187 bp, 11 predicted proteins | sample Intmic4MA4BA4MSA_FD_12352 | JGI IMG/M metagenome (IMG submission 12352) | reverse complement strand
TTATCGCCTAAAGCGAAGCCTATTTTTATGAGATTTCTCAAAAATTACTCATTTAAATTTGCTCCGAAACAACGAAAATAGCTAAAACATCATATTTTTTGGTCAAAATATAGGCTGAACTGTTACGTATATTTAAAAATATTTGAAAAAAAACTTTACAAATCTTAAATTTTAAGGTATAATAGCTTTACATTCATTTGCAATCGATTGCAGAAAATGATTTAATTAGCGCACTAGTTAGCATAATAATGAAAAATCCTTGTGTATTGTTATTGATCGTATGCAGGGCTCAATTCAAAAGCCATCTGCAATCGATTGCAGAAAGTGGTTTAATTAGTTGTTCTAGTTAGCATAGTAGCAAAAAATCCTTGTGTATTGTTATTAGTTGTATACAGGGTTTAATTTCAAAAACGTCTGCAATCGATTGCAGTGGGTGGGAATAGATAATTCAATTTTGGGAGGCATAAAAATGTGGAAATACTTTCAACCAGTGGAGGTAATCTTTGGAAACAAAGAAATTAGGAATTTAGGAATTTATTTGGAGCAAAAAGGATTAACAAAAGCTTTATTAATTACAGATCCAATTGTTGTTCAACTAGGACTGGCAGATTATTTAAAAAAAGTTGCTAATGGAAGGATTTTAGACATTATAACAGATGTTGAACCAAACCCCACCATTCATAATGTTAATAATTGTGTAACCAAGCTGAAGGAAGTTGGAGCAGAATGCGTTATTGCAGTTGGTGGTGGAAGCTCAATTGACTGCGCTAAGGCTGTATGTGTTGCCGCTTTCTCTAATTATACAGGTGAAGATTTAATGAACGGAAAGCCAATTATAGGCTCATTACCATTAATTGCTCTTCCTACTACTGCGGGAACGGGTAGTGAAGTAACCTCAGTTACGGTGTTAAGTTGGAAAGAGGAAAAGAAAAAGGTGGCAATCGGAAACCCTTTATTGTATCCGAAGCTTGCAATTATTGATCCAGAATTAACTTATACTTGCCCACCAAGTGTAACAGCAACTTCTGGAATAGACGTCTTAGCTCACGCATTGGATTCATTAGGAAGTGTTAAATCTAACGCCATTACGGAAGCACTCGCAGTAAGGGCGGCAAGCATAGCTTTTAAGAATCTTATAACTGTATTCAATGATGCTAAAGATGCTGTAGCTCGGGAACAAATGGCATTAGCAAGCTTGCTTGCCGGATTAGCTTTCTCACAAACAGGAACAACAGGTTCTCATGCGTGTTCCTATATTCTTACTTCAAAATATAATGTTCCTCACGGCGAGGCATGTGCGTTTACATTGGATTCATGGTACAAAATTAATGCTAAAATTAATCCAAAATTAAATGGCTATGCAAAGGAAATTGGATTTGAGAATGCAGAAGCATTAGCAGATGAGTTGAATAAATTAAAAAAACAAATCGGTTTACGGACAACCTTATCTGCAATTGGAGTAACTGAATTAGAGTTAGATGAGGTTGTAGCAGAGTGCTTAATTGCAGCTAATATGCCAAATAATATTGCTCAGATAGATGCTACTGGAGTCAAAGAAATATTCCTAAGTAAAACAGTCTAAGTTTTTATAAATTAACATTAGGGCGTTCCTAAAAACTCAAAAATTATCAACTTTGATAATGCAATCCAGAGAGGGTCATTATAAAAATTTGCATTGAGTAATGAGAAAAATAAGGAGTGGATATATGTTAGGCATTATTTTAGGTCTTATTACGCTAATGGTACTTGCTTTCAAAGGATTTTCTATTGTGTGGGCAGCTCCGATTGCGGCAACCCTTGTTGCGCTAACAGGAAGGCTAGATTTATTGAATTCTTTTACAATAACGTATATGACTGGATTTGTGGGTTTTACTCAATCGTGGTTTCCAGTATTTATGTTAAGCGCAATATTTGGCAAATTAATGGAATCTACGGGAATGGCAAAGGCAATTGCCATTAAACTTTCGCAAATTATCGGCGAAGAACGTGCGCTTTTAGCAGTTATCATTTCTTGCGCAATCTTGACTTATGGTGGAATTAGCATGTTTGTTGTTGTTTTTGCGATATATCCAATAGCAGTTTCCTTGTTTAGAGAAGCAAATGTTAGTAGGATAATTCTTCCTGCTACTATAGCTTTAGGAGCTTTTACCTTTACAATGACCGCTTTACCTGGATCACCGCAGATTCAAAACTTAATTCCAATACCTTATTTTCGAACAACCGCAATGGCAGCTCCAATAATGGGTACTGTTGCAGCACTTATCATAGTAACCTTGGGATATTTTTATCTAGCATGGAGACAAAAACAGTTAACGGATAGAGGTGAAAGCTTCACTGAACCAAAAGGTGAAAAAAGTTCTATTCAAAATGAAAAACTACCTAAGGTTTGGCTATCTTTGTTGCCATTACTTACAGTTATTGTTGCGCTTAATTTATTAAGCTGGGATATTGTTGTTGCAATCCTTGTTGGGAATGTTTTAATTATTGCTCTTAACTTATCGAAAGCGAGAGGTTTTGTAAAAACCATTAACGAAGGGGCATCAGGTTCAGTAACAGCAATTGTAAATACTAGTGCGGCAGTTGGTTTTGGAGCAGTTGTTCAAGCGGTTCCGGATTTCACTTTATTGACAGACTTATTGATAGGCATTCCTGGGAATCCACTTATTTCATTAGCTGTTGCCGTAAACTTATTGGCGGGAGCAACGGGCTCAGCTTCAGGAGGTTTAGGTATTGCACTAGATGCATTAGGTGTTCATTATTATCAGCTAGCTATAAATTCTGAAATTTCTATAGAAGCCTTTCATCGTGTTGCCACTTTGGCATCCGGAAGCTTAGATGCACTTCCACATAATGGCGCAATTATTACTTTACTTATTATTACAGGCTTGAGTCATAAAGAAAGCTACAAAGACATCGCTATAGCAACTATTGTTATTCCAATAATCGCAACAATTGTAGTAATTATTTTAGCTACAGCAGGAATTTACTAAGTTGGTCTACAACGGTGCTAACTTGAAAAAGGAGAAACAAGAATGAGTGATTTACTTTACGAAATGACAGAAATAGAACTTGAGGGAGGTGTAAAGAAAGTTCATGAAATAACGTCAGAAAATTCACCATTAACATTTGTGGGATTTAAAATGTTAGAGCTATTTCCTGGCGGGAAATATAAAGAAGTATTGGAAAAACGGGAATGCTGTGTTGTTGTGGTTACGGGGAAAGTAAATATTTCTGATGATTCTGAAACATTTTCAAATTTAGGAACTCGAGATTCAGTATTTGAAAAAATACCAACCGATAGCGTCTACATTTCAAATGACAAGACTTTCGAAGTGGAAGCTGTTACTCATGCTCGCATTGCTTTATGTTATTCACCTTCTCAAAAGCAATTACCAACTAAGTTAATTAGTGCAAAAGATAATGGAGTTGAACATAGAGGAAAGGGGCAAAATCAACGTTTGGTGCATAATATCTTACCCGATAATGTCTCAACTGCTAATTCATTATTAGTGGTTGAAGTTTTCACTGAAAGTGGAAATTCATCAAGTTATCCGCCACATAAACATGATCAAGATAATTTACCACATGAATCTTTGTTAGAAGAAACTTACTATCATGAAGTAAATCCATCGCAAGGCTTTGTTTTCCAACGCGTTTATACGAATGATAGAACCCTAGATGAAACAATGAATGTTGAAAATGGAAATATAGTGGTTGTTCCTAAGGGATACCATCCTGTTACTGTACCAGCTGGATATACATCTTACTATTTAAACGTAATGGCCGGACCAGTAAAAATCTGGAAATTTCATAATGATCCAAGTCATGAATGGATTTTAGAAAACTAAAAAATGCTAGATTTAGAGTGTAAATATAGGGAGAGAACATGATGAGAATCAATTTTGTTGAAGAAAGAGAATTAGATATTATTGCAATTGGTCGTGCTTGTATTGATCTTAATGCGGCCGAATATAACAGAGCGATGGAAGAGACAATGATGTTCACGAAATATGTAGGTGGCTCACCAGCTAACATTGCAATTGGAAGTGCAAAGTTAGGATTAAAAACAGGCTTTATTGGAAAAATCTCCGATGATCAGCATGGTCGTTTCATAGAAAGCTATATGAGAGGAGTTGGCGTTGATACTTCTCAAATGATTATTGATACAAAAGGACATAAAGTGGGTTTAGCATTCACTGAAATTAAAAGTCCAGAGGAATGTAGCATTTTGATGTATAGAGAAAATGTGGCAGACTTGTATTTAGAATCTTCCGAGATAAGCGAAGAATATGTCAAAAAATCGAAGATATTACTTGTTTCAGGCACTGCTTTAGCCAAAGGCCCCTCTCGTGAGGCTGTTTTACAATCAATTGCAATAGCAAAGAGAAATAATGTAAAAATTGTTTTTGAACTAGATTATCGTCCATATACATGGGAATCTTCAGAAGAAGTAGCAACTTATTATTCACTAGTTGCTGAAACTGCGGATATTGTGATTGGAACACGCGATGAGTACGATATGATGGAAAACAGAGAGATTGAAGGGAAAAATGAAGATACGACAAGATATTTATTTCAGCATCACCCTGAACTAGTTATTATAAAACATGGTATTGAAGGCTCTTATGCATATACAAAATCAGAAAAAACGTTTCGTGGTTTAGTTTATAAAACAAATGTATTAAAGACTTTCGGCGCAGGAGATTCGTATGCATCTGCATTAATTTATGCGCTAGTAACAGGGAAAAATATTGAAATGGCTTTGAAATACGGCAGTGCTTCCGCGTCTATTGTGGTAAGCAAACACAGCTCTTCAGAGGCAATGCCAACTATAGAGGAAATTGAAGAGCTAATTCAAACTGGAGAAACAATTTCTGTTTAAGTGAAGGAGGTTTATTATGGAAACAGTCAGATTAACGACAGCACAAGCTTTAATTAAATTTCTAAATCAGCAATACATAAGTATTGATGGCCAAGAACACACATTTGTTGAAGGGATATTTAATGTTTTTGGACACGGAATTGTATTAGGGATTGGTCAAGCCTTAGAGCATGACGCTGGGAATCTAAAGGTCATTCAAGGAAAAAATGAACAGGGAATGGCTCACGCAGCTATTGCTTATAGCAANCAAATGCTACGAAAGAAGATATATGCGGTGACGGCTTCGGCAGGGCCTGGTTCAGCCAACATGATAACAGCAGCAGCTACAGCTTTTGCGAACAACATTCCAGTTTTGTTCTTACCAGCCGATACATATGCAACACGTCAACCAGACCCAGCACTACAACAGTTAGAGCATGAACAAAGTGTTTCAATCACAACTAATGATGCATTTAAAGCAGTGTCACGATACTGGGATCGTGTCACACGCCCAGAACAATTAATGTCAGCCTTGCTTCGTGCTTTTGAAGTTTTAACAAATCCAGCGATAACTGGGCCTGTTACGATTTGTATTTCTCAAGATGTAGAAGGTGAAGCGTTTGATTACGATGTAAGGTTTTTTAAAAAACGAACTCATTATGTTGATCGAAAAATTCCAACAAACCGCGAGTTAGACGGAGCAATAGATTTAATTAAATCAAGTAAAAACCCAGTCATTATCGTTGGAGGAGGAGCTAAGTACTCACAGTCACGTGAAGCTCTAATTGAATTTTCAAAAAAATATAATGTGCCACTACTAGAAACACAAGCTGGAAAATCAGCAGTTGAGTCGACCTTTAAAAATAATTTAGGTGGACTAGGCATTACAGGCAATTTAGCTGCCAATAAAATAGCTCAACAAGCAGACCTAATTATCGGCATTGGAACAAGATTCACTGACTTTACAACTTCTTCTAAAACATTATTTAATTTCAAACAAGCACAAGTTTTAAGTATTAATGTTAATCGAATGCAAGCATTAAAGCTAGATGGCTTTGCAGTTGTTGCCGATGCAAAATTAACGCTTGAAAAAATAACACCAATGCTTGAAGGATACCGCAGTGAATTTGGAAATACAATTACTGAGCTAAAACAAGGGTGGCTAGAAGAAAGAATGCGTTTAGGCAATATTAAATTTAATCGTAAAGATTTTGTTCCTGAAGTCAAAGATCAATTCTCACAGGAAGTGCTAAATGAATATGCAGACGTATTAAATACCGAATTACCACAAACAACAGCTATTGCAACAATAAACGAAGTAATTGACTCCGATAGCATTGTCGTTACTGCTGCAGGATCTTTGCCAGGCGATTTACATCGCATTTGGAATTCTGAAGTTCCGAACACTTATAATGCTGAGTATGGATATTCATGTATGGGTTATGAGGTGTCAGGTGCATTAGGAGTTAAACTGGCGGAACCTGAAAAAGAAGTGTATTCATTTGTTGGAGATGCAAGTTTCCTAATGTTGCATTCAGAGTTTATAACTTCAATTCAAAACGCAAATAAGATTAACGTTCTTTTATTTGATAATTCAGGATTTGGGTGCATTAATAATTTGCAAATGGGATTTGGAAATGGGAGTTATCATTGCGAATTTAGAACATCAGATGGAAAAATTATGAATATTGACTATGCAAAAGTCGCCGAAGGTTATGGTGCGAAGGTGTATAGAGCTAATACGGTGGAGAAGCTAAGAGAAGCTTTAAAGGATGCCAAAAAGCAAACTTGCTCAACCTTAATTGAAATGAAAGTTTTGCCAAAAACCATGACGGATGGATATGAAGGTAGTTGGTGGAATTTAGGAGCTCCTGAAGTAACGCATACAAAGAATCAAAAACAAGCCATTGAAACGAAGAAGAAGAAACTAAAAAGTTCAAGACAATATTAGAAAAGTACAAAAAAGCAACTTGCTTACATTTTACATATGTGGGTAAGTTGCGAAAAGATGGATTTGTCAGAATTGGATTTTGAGCAGAAAATTTAAGAATAAATGATTCGAAATCCAATTCTGGTTAAAACCAGAAGAACTAAACTAAATTTTATTGAGGAGGAAAATTTATGTCTAGAATTGCATGGGGCATTGCCCCAATCGGATGGAGAAATGATGATATTCCTGAAATCGGGGCCGAAAACACGCTATCACACCTACTGAGTGATATTGTGGTTGCTGGATTTGAAGGAACAGAGATTGGAGGGTTTTTTCCAGATGCGAAAGAATTAAAGAAAGAAATTGAATTGCGAAATCTTCGTATCGCAGGGCAATGGTTTAGTAGTTTCATCATTCGTGACGGAATTGAAAAAGCGAAAAAAGCTTTTCATGAACATTGTGCGTATTTACAAATTGTGGGTGCAGATGTAGCTGTTGTTTCAGAACAAACTTATAGTATTCAAGGAAACGACAAAAATGTATTTACAGATAAGCCGTGCTTTACAGATGAAGAACGAAATAAACTATATGACGGATTAAATGAACTTGGAAAAATTGCAAAGAAATATAATCTGAAATTGTCGTATCATCATCATATGGGAACAGGAATTCAAACGCTGGAAGAAATCGATGATTTAATGAATGGTACAGATCCAGATCATGTTCATTTGCTATATGATACAGGTCATATCTTTGTATCTGATGGCGAATATCTGCCATTGTTAAAAAAGCATATTGGTAGAATTAAGCATATTCACTTTAAGGATGTACGAAAAGATGTTCTTGCGAAATGTAAAGAGGATGGCAAATCATTTTTACAATCATTTTTAGCCGGAATGTTTACAGTTCCAGGCGATGGTAACACTGATTTTATAGAAGTTTATGATTTTTTAGTAAAAGAAGGCTATGAAGGTTGGATTGTTGTAGAAGCTGAACAAGATCCAGCAATTGCACATCCGTTAGAATATGCATTAATGGCAAGAAAATATATTGATGAGCAATTATTAAATAGAGGAGGAATAAACTAATGTCATTAAAATTTGGAGTAGTTGGAACAGGAGCTATTGGAGCAGATCATATTAGAAGAATCACAAACACATTGAGTGGTGGAGAAGTTGTTGCCGTTACAGATATAAACCAAGAAGTTGCTGCAAAAGTTGTTAAGGAATATCAAATAAATGCGACTGTACATCCTGATGATAAGTCACTAATTGCTGATCCAAACGTTGAAGTGGTTTTGGTTGCAAGTCCAGGTTTTGTTCATGAACAGACGGTAATTGCAGCTTTAGAAGCAGGGAAGTACGTCTTTTGCGAAAAGCCTTTAGCTACGACTGCTGAAGGCTGTAAGAGAATTGCAGATGCTGAAATGAAGGCTGGCAAAAAATTAGTTCAAGTTGGATTTATGCGTCGTTATGATAGAGGCTATATGAAACTAAAGGAAGCAATTGACAATAATTTTATTGGTGATCCCTTGATGATTCATTGTGCACATCGCAATCCAACAGTTGCCGACGATTACTCAACAGACATGGCAATTCATGATACATTAATTCACGAAATAGATGTAATTCATTGGCTAGTAAATGAAGAATATAAGTCTGTGCAAATAACATTCCCCAAGAAAACAAAGAGTGCTTTATCGCATTTAAAAGATCCACAGGTAGTCGTTATGGAAACAACAGGCGGAGTTGTAATAACAGCCGAAATTTTTGTTAACTGTCGCTATGGATACGATATTCAATGCGAAATTGTGGGTACTGATGGAATCATCAAACTACCAGAAAATGCAAGTATCAATTTTCGTAAAAACGCCACATTAGGTACAAACATATTGATGGACTGGAAAGATCGTTTTATCGAAGCATATGACATTGAATTACAAGATTTCATCGATGCCATTAAGAAAACGGGAGCGCCGACAGGACCCACTTCTTGGGATGGATATGTTGCAGCGATTACAGCAGATGCAGCAGTAAGAGCCCAAGAATCAGGCAAAAAAGAAATTATTAATCTTGAAAGAAAACCAAAATTTTATCAGTAATTTGCAATAGTAAGTTAAGAGTCATCCTTAGAAGGTAATTGATAATGAAATAGCATTGGAGGACAGGGATCTAATAAAAAGATTCCCTGCTCTTTTTAGAGATATTGTTGGTTGTGTAAGCTGTAGATAATCTTTTCAATTAAAATTATTAAACGTGAAGGAAATATTTTAAAGTAGGAGTGAAAAAATATGACCTTAGTGTCAATGAGAGATATGTTATTAAAGGCAAAAGCGGAGAGGCGTGCAATAGGGCAATTTAACATAAATGGACTAGAATTTACTCAAGCTTTTTTAAAAGCTGCACAAATAGAACAATCACCTATTATTCTCGCTGCTTCAGATAGGTTAGTTGACTACTTGGGTGGTTTTAGAACAGTTTCAAGTTTAGTAAGAAATCTTGTTCAAGATATGGAGATAACGGTGCCGATTTGCCTTCACTTAGATCATGGAATGAGTGTAGAACGTTGCAAAAAAGCTGTTGATGCAGGATTTACGTCTGTTATGATTGATGGTTCACATTACTCAATTGATGAGAATGTAGCAATGACAAAAGAGGTTGTAGATTATGCTCGGCCACGACAGGTTTCTGTAGAAGCAGAAGTAGGGACAGTTGGTGGAGTAGAAGATGGACTAGTTGGCGGGATAAAGTACGCGAACCCTCGTGATTGTTTACAAATAATCCAAGAAACAAAGATTGATGCACTAGCAGTTGCTCTTGGTTCGGTTCATGGACCATATCATGGCGAGCCTAAATTAGGATTTAAAGAGATGGAAGAAATTTCTAAACTTGCAAATATTCCTCTTGTCCTTCATGGAGCATCTGGGCTTTCAGATGGTCAAATTCAAAAAGCAATAAATCTTGGTCATGCTAAGATTAATGTAAACACCGAAAACATCCAAGCATGGGCAACGGCAGTTCGTAATGTTTTAACTCATAATGAAAATGTGTATGAGCCACAAGCAATAATAAGCCCAGCAAGAGAAGCTGTAATTAAAGCAACAAGGAAGAAAATTAAACTATTTCAGAAAAATTAAGACTAAAAGTTATCTGCTGAAAGACTCTTAAAAATAATTTTTTAATTGTTAAAGTTGAGATAACAGTAAAAGGAGAAAAAAATGAATATATTTATTGTAATCAGTTTTTTAGGAGTAATCTTTTTAACTACTTTTTATGCTTATAAGCGATCAAGAACTGTAGATACCACTGGCTCAGAAGGTTTATTCTTGGGAGGACGGAGTCTGAGCGGGATTACGGTTGCAGCAATGATTTTGATGACTAATCTTTCGACAGAGCAAGTAGTGGGGCTAAATGCTCAAGCTTACATTGCTGGAATGGAAGTAATGGCATGGGAAGTTACGGCAGCAATAGCAATCGTTGCATTAGCATTCGTGTTTTTACCGAAGTATTTTAAATATGGAATTACAACAGTTCCAGAATTTCTGGAAATGAGATTTGATAGTATAACGAAAAAAGTAGTGTCACTTTTGTTTATTATTACTTATATTGTATCATTTTTACCTGTGGTTTTATACTCGGGAGCTTTAGTTTTTAACAGAATGTTTCGCATTGATGAAATACTTGGTGTGGAACCGCTTATCGCAATAACAATTCTTGCGGCATTAATAGGGATTATGGGAATTTTATTTTTACTGATGGGTGGATTAAAGTTCAATTCAAGAAGTGATGTTGTTTGGGGGTTAGGTTTATTAGTATTTGGACTGTTAGTTCCTTTTTTAGGACTACGTTATCTTGGAAGTGGGAGCTTTGTTGGAGGGGTCGAACACATAGTAGAGAATACTCCGTGGCTATTAAACTCTGTAGGAGCAATTGATTCAGATTTTATTCCATGGCCGACTTTATTTACTGGAATGTTATTTAATAATCTCTATTTCTGGTGTACAAATCAGATGATTATTCAAAAATCATTTGCAGCAAAGAATCTAGCTGAAGCTCAAAAAGGCGTTTTACTTGTGGGAGCTTTTAAAATTGTTGGCGCATTGTTCTTGGTGTTTCCAGGAATCGTTGCTCGTAACATTTTTGGTGACGCACTAATAGGGAATCCGGATGTTGTTTATCCATACTTAGTAGCAGAAGTTTTACCATATGCATTGTATGGAATATTTGCAGCTATTATTTTTGGAACTGTTTTGTCGTCATTTTCGAACTGTTTAAATGCAACGTCAACACTTCTTTCTGTAGATTTCTATAAACCGATGATGGAGAAAAAAGATGGTGAAGTGGATGACAAACGGCTGGCTCGCTACGGAAAAATTACAATTATCATACTGGGAATTGTAGCAATTAGTGCATCACCAATGATTGCATTTGCGCCAGCAGGACTATTTCAATTCATCCAAGAATTTAACGGGTTTTTTAACGTACCATTATTAGTTATGATTCTCTTTGCTTTTTACTCAAAAAGGGCAACTGCGCTTGCAGCAAAAGTGACTCTTGGCATTCATGTTGCTTTATATTCATTCTCATTAATGTTCTTGGATATTCATTTCCTATATGTGCTGAGCGCACTCTTCTTTTTAAACGTATTTATTATGTGGATCATTTCTAAGTTTAATTCGAAAGATGATTTCGAAATTACGAACTATACTACAAAAGTAGATATGACCCCTTGGAAGAACGCTAAAATTGCAGGTATAGTAATAATATTGGTAGTTTTAGCCACATATGTATTTTTCTCACCAATAGGAATAGCGTCGTAATACTACATAAAGATAGAAGTTGCTTATCTGGATTAAAATACCTCCCATAACAAATGAGCAATTTCTTTCAATAAGGCACTCCCATAATTGCTTTGAAATGCGATAACATAAACGACTTGCATCTGTTAATTCTGCAATTAGGGGAGAGGTCTAATTCATGCGTAATGTTACTAAGCTTCCAAATTTTTTATAACAAGTCGCTGACGAATTTGAGCTGAGATTTTAAACATCTTGCATGAAATTAATAGCTAGAAATTTCTCATGCTTTTACCCTAGTAGAATTCCTTAATCCTCTTGACAATCATTATCCAAAAATGGTAAGATTACAGTTGTTAAATATTTCATAATATTGGAATGTCGGTATTAGGATATTTATTGGTAGGCTTAAGTCCTGCTGACCAGTTCATCACTGGAAAAACAATATTGAAAGGTAAGTGAAAGTAAATGAAAAAATCTGTAAAGTTAGCTCTTTCTCTGATGGGAATAGCCATAATACTGATTATGGGGGCATGTAATAACGAGGAAATAAATGGTGGTATGGATACAGGATATGTGGATACGAATGAAGCTAAGGGTGGAGTAGTCACTTATGAGGGATTAGGTATGGGCTTTAATGGTGAAATTACGGCTACGGTTACACTCGAAAGTGGCGTTATTACTGATATTCAGGTAGATACTGATGGCGAATCAGAAGGCTTTCGTGAAACGGCAACTGCAGAAATACCGGCGAAAGTTATCGCAAATCAGAGTATAGCAGTTGACGCTATTAGTGGCGCAACTGCTACAAGCGAGGGAATTATTGAAGCAATTACCTCTGCATTAATAGCGGCCGGTGTTAATCTTGACGACTTTAGAAGAGAAGTCGCATCTATTGTAACGGCAGTTGAAGACTTCGAGATTAATGTTGTTGTTGTTGGTTCAGGAGGAGCTGGATTAGCGGCAGCGATTGAGGTGGCAGAAGCAGGAAATAGTGTTGTGGTTTTAGAGCGCATGCCAATTATTGGGGGAAATACGTTGCGAGCGACTGGGGGCATGAACGCGGCCGAAACTAATTTGCAAGCTGAAAATGATATTGAGGATTCTGTAGAATTGTTCTTTGAGGATACAATGAATGGTGGCCATGAGACAAATGATCCAGAAATGGTTGAGATTATGGTTAATTATTCAGCAGAAGCTGTTCATTGGATTAATGATTTAGGCGCAGGATTAGTGAATGTAACGACATCTGGTGGTCAATCGGTACTTCGCACACACCGACCAGCTGATGGTTCTCCGGTTGGTCCTGCCATGATTCGCGCACTTGATAANCGTCTAAATGAATTAGGCATTGAAATCATGCTAAATAGCGAGGTGCAAGATCTAGTTATAACAGATGGTATTATTAGCGGTGNTGAAGTACTACATATGTCCTCAGGCGAAACGTTTACAGTTACTGCTGACGCAGTTATCCTTGCAGCAGGAGGCTTTGGAGCGAATTCAGAAATGGTTGAACATTATCGTGAAGACTTAGCTGGGTATTTCACAACAAATCATGAAGGAGCTAATGGTTCAGTTATTAGAATGGCAGCTCTTGCTGGTGCACAACTGGTTGATATGGAAGAAATTCAGATTCATCCAACAACAGACCGTGAGACAGGGTATATGTTTACAGAGGCACTTCGTGCAGATGGAGCGATTATAGTGAATAATGAAGGTGTGCGGTTTGTTCATGAATTAGATCCTCGTGATATTGTGGCGAATGCAATTTTAGCCCAACCAAATACAGATGCATTCTTAATTACAAACGGTGAAATGGAATTAAATAATGCAACATTAGCAGGTTATATCCGAAATGGTTATGGTGTAGCTGGTGAGACATTAGAAGATTTAGCTATTGCAATCGGTGTTGATGTAGCAGCATTTGTCGAAACAGTTGAAGCATATAGAGCAATGGTTGATGAGGGTGAAGACACTGATTTTGGTCGAGTTAATATGGGGCAAAATTTTAGTGATGGACCGTTTCATGCGTTCTCAATAACTCCCTCTATTCATCATACAATGGGTGGTGTGAGAATTGATGCACAGGCGCGTGTTTTAAATGTAAATGGAGAAATAATTTCGGGATTATATGCCGCAGGAGAACTTGTTGGGGGAATTCATGGCGCAAATCGTTTAGGTGGCAACGCATTAACAGATATCATTGTGTTTGGAAGAATTGCAGGACAAACTGTAGCTGCCGAACTTAGGTAAACATTTTTTAATAGATTAAATAAAAAAAGAACGTGAGCTACGAAAGCTGGTACATGAGCTAAAGAGAGAAAGAGCTAACAAGTTGTAATTTCAAAACTTGCTAGCTCTTTTCTTTTTTTCACTACTTCTCTTTTTGCAATCGTCCATTGGGAATATAACATAGTTAGATATGTTTACTTTTTGTGTAAACCGTGTACAAAAAATGGCATTAATTTATGTTGCATTTATGTTTATGCTGGGTTATAACTTCTGGACAGTCAAAAGTTCTCAGAAAGAGAAATTCGATGCAAAAATCCTGCAACCAGTGGTTGCGGAGCCCGCTATTATGCATATTGGGTGATATAATTT
>JGI990J12352_1000197_pt1 | contig 14193 bp, 11 predicted proteins | sample Intmic4MA4BA4MSA_FD_12352 | JGI IMG/M metagenome (IMG submission 12352) | reverse complement strand
CCTGCCGCACTCTGGGGGACTGGCGGCTTGGTACATGCAGTCTATACGTCACGCTTGAGCCATGTCCAATGTGCGCAGGGGCCATCATAAACGCGCGGATTGGCAAGGTGTTCTATGGCGCAAAGGATAAAACCCTAGGCGCAACAGGAAGCGTGATCAACTTGTTCCTAGAGCGCTTCGGGCATGAGCCACAACTTGTCGGCGGCATTCTGGAAGCGTCATGCGGGGCGATGATGACGCAATTTTTTAAGGCGTTGCGCACGGAATGATAAAAAGATTAGCGTTATTCATTGTTTCTCCATATTTACAGTGTAAACTATAGAGAATGACAATATATAATCGAGGAGGAATCGGATTATGAGCCAAGAATTTGAAAAAAATCAACCATCCACCGACCAAGCGTTGCCGCGATGGCGCACGGGCGGTTATGTTCCTTATGGCACTGCGCCCGAACAACCGCAAGCGGCGCTGGAGTCTGCAAAGCAAGAGCCGCCCGCGTCCGAGAACGAAGCAAAGCCCAGCGGAACCTGGTACGGGAACACATACGCCACAGGAAACGGGCTGCGAACCCCGCCCGGTCTTGCAGGAAGCCGCCCGCCGCAGCCACGTCCGCCTGCACAGCGGCCGCCGGAGCAGCGTTTGGCGCCACGTCCGAAAATGGAACTGCAGGGGTCTGCGCATGGCGTAAAAAAGCGTGCTCGATTAGGCGGGTTTCAGGTGTTTTGTTTGTTGCTTCTTTGTGCGCTTGCGGGCGGTGGCGCCGGGGTTTTCGTCGTGCAAAACGCCATTGCGGACTGGGAAGCGGATTTAGACGCTGTGATTGCCTCTGTTCAGCAGGTTCCGGATTCGATTGCGGAACCTGTCCCCGACGCCCCAACGCCGGTGCAACCGCTTGAGCCGACTCGGGTCGGTAACCGCCTCACGGCGGAAGAGGTTTTTGAGCTGGGGCGGGAGCAGGTTGTGGGGGTCACAACGGAGCTTGCGGGCACTAATATTTTTGGCCAGGCCACGACGGGGCAAGTGTCGGGCAGTGGCTTTATCATCTCTGATGATGGGTATATTCTGACGAACTACCACGTGATTGAAGGGGCGAGTCGAATTCTGGTCGTTTTGGCAGACGGCACAGTGCATGAGGCCACCATGCTGGGCGGCGAGCATATAACGAGCGACTTAGCAGTCCTTAAAATCGAGGCGGAGGGTCTGCCGGCGGCGCAAATTGGGAATTCTGACGAACTTCGCGTGGGGGCCAGCATTTACGCCATCGGCAATCCGTTAGGCGAGCTAACGCATACCATTACATCGGGCATTGTAAGTGCACTGGATCGTACCGTTGCAATTGAGCAAGGGCAGAGCATTAACATGTTCCAAATTGATGCGGCCGTGAACACAGGTAATTCCGGCGGCCCTGTATATAATGAGTTTGGCGAAGTTGTCGGCATCGTCACGGCGAAAGCGAGTGAGACAGGTGTCGAAGGCATCGGTTTTGCTATTCCGATTGGGGATGCGATGCGGTATGCAAGCCAGCTGATTGATCGGGGTTATATCGCTCGTCCGCACCTTGGGATTTTGCCGGTTACGGTCACAGAGTCTTATGCGTATCATTTCCGCACAGTGGTTGGCGTGTTTGTGAACACAGTCTATCCCGATACCGCCGCTGATCGTGGCGGGATTCTGGAGGGAGATATCATCACCGCCTTAGACGGAAACGAAGTGCGAACGGTGGAAGAGTTGCGTATTGTCTTGAATGGCTTTGCGCCCGGGGATCAGATAACAGTTACAGTATTCCGTGATCGGGATCACATGGATATTGTTGTGGTTTTGGGAGATCGGCCGGATTCTGAATGATAAAAAACGCCTTGCCAAGAGAAGGGCTTGCTTTGCGCAAGACTGTCTTGGTAAGGCGTTTTTTGACGACTGTTGCGGCACAAGGCGCCTAGCGTAGCCCGGAGGCATACAGAAAGTTTTTCGATATCCCCGTCTCCCCCGCTACTTGTCGTGCAGCATCCTTCCGTGAAAGGCCGGAGGCGCAAAGCGCATGTACACGTGCAATCGCTTGCTCGTGCATCGCTTCATCCGGCGCAGCAACTGGTTCGGGTGCGCCTTCGATTACGAGTACGAACTCTCCGCGCGGCTTTTCCTCGGCATACTGCTGCACGGCTTCGGATAGCGTTGTGCGGATGGTCTCTTCGTATCGCTTTGTCAGCTCGCGGCTTAGTGCGAGGCGGCGGTCTCCAAAGGCTTTGTGCATGTCTTGCAATGTCTGCGCAAGCTTGTGCGGCGCTTCATAAAAAATCATCGTTCGCCGCTCTTCCTGCAGAGACTGTAAGTGTGCGAGACGGTTTTTTTTGACAGTGGACAAAAATCCCTCAAAAGTAGCCCTGCCCGATGGCAGACCGGAGAGGGCAAGTGCCGCGACGAAAGCGGTCGGCCCCGGTACACACAGAACCTCTATGCCGTGTTCCGCGCAAAGCGCAACCAGAGCCTCCCCGGGATCTGATACGGCCGGCATCCCCGCATCGGTCACCAATGCGCAGGATTGACCCGCTTGCAGACGCGCCAGAATTTCATCCCCGCGCGCTTTTTTGTTGTGTTCGTGGTAACTTAGCATCGGCTTCTTGAGGCCTAGATGGTTGAGCAATTTGATGCTCACCCGCGTATCCTCTGCCGCGATGAAGTCTACGCTTGCAAGTGTCTCCGCCGCTCTGGGGGATAGATCCCCCAGGTTGCCGATGGGTGTGCCGATTAGATAGAGCGCTCCCGCCATTTTTTCACCTCTTGTATATGTTCTTGAACGCCCGGCTTTCTGCCCCGTCTGCATCTTTTAATGCAAGCGGCGGCTCTATGATAAGGCCGGGTTTTCCGCCTCTTCGACCCTCTACCAAAACCAGGATCGGTGCGGATTCTGATTTGACGGCTACAGTCTGCAAGCGTTTTGGCTCAAGCCCGTTTTGAGCCATTGCGACAAAAAGCTCACACAACCGCTCCGGTCGATGGACGGCTGTGAACCGCCCGCCCCAGCGGAGCAGATAGGCCGCCGCACGAGTTAGGTCTGCCAGAGAGCAACAACGCTCATCCCGTGCGTTGGCGTTTCCGTTTTGCGCGCGCTTCCCGCCGCCTTCGGGGAAATAGGGCGGGTTTGAGACCACAAGGTCATAGCCCCCCGCGCGTAGAGGCGTCTCACGGATGGTGCGCAGATCTGCGTGTGTTGCTTGGATGCGGTCGGCGTATCCGTTTAAAGCCGCATTTTCTGCCGTTAGCGTTGCGGCTTCTTGCATGATGTCGATACAGTCCATCCGAAGATCGCAAACCTTTTGCGCAAGCAGAATCGCAAGAACACCGGTGCCGGAGCCAAGGTCTGCGCCCCGCTCCCTCTTTGCCGCTTTGGTAAAGTGAGCCAGCAGTATGGAGTCTGTACAAATCTTGAATACAGGCGGTCGCTGGTAGAAGCGTGGGCCGTTTGGCCAAAGTTCGTCAAAATGCATGTATGTACCACCTAAACCTGAAAAGCGGACCGCAAGTTGCGGCCCGCTTTTCGCATTGTGTCTTTAACCTGCTGAAATCGCGTCCACCGGACATGCGCTTACACATGCGCCGCAGTCGATGCAAACGTCCGCATCGATGACGTAAACTTCGTCCCCCGGTGCGATGCAACTTACGGGGCATGCCCCCTCGCAACCACCGCAGTTGATGCAGTCTTCGCTGATTACATAAGCCATATTCGTCCCCTCCTTCAATTGCCCAGCGCCCTGTGTCAAGGCCACTGTACGATATTCTCATTGTACCATGTTTGCCCGAAAAATCAATCTCCATTTGAAATTTTTTTATGTTTCTCCGCTACCGAGCATATCCTTTGCCTGAATTGGCAATCCTCTATCTATATCCATTTTAGAAAGCGAGGCCTCATCATGCCAAAACCCTGCCCGCTCGGCAGTGTATGCGCACAGCTGGAACAAGAACAGCGTAGCATACCGCATCCCAACCGCGCTCAGCCGAAGCTTTCGACACCCGAGAACAATGCGGAAGTCAGTCTGCAATCAAGCCTTGTAAAGTAGTGCCATTTCACGGCCGGGAAAGGGCCATCCCCTATGCGTTACGAAGACAAATTCACAGAACGAGCCAAAGAGGCCATCGGGCGCGCCCACGAATATGCCACCCGACTTGGACATGGGTACATTGGCTCGGAACATATTTTGCTCAGCTTATCCCGCGGCCCCGCAGACAGCGCGGCACGGCGGATTCTGGCCGATTTCGGCCTTGACACCGATTTGCTTTATGACCTTGTCGAGAAATATGTAGGTCGCGGCGAAGCCTCCGCCCCTGCCCAGGGGCTGACCCCGCGTGCAAAGCGGGTGATTGAGCTCTCCCATGCCGCCGCTGTGCAGTTGGGGCATCGGTATGTGGGTACAGAGCATCTGCTCATGGGAATCCTGCGGGAGCCGGATAGCGTTGCGGCCAAGTTGGTTGCCTCTGTCGGCGTGGATCTTACACGTATGCACGTCGATGTTACAAATGTGTTTGGCAATTTAGAGCCGCCGCGCCCAAGCGCACGGGCCGAGACACGGCTATTAGATCAATTTACGCGTGATCTCACAGACCTTGCCGTTGCAGGGCGATTAGACCCTGTGGTCGGACGGGATTTAGAGATTGCGCGGGTGGCTCAGATTTTGAGCCGTCGCTCCAAAAGCAGTCCTGTGTTGATTGGTGAACCCGGCGTTGGGAAGACTGCGGTTGCAGAAGGGCTTGCGCAGTGCATTGTCACAGGCGATGTGCCGGAGGATCTGCGCGGCAAGCGCGTTGTCACCCTGGATTTGACAGGGATGCTCGCCGGCACCAAGTATCGCGGTGATTTTGAAGAGCGCATCCGCGCCGCCTTAGACGAGGTAAAGCAGGCGGGGGATATCATTTTATTCATCGACGAGTTGCACACCATCATCGGAGCCGGTGCGGCTGAGGGTTCGATTGACGTTGCGAATATCATCAAGCCTGCCCTGGGGCGCGGTGAGCTGCAGATCATTGGTGCGACAACGCTTACAGAGTATCGCAAACACATTGAAAAAGATGCCGCGTTAGAACGCCGCTTCCAACCCATCACTGTTTCTGAGCCTTCAGAGAAGGAGAGCGTGGAAATTCTGCGCGGATTGCGGGATAAGTATGAAGCGCACCATAAGCTAACCATCACCGACGAGGCCATAAACGCCGCAGTTGCGATGTCTGTCCGCTATATCACAGATCGATTTCTGCCCGATAAAGCCATTGATCTGATCGATGAGGCGGCCAGCCGTGTTCGCACGGAAAGTTTGACGACTCCGCACTCCTTGAAAACGTTGCAATCCAAAATTGATGCGCTCTCTCTAGAGAAAGAGGAAGCCATCCGCAGTCAAAACTTCGAGAAGGCCGCCCGGCTTCGGGACGAGGAAAACACCCTCTGCGAAATGAGAGAGCGAAATCGAAGAAGCTGGGATGAGGCACGCGCAGACAAGTCTATGCGCGTCACCGAGGATGACATTGCCACTGTGGTTTCCTCCTGGTCCGGCGTGCCAGTAACCCGCCTGACACTGGATGAGAGCCAGCGTCTGCTTCAGATGGAGGATGTTCTGCACCGCCGCGTGGTCGGGCAGGGGGAGGCCGTTGCCGCTGTAGCGCGTGCAATTCGTCGGGGACGGGTGGGGCTGAAAGAACCAAAGCGACCTACGGGAACGTTCCTGTTCCTCGGCCCGACCGGTGTCGGCAAGACAGAGCTTTGCCGTGCGCTCGCCGAAACCGTCTTCGGGGCGGAGGAGGCCGTCATCCGCATTGACATGTCGGAGTTTATGGAGAAGCATTCCGTCTCTAAGCTCATCGGCTCACCGCCCGGCTATGTGGGCTATGACGAGGGTGGTCAGTTGACAGAAAAGGTTCGGCGCAGACCCTATAGCGTGGTGTTGTTCGATGAGCTTGAAAAAGGGCATGAAGATGTGTTTGGGCTTTTGCTCCAGGTTATGGAAGATGGGCATCTCACCGATGGTCAGGGGCGGCGGGTTGATTTTAAAAATACCATTCTTGTCATGACCTCCAACGTGGGAGCGAAGGCGATTACACGGCAGCATAATCCACTGGGTTTTGCAGCGCGTCTGGATGCCCCGCGTGAAACGCGCCCCATGTCCGAAATCCGCACTGCGGTGATGGATGATTTGAAAAAAACCTTCCGCCCTGAGTTCCTCAATCGGATTGATGAAACCATTGTATTCCACCAGCTCACAAGAACTGACATTACTGCAATCGCGAAGAACATGCTGGAGGCTGTTACAGCGCGGATAGCGGCGCTCGGCGTACAGCTTACGGTGACGGACGCTGCGCTTACGCTACTTGCCGAGCAGGGATTTGACCCCTTGTACGGCGCCCGCCCGCTCCGCCGTGTCATCCAATCAGCGGTGGAGGACACCGCCGCCGAGGCATGGCTCGCAGGAACCATCAAACCCGGCGATGCGGTCGAGGTAACCTGCCTGGATGGTGCGATTCGCTTGCAGACCAGATCGTCTGTGCCGTCTGTTTGAAGCTTGCAAAGAAAGAGNCCCGGCAGAGTGCACGAGGAGCGCACTCTGCCGGGTCTTTGGGGATTGGAAGCGGGTATGGTGCAGGGGTTGTTTTATGCGGCGTGTTCTTGCACCGCGAAATATCGCTTGATGATAAGTGGGTAGATCAGGGTAAGCCATATCACCATCAGGAAGTAGCGCACCGTGTCTACCACAAGGCCTGTCCCAATTAGGCGCACGCCTTCTTGGATTACAACCAGTACAATGATCCCCAGTATCACTTTCACGATCTGCATAGGGATGTTTTTCGCCCTGACAGAGAATTTAATATGCATGCGCTCTATGTACATGCCTGTGGCGAATCCGATTGCGGCGCCTGCCGCTCGCACACTGTCGCGCAGTTGATCCGGGGCTGTTGTGCCTTGGTGATAGAGCACAGTTGCAACCGCAATGACCAAAACGGCGATAGATGCGATGAACAGTGCAAGTAGAAGCTCTCTCCGTTTGCTTTCGGCTTCTTCGGCCACCACTTTGCTCGCAAACAAAATAACCAAGAAGGTAATCACAAGTGAGACCACAACATCAGACAAGAAATGCACGCCCAAATACAGGCGAGAGATTGCAACAAGGAGGACCAGCGTGAACAAGATAGCTTTTCCCGCTTTGCTTGGCACCTGTGCGCCCAGCGAGCCGAGTAGTGCGGCGGCATTTTGCGTATGGCCGCTGGGGAATGCGTAGCCGGTCGCCATCCGCGTGGCACCGCCTACGGGGGTGAAGGTGGGGTCCGCTACCCAGGGGCGGTCTACGCGGAACACGATTTTGGCACCCTGCACAAGCAGGCTGGACAGGAAGAATGAAACCCCCATCACATAAGCCATCCGCTTATTAACGCACCAAAAGAGCACACAAAACAGTACAATCAAGATGATCTCTTCACCCAAGCGGGTGATAGCTCCGAACGCTCCGTCCAAAAACGGGGAACGGATTCCTTCCAGGAACCATAATAAATCCATAATAAACCTCCTGCCATCATTCTACAATAAAACCGCAAAAAAAGATAGTCCGGCTAGTTGTATGCGGTCTTTTACAAGCCGAAGGGCCGCAAGCACAAGCTTGCAGCCCCTGGTTTTGCTGTCTGATTTCGGATTATAAGAACAGCAGTGCAATAACACCCGAGATCAGGATAGAAAGAATCACGCGCACGGCCCAGATCATCACCATTTTCGCAACGGTAACCGGAATCTTCGTAGATAGTACGCAAGGAATCTTCGCAGAGAAGAAGATAACCGCAGAAATGGAAGAAACCCCAACCACATAACGGGTTGCAAGAGAAGCTTCCGCAACGAATGGCACAGGCAGGAACATTTCCGCGATGCCTGTCGCAAGTGCTTGTGAGGCGAGCAGTGCCTCCGGCACGCGAACAAGCCATGCAAATGGGAAGAAGATGTAACCAATCCAGTTGAAAATTGGTGTATACTCTGCAATCAACAGTCCGAGCAGTCCGATGGACAAAATCGTCGTGATGGTGATTGCGGTCATTCTGAAACCGGCCTTCAAACTGTCCCAAACGCCGACAAATACGTTGCCGGAGACTGCCGCCGCGTCCATCGCGTCATTGTACGCTGTTTGGAAGCGCTTTGTTTTGATTACCTCTTCCGGCTGTGGGGTTACGCCGTCATAGTAGTCGGTAGAGACCATTGAAATCGGCGGAATCCGTGAAGAGATTGCCGTAACAAGGAATGTCACCAACAGTGTCGTCCAGAAGAAGAAGTTCCAGCGATCCATGAGTCCGATGTTGTTCGCGACAACGATCATAAACGGAACGGAAACCGTTGCAAAGCCGATGCCGATGATAACGGCTTCTCTCTTGTTGTATCGGCCTTCTTGGTATAGTTTGTCTGTAATCAGAAGCGATACAGAATAGCTGCCAAGCAAAGAAGCGACCGCATCGACCGCTGAACGGCCCGGTGTATGTAGTACCCGACGCATAATCGGTTGCAGGAAGGTTCCCGCAAATTCCATCAAGCCGTAGTTCGTCAAGAACGCAAGGAACAGCGCGCCGATTGGAATCAGAAATGCAAGGTTCATCGCCAGTGCGTTAAATAGGAATGGTAGCATTCCGTTTGCCGCAGAGCTTGCCGGCTCAAAGAACAGTGCAGGACCCCATTCCCAGATGAACATGGTAGCAAGCAGTACGCCCAGTAACTTGAACACGGTAAATACGATTGCGGTGGTGTCTTTTTTCCACGTGCCATTTACAAATGACAGAATGGTTCCAAACACCATGATAGCGAGTACCACATAGCGTTGAGCGGGCCCAATTGCTGCGCGAATCACGCGCACGAGATGTTCCATGGGAATCGTGCTTTGTTCCGGCACAAAGCGGTCAGCGATATAAAAATCACCGAAGCTGACAGGGATAAAGAACACAAAAATCCCGATGAGGCTGCAAATGAGGAACTTTGCAAGCACCGGCCCCTTCTTATAAGTTTTTTCGATCATTTCCACTTTCTCCTTTTTCCATATAACAGTTTTTTGCACAACACAGTTTAAATTAACATATTCATCTGGAATTGTCTATAGTTATTTTTCAATTCATCAAGAATGATTATCAGATGGCTATGCAATTATGGAGCTAGGGCACGCAGATTCTACAACTTCATCTTCCGCGCTTTCCGTGGACATGTAAATATCTTCTGCCTCCTGCTGCGCTTTGAATAGGATATTGTACATGCTACTGTAATCTGACAAATTTATCTTCCTCCCTCTATTTGAGCCACTTTATGAAGCATAGTGTATGCCCATTATAACAGGCATAATGAGCATAATCAAGCCGTCTGAAATGGAGAGATTTTGAATGATTGTTTATACCCCATTATGGCAAACAATGAAAGATAAGGATTTCACAACATATACCTTGCGTGCCAAGCACAACGTGGGAGGAAGCACCATACAGCGACTAAAGAAAAATATGCCTGTTTCAACATACACCTTAAATATGTTGTGTACCATCCTCGATTGTGCAGTGTCCGATATTGCAGAATATATCCCGGACGCACCGAATCATAAGGAAAAGTAGACCATTAAACTTTTGCACCAATAAAAATGTATATCCACCTAAATCCTGTAAACACTAATGGGGTAATTTGACTGCTTTTTAGGAGGATATTCATATATGAAAGCAACAGGAATCGTGCGTCGGATCGATGACCTTGGTCGTGTGGTCATCCCGAAAGAGATCCGCCGCACCATGCGAATCCGCGAGGGCGACCCACCACAGACAACACGGACAGAGACAGACACATGGCTACTTGCAATGATGGATCTCGGGGAGCGAATTGGAATATGATAGGCAAAAGGGATGTATCTTGAATTTTAAGATGCATCCCTTTTGTATTGCGCGGTACTTGCGCGATATTTGCGCGGTACTTGCGCGGTACTTGCGCGGTACTTGCGCGATATTTGCGCGGTACTTGCGCGATATTTGCGCGATATTTGCGCGATATTTGCGCGATATTTGCGCGGTACTTGCGCGATATTTGCGTGATGACTACAAGATGCTATCTGCAGCAAACCACGTTGCCCCGCTTGTTTTTCCGTCAAGCGTTACTTTCCCTTCTGCCTTTAGCTCGTTCAAAATCTTTTGAATTTGATGTCGCGAGTGACCTGGCAATACTTGAGATAATTCTATCATTTTGGCCCCTGACAGTCCATTGTGCAAAAGATGTTGCACAAGCAATGCTTTATTCTGCGCGCGGTCGAGTCCCCGCTGCCTCGTATGCACGCCTGTTTTTCCGATTACTGCATAGAGACTTCGTGCCAGAACATATTTATTCCGACTTATGCGTTCGATGATTCCAGCATCAATTAGAGCACTCGTACGTGAAAGAAGCGTTTCATCTAGTTTTTGTTCATGAAACAGGGCATTAATAAGAAGAAAATCAGCGGTCGTTAAACGTTCTAATCGTTCATGCCCTATTTTGCTGATCAATAATAGCATCCTTTGGTCAAGAACGATGCCATCAAGCTTTATGCAAACAAAATCTTCATCTGTCCCTGTGAAGTCTGGCAATGCCTTTGCTTCCTTTATACTTAGTTCATATATCAAATTTATACCTTGTCCAGACCGCTCTACCAATCCGCAAAGAGCCAATATCTCTGCGACACGACGATTTCGTGGTGTATGTCGATCTAAAATATTGGAAAGTGTGACACCTATCGGAAACCCACCAGGGCTTTCGATAATCAGCTTGCTTGGATGCTGGCGAACGAACACGTTTCCTGCCATTTGATAGTTTCTATGACTAACCGCATTCAACAATGCCTCACGGATTACGCGCTCATTAAACGTAGGAATATCAGATACAAATAATCCATCTTGATAATGTTGCATATCATTGCGGTGATTGATTAGTTCCCATATTTGGTCATAGCAGGAAAAGAAGCCCACTCTAAAATTTTCTCTTTTTTGTGCAGGCCCTGATGCTTCAGACGATCTATATTCAAAAACGATTTCCGCTTGTGGCAAATATTTCCCCAAAGCTAGACGTGTTCCAAACAATATCAATGCAGCATAGGTCACGCCATCGTCTGTGATTGCTTCACAGTCCATCAATAGTTGTTCTATCGAGACTGTTAAAATACGAGTATTCCCGCTTTTTTCAGACCATTTGATCCGAAATGCTTCAATCGCCTCTTTCGCTAAATCTTGAATCGTGGCACCTGGGCAAATGTCACCTGAGAAATCATGCCCCGTCTCGTTATATATTCTGCGCAATTCCGGCTGTGACATCGGCCTATGGCTGTCGCCCTCATAACACCATGCGATGCCGTCAACTTGAACGGGCAGTCCTTTTGGGCGGCTTGCAATTTCAAATACGAGGACTCGTTTTCCTTCTGGCGTATTGTAGATTTGAAACGTTACTGGAACACACAATTTATCCATAAGTGTTTCGCAGGTGCGCTCTGGTTGTTCAAACGCAGTGCTCCCGACCACTTTTCTAGGACGCTTATCGGTAACACCAAGAATGAATTTACCGCCACCACCATTGGCTAGGGCAGAGCAACATTTGAGTGCTTTGTCGAATGGGAATTGCGTTTTAGCTTCTTTAAATTGATAACGAGCCCCCTCGGGAGCTTCTAGTAATTCTTCTATGCTTTCCAAAAATTCCATAAGTCTCCCTCTGTGGTCTGAACCTTGATTTTAAATGGTACTTATTCTCATTATAACGCATTGGGCAATTGTTTCGCAAGGCGGATTGTTTTAATTATGTGATATTGACTGTGTCGAATTCATTTGAATTGGGTAGAAGCCTCGTTATACAAGAATCGAATACCGCATTGCCACCTTTCTGACTGGCAAATATCGGCGAGATCAGTTGCCTAGTTTTTCCATGAGGTCGAAGGTTCCTGCGTGCGCCCCAATGACCATTAGAATATTTTACTTCGATGTATCGAACGCACCAGCGTATATTGCTCGATAAATTGTAGCGCAACTGATTTTTATCACATTTCCCTCATCGGCAACTGCTTCCTAAAAATGGTGAGATCCGCCACAGACAACACGGACACCGTACGAAAATTTCTTGGTAGCTATGCTAAGTTTGGGCGACAGAATTGGACACAGTGGCAAAAACATGACTACATAGGCTCTCTAGGCCATACAAATCCGCGGGAGTGGGATTTATGGGTGAAAATGCCCTCTAGCCCAGTAGCAGACTGAGTTACATGCTCATTTAAAAGCTCATCCGTCTCATTCTAACGCAAGCAGTTGGCAAGTTTTTGCAAACAGTTGACAAACTGGTGTTGTTTGTTGGTGAAATTTGGCAACTGTTGGCAAGTTTGTTGACTGAGTTGCCGATTCGAGATATACTTTAATGGAATTCTAGCGGAAGGGGCTTTATCATTATGCAATCCGAAGAGCTTGTATTGCTGGTAAATAAGATTAAATCGCACAAATGCGAAATGCAAACCGTAGAGGTTAAGGCTGCCGAAGCAGGCTGCCCCACACGGCTCTATAACTCTCTTTCCAGTTTTTCTAATCAAGACAGTGGCGGTGTGATTGTGTTTGGACTTACCGAAGAGCGAGGCTTCGCCACGGTGGGTGTCTATGATGCACAGGATTTACAAAAGAAGGTGACGGAACAATGCAAACAGATGGAGCCCGGTGTGCGCCCACTGTTTACAGTTGTGGAACTTGAGGGTCTTACTGTAGTTTCCGCTGAAATCCCTGCTGCGGATATATCTGATCGCCCCGTGTTCTACAAAGGCGTCGGCCGGATGAAAGGCTCCTATATTCGCGTTGGTGAGTCTGATGAACCGATGAGTGAGTATGAAATCTATAGCTATGAAGCGTTCCGAAAGCAAACCAGAGACGAACTACGTAGCCTAAAAAACAAAGAACTTGCCGACATTAACAAGGATGAAATTGCTCTGTTCCTTGCCAAGCTACGTGCGCGCAAGCCAAATCTAGCTGGACTCATTGATCAAAAGATTCTTGCCCTAAGCGGCATTTACTCCGGTGACGAATTGACTCTTGCCGGGCTTCTGTTGTTTGGATTATATCCTCAGGCCTTGTTCCCGCAACTTTGCATCACTGCTGTTGTCGTCCCTGGCACTCAGATTGGGGAAATCGGTGAAGATTCTGAACGCTTCGTGGACAATAAGAAAATCGAAGGGACGCTCTCTCAAATGATAGAGGGAGCCTTGGCATTTGTGTATCGTAATATGCGTGAAAAAACCATTATAGATGAAAAGGCAAGGCGCGCTGATCGACCGGAATACCCAGTTAAAGCCATTCGGGAAATTGTCCTAAACGCTGTGATTCACCGAGACTATAGCCTCCACACTGAAAACTCCCCCATTCGGATTATGATGTTCCAAGATCGCATCGAGGTGGAAAATCCCGGCGGACTTTACGGTCGCATTACACTGAGCAATCTTGGAAAGGTTGGAGCTGATACGCGGAATCCGTATATTGCGTCTAACCTTGAAATTATGATAGACACGGAAAACCGCTTTTCCGGTATCCCCACAATAATCAACGAAATGGAAAAGGCAAAGCTCCCACCGCCTATTTTTGAAACGGGCAGGGGCGTGTTTAAGGTCACTTTGTACAACAAAAAAGCAACTCCAAATCATGCAGGTGGCGAGACAATGGTAGAACGACTGTTAGCGTTTTGTGAAACACCACGCACACGGGCAGAGCTTGAAAAGTTTACAGGGTTCTCAAGATACTATACAATGTCGAAGGCTGTGAAGCCGTTGCTTGAATCCGGACAGCTTAGAATGACTATGCCGGAAAAGCCACGGAGTGCGAAGCAAAGGTTTGTGAGCATTGACATCTGAGTGCTGTAGATAAAAGCATAACGGAGGCTCGCTAAGAGTAATTTTGACGCAAGAGAAAACGACAATAAAATTATCTTTTATCAAGATGAAGACGGAATTACGAAAGTTTCCATATGCTTTACTGACGAATGCGCATTTTTTTGATAGCCGAACCCCCACTTCACATTTGTGAAGTGGGGGTTCTTTTGTAGCCTGAAATGGCCATTTGAGATGTCAATGTAACTTTTTGTGAAAAAGTATACTTCATATTATTTTGGATTGCAATGACAAAATGCAACAATTTGTGAATAAAGTTATGTTTATCTTTGTGCAAAATGCAAGGATTTCTGACGAT
>JGI990J12352_1000196_pt1 | contig 14216 bp, 14 predicted proteins | sample Intmic4MA4BA4MSA_FD_12352 | JGI IMG/M metagenome (IMG submission 12352) | reverse complement strand
ACCTCAAAAATTAACGTTAACGGTGGCGCAATTGCTCTGGGTCACCCGATTGGTGCCTCTGGAGCTCGCGTGCTAACAACGCTACTTTACGAAATGGGGCGAAGTTCGGCAAAAACTGGACTTGCAACACTTTGTATCGGCGGTGGCATGGGAACTAGCTTGCTGGTTGAGAAAATGTAAATTTTTAGCCGATTACGGCAAAAACATTGAAGATTAATTTCTCCAATGTTTTTGCTTTTTATAGCATAATCGCGATTAAACCACCATTACCTTGATTAACAATTTTGATTAAAGTTTCCTGCAACTTCATTCTTGCACTTTCTGGCATTGAGTAAAGCTTCGCCGAAATGCCATCGCGAACAATGTCACTTAAACAACGACCAAAGATTTCGGTATTCCAGACTGCGAGGGCATCTGCTTGCGAATCCTTTAAGATAAAGTCAATTAAATCCTGACTTTGTTGCTCACTCCCAATAATCGGCTCAAAAGTTGACTCAACATCAACACGAATCATGTGAATTGACGGTGCAATCGCATTCAATCTTACGCCATAACGCGATCCTTGCTTAACAACACTTGGTTCTTGCAAAGTCATATCTTCAATTGCCGGGGTTGCAATGCCGTAACCAACTTGCTTAACCATCTGTAAGGCGCTGGCAATTGGCTCAAATTCTTTTTTAATGTGGGCATAATCACTTAGAATCCGCATTAAATCCGCTTTATCGGCGATTGGTCCAACTAGTTCTTCAAGAATTCGGTCATACAGCGCATCGGGAACTTTAATTTCTAATTCAGCAAGCCCCATACCAGCATCTAAGGCCGAGATATGGCACTCTTCAACAACGTCCAAATCTCTTAACTCATCAGCTAGATAGCTAATGTCACGTAGCTTATAAAATTCATTGCTACTTTGTTGCATAATGTCAACAAACTGTGCTTTCAACCAGTTTTCATGGTCCAAAGCGTCGACCCAAGAAGGAATTTTGACATCAAGCTCCGAAACTGGGAACTCATACAGCGCTTCTTTTAGGATTTTGTTAATATCAGATGCCATCATACTATCAACCGACATCGCAATCACAGGAACGTCGTATGATAATTGTAATTCTTCACACAATCTTAATGAGTTTTCTGAGTTGGGGTGCAGGGTATTTAAAACGACGATAAACGGCTTGTTAATCGTTTTCAATTGCTCAACTACTAAAGCTTCGGCTTCTAAATAATCCTCACGCTTAAAATTACCAATTGACCCATCAGTTGTCATCACAATGCCAATATGTGAGTGATCCTCAATTACCTTTTGTGTGCCAATCGCTGCCGCTTCAACAAACGGAATCGGTGCATCGTACCAAGGCGTATTAACCATTCGCGGTCCATCCTCAGACTCATAACCAATTGAGCCATCAATGACATACCCAACACAATCAATTAAGCGAATGCTTGCTGTGACATCGCCACCAGCGGTAACGCTAACCGCTTGCGCTGGGACAAATTTNGGCTCAGTTGTCATAATCGTCTTCCCNTTAGCNCTTTGTGGCAACTCATCAATCATTCGGGCTTTAAGAGCATCATCGGCAACCATTGGCAACACGAGCGCCTCCATAAATTTCTTGATAAACGTTGACTTCCCAGTCCGAACCGCACCAACAACCCCTAAATAAATTTCACCATTTGTTCTTGCAACAACATCGCGGATTAACTCCTGATTCTCCATAAACTTATACCCCCTGAAATTTAACTTACTTCCATCCTATGAAAGTTAGATATCCATTTAGACCAAAAAAATTTTTCTTTTTTTTCTGCGACCATTACTACCAAGGCTAGCTGATTCCCTAAACAAAATTTTAAGCCTTGCCAAAACATATGCCCCCCGCTAAAGAAGTAGAACAAATTTTTGAATAAAAAAAAGCCTAAAGACTTCAAACTGCAAGTCTTTAAGCAAACTTTATTATTGACCAAATGGAACGCTTGAATGGTGAAGTTGCAACCTAAGATTACCGTCGCCACCTCGAAACCACGCCATCGATTTTTGCACTGTTGTTAAACCGCCATCACCATCAGTAATGACAACTGTTCCCATTCCCAGCGCTGTTTCACCGTTAAGAACAAAAGTCCAATCGTCTTCAAAACTAACAGCGGTCCAAATATTTGTGGCAAAGCCGGCTGCATCTTCATCGATTGTGTTAGGCGCTGATGTGCCAATGAAATAGCTTGCCGCCCCGTCCCAATCAAAACGAAAAGGTACGGCACTTGCAATTGTTGGATTAAATAGGACTGGGCCATATTCATATCCATATAAGCTATATAGTACATCTACAGCAATTGAGACATAATCCTCGTCCTCTAAAAATGCTGTACTAATACCAACTAAACCTTCACCCCAAGCCACTTGCGCAGCTTCAATTTCCGCGATTGTAATCGGGTTGATTACTGCTGAATCTGGCGCATTATCAGTTGCTGGTGTTTCGTCGCAAGCAGTCAACAATAATGCTGGCGCTGCTAAGGATANTACTAACAGGTTTTTAAAGCTTTTTTTGTTTTTCAATTTAGAACACCTCGCATCTAATTTACTATTTACTGAAAATAACGGCTAGCTAATCTAGCGCTCATCTTTTCAGTCTAAGAGCAATTATAGCTGATTTTTCGACAAAAGTCAACCGTTACATTGAATTTAATAAATTTAACATTTCCCCAAAGCGTTGAAAATGAACAACTTCACGCTCGCGAAGGAAGCTTAAAACCTTAATAACTTCAGGATCTGTTGCTAAAATAATTAGTTGATCATAACCAGCTCGCGCCCGTTCTTCAGCTGCTAAATTACTTGTCATCGCTGCAATTGGATCGCCAACTACCGAAATATAACTTGATGACCAAGGCACGCCATCAGGATTAACTAGCGCAATGCCACCACCTGATTCAACGTAATTTGTATCAAAGCCAGCAGCTTTTAATTCTTCAGTTGAAGCGCCAGCAGTTAGCTGATAAACTAAAGTTGAAAGAATTTCAAGGTGAGCAAGCTCCTCAGTGCCGATGTCGGTTAACAAAGCAATTGCCTCAGGAAGTGGCATTGTGTAGCGTTGTTGTAAATATTCCATTGAGGCTGATAATTCTCCGGAGGCGCCGCCCAAAGTATCAAAAATTAATTTTGCCATCTTCAAATCACGTTTTTTAACGTTAACTGGAAATTGTAATTTTTTCTCATAAACCCACATTAAACATTCCCCCCCATATCGTTATGCCAAGGCCACGGATTAGCAACCCAGGTACCATTAGTGTCATGACAGCCACTCAGTGGACCATAATGCTTTTCATATGTTGCTACAAGATTTTTATATTCGGTGCTAGCATGTCGAAAATCCGCCATCGCTGTTGCATTTGCCGGATTAACATCTAAAAACAAGCGCAAATCTTGAACAAGGAGACCGACGCCGTATAACTGTGTTAACAATTCAGAACGATTCATTATCGGATACCTCCTTTACCGCTAAACGGGCTATAGAGTTCTGCAAACGCTGTACCTTGTTTCAAAGCATTGATAGGGGAAGTTATCCCATTATAAACTTGTGGCTTCACGTAAATCGTTGCCAACTTATAACCTTTATTATGTCCATCATTATTACGATAAAATGTTGGATAACCATAGTCTCCTACAGGACTTGGATTAATAAAGCCGTGATGATTTGTTCCATACTGGTAAAGATTATTATTCACAAAAGTCACCTCACAAATATTTTTGTATACCTAATATCGTATGCATTAGGTCTAAAATAGGTGAAAACAAAAACCATCAACAAATTTGTTAATGGTCATTTTTATTTTATCCGCCGGTAGAGGTCATACCAGTATTTTGCAAAACCAGGCTTAAAGGGGCCTTCTTTTTGTTGCACCATATCAATTAGCCTAACCAACTGTGCGCGGATAATCTTTTGGACATCTTCTGGATAGTTCATTTCACAACAGTGTTTATTAAATTCGTATTCGTCAAGGATTTTGTAGCGATAATTGGGTGAAACTTTTACATCAAGATCATAATCAATATACTTTAAAGCGCCTTCGTCGTAAAGATAAGGTGAGCTTAAGTTACAGTAAAAATGAATCCCGTCAGCTCTTAAAATCGCAATAGCATTAAACCACAAGTCATCAAAAAAATAAGAAATTGCTGGCTCGGAAGTTTTCCAAATTCTGCCATCTGCTTCAATAACTAAGGTTTTGTTGCTAGCGGTGATAATTACATTATCAATAACTTCCATAACCCGCACTCGCTCCCAGACCCGATGGATTTTACCATTGTGCTTATAACTATGAACAGGGACATCTGCGTCGATGCTCGGTTGAATTTTCATGGGGTCACCACCCTGTTTTATTCAATTGTTGAAAATTTATCCGTCAAATGGGGATAACGTTTGAAATCCTTCCTATTTTCATTTTTCAGGTTTCGGATTGTAGGAATGCTTTATTAGTATACCACATTTTATTGTTTTTTTCAATCAACAGCATTTACTTGAGTAGCTGATGTGTCAAAATCAAGGGCAATTTCTAACAATTGGATGAATTTTTCCTCAGTAATGCGCGTCGAAATATGAATATTATCATGCTTAAGGAGTTGATCTTGCACAATTTTAAGACCATTACCGCGATTATCCCCTTTTGTACTGACGCCTTGCTTGTTGAGGAAGTCGGGATTACCCGGAGTTGAGAAACGGCAATTATTGCTAACGCGAACTTCTAAAATATTTAAACCATCGAAATCTTGATCAATAATTAAACTTAGATGAATTTTGGCATCTGCAACGTGAAGCGACTCTTCGATAGCGTTATTTAACCAGATACCAATTATCTCGATAAAGTCAAGGATTGGCATCCCGAGATTATCAACCTTATCATCAATTTCTACGGTAAAGGCGATGTTTGATTTGGTTGCAAGTCTGGCTTTTGACAAGATGAGATGTCTAACCGACATTAATTCGGGGCCGATTAAATTATTGATATCAGGGGCGCTGTTGCGACACTTCAAAACGTCTTGGACTTTGTCATTATACTGTTTGAGGATTTTTTTGATTGCTTGGATATTTCCAGATTCAACAACACCATACAAGCCGATTAGTAGTTCGAATTGACCGTGTTCAAAGCTTCTTAATTTTTGCTGCATATCGCCGATATCAATGATTTGCTGGTCGAGATCTGTGATTAATGTCTCCTTTAGCGTTATTTCATTTTTGGCTGCGCGTAATTGCTTTTTTTGCTCCTCAATGATTAATGTTTTCTTGGTCGTATTTTTGTGCATCCGTCTTCGGATAAATAGCAAAATTATGAAAACAATGCTATGAATGAGTTGTATAACGTAAGCTGGCAACCTTAACACTCTCCTTAAAAATTATTCTTGCTGGTTTTAAGTAAGGGATTCAAATTTACTTGGAACCTACAACCGCAAGCTTGGTTACCATTATTGTAACACATTTTTTCTAATTTCTAAAGATTTCTAAAGAGCATTTTTTCTGAAGCTGAATTTTTTATTCCTAGGACATCGACTTAAGTAAATAAGCGAACAATAAGTTATTGCTGATTTAACCAACGATTCGACAAGACTTGCTTATGCTTGAGTGTGCGTTAAAAGATAGTTTTGACTGGTCGATAAGTAGCTGGTTGCCAAATAACAGTAGCATCCAGGTCATTCAGGGTTGCCACCGCAGTTCTTGCCATAGTTCCGGCAAGCGTAGTTGTGATTTCGTTCACTTTAGTTGCGACGCCAGCTGCGCCATTTTGTGCTAGCGGCTTCATCATGCTGCGTCCGATTGAAACAGCAGTTGCGCCGAGCGCGAGCGCTTTATAAACGTCCATGCCTGTTTCAACACCACAATCAACGAAAATGGGGATGCGTCCTTGAATTGCCTCGACGATTTTTGGTAAGACCATTAACGGCGGAATCGCATAATCCATGATCCCGTGGTGATGTGAAACAACAATGCCACCGGCTCCAATTTCTAAGCATTTTAGCGCGTCTTGCACGCTTAACACCCCTTTGATAATGAATGGTAACTTCGATTTTTTCACAAAGCTTGCTAGCTCTGCAGTTGTTTTGGCTGCTAAGGGGCATTCGCCGAAAATGTTGTCGTATTCGCCTTTATGGTTAAAGGTATGATCAATATCCATCCCCACGGCAAGACAGCCATTTGCCTCGGCATCAGCGATTTTGCGAAAAATTTCTTCGTTGTTGGCATGCGGTTTAATAATAGTAATTGTTTTTGCACCGGTTTGGCACACCCGCGCCAGCTCTTCGGCTTCACACATTCCCGTCCACATCACGGCACCAGCTGCAAGCGCCCCTTTCGCCAGCTCTGCTAGTCCATTAGGATGGCATTTATCTAAATGTGACAGCGCCGCCATCATTACCGGCGTTTTAAACACTTCGCCAAACAAAGTCAATGTTGTATCTGGAAGTACGGCGTCAAAGTGGCGCATCTCTAGCAACAAAGAATCGAAATAATTTCGGGTAATTACGTTTGAATCATGGGCTCTTTTTTCAGCTTGCATCTTAAACAGCCCCCTTATTTTTTTCAGCTACAACAGTTGCTAAAAAACTTTCACCGTCAAGCGTAGTAGCTATTTCTAAATAGTCAAGAATGGTTTTGCCAACATCGGAAAATGTCGGTCGAATGCCAAGATTAGTTCCGGATTTAATTTTTTTGCCGTAGACAAGTAGCGGGACATATTCGCGGGTGTGATCTGTGCCTTTAAAGGTCGGATCGCATCCGTGATCGGCGGTGATGATTAGGATGTCGTCTGCTTTTAGCGCTGCGATAATTTCGGGTAATCGGCGATCAAATTCCATTAATGCTTTTCCGTAGCCTTCGTAATCGCGGCGATGGCCATATATAGAATCGAAGTCGACAAGGTTTGCGAAGATTATGCCGCTACTTGTTTGTTGTAGGTGTGCGATGGTTGCGTCAACGCCTGCCATGTTGCTTTTCGTTGGGGTTGATTTGGTAATGCCTTTGCCGTCGTAAATGTCACTGATTTTTCCGATAGCATTGACGTCGTGCCCAGCTTCTTTAATATAGTCGAGCATAGTTTTAGCTGGGGGGGCAACGGAGTAGTCTTTGCGGTTTGTGGTACGGGTGTAGTTACCAGAGGTACCTTCGAATGGTCGAGCAATGACTCGCGCAACATTCCATTGATTAACTAATATTTCCCGAGCAATTTTGCAGATATCTAATAATTCGGCAATTGGGACTACTCCTTCGTGGGCAGCAATTTGAAAAACGCTATCTGCTGATGTGTAGAGGATGAGTTTGCCAGTTGCGACATGCTCGTCACCCAAACGGTCGATAATTTCGGTTCCAGATGCGACACAGTTACCAATTACTTTGCGACCGGTAGCTTTTTCAAAGGCGGCAATTATTTCAGGTGGAAATCCTTGTGGATAAGTTGGGAAGGGGTGCTTAACAGTGAGTCCAGCTAGCTCCCAATGGCCTGTTGTTGTGTCTTTTCCCACCGAAACTTCGGCAAGTTTTCCACAGGCGCCTGTGAATTGTGGATTAATATCTCCTAACTTTTCAACACCTGTGATGTTAGCTAATCCCATTTTACAAAGGTTGGGTAGTTTCATTTCGGGAAATTTTTGTTTAATGTTTAGTAATGTGTTGGCGCCGACATCACCATAGCTCGATGCGTCAGGCAATTCGCCGATACCGACGCTGTCTAAGACGATTAATGTTACTCTTTTTGTCATTGTTATGACCTCCAATTAAATTTTGTGTTAATAAATTTCCAGGTGAAGCTCTAGTAATGTTTTGAAATTGTATGTGGTGTAGTATGCCAAATTCTTTTGAAATTCTTCTTTTGAATTGCCCTTGAGCCAGCCTAGTTCTTCGCTAAAAGCTTTTCTAGATTCTTTTAAGGTGTCATGATTCAAGTTTAAAATCCTAATCGTTACCTCTTCGCGACTGTTCCCTTTTTTAGATAAAATTGCTCCCGTATCAATGTTGTACGTTAGAAATTCTTTCGGATTATCTAGCACTGGATTTATAAAATCCTCGGAATATTGATCTTTTTTAAGTGTGCCACAAGTTTTTTTTGAATTGCAAGAAACGATTAGATTATGATATTCTTGAAACTCTTCCTGAAAGCTCGGATTCCCTTTAGGCTTGATATGCTCAATGTGGGACTTTGAAATGTTAGTTATCCGTTTCTCACAATAGGGGCAATAACCGTCTTGTTCATTTTCTAACATATAATCACGAAGTTTAGTTTTAACATCATGATGGCTAGTGTAATCATCCCAGTTTTTAGGCTTGACTTTTCTTTTAAAATCACTAAAAAATTCTGGCTCCCCTGCTTTAGTTATTTTCAGCATTTTCTCTCATCCTCACTGATTTTTGCATTTCAATTCTCATAATATCGCGGTCAGCCGATCCTAGTTGGTTTTGGAGTTCGGCTATTAGCTCTTTATAATCAGCAGAATCATATGCACCAATTTCCAACAATGTTCTTGCTCTATCAAGCTTTCTGGTTGTTTCTTCATTTCTAAGGCTCGCTAAATCCATTGTTATTTTCAGGATATCTTCAACGCTTTTGCCGTAAGTTTGATCATCTGCGTCTTGATGGGTTATTTCCACTCGCCCCGCTTCATTTCTTGATAAAATTCGAATACTTTCCGAGGGGACACTGCCAACAATCAACGGCGAGTGCGTGGCGATGATTAGCTGGTTGTTTTTTCCGACATTTTTGTATACGTCAATAATTTTTCTTTGCCATTCGGGGTGAAGTGAGGTTTCGGGCTCATCAATGATAATAATGGCGTTGTTGACTTTTAACCGTTTTAGCGAGAGGATACTTAGAAATAGATGTTTTTCGCCAGAAGATAGGCTGTTAATGTCAAATTCTTCGTTACTCAGAATATTTCTAAATTTTGGAGTTTTTCCGTTATCGACCGTTACACCAGTAAGTTCAAAGCTGAGGTTTAAAAGATCAAAAATATCATTTAGCTCCGTAGCCATTTTTTTGATTACTACACGAGGCGCTACGTCTTTATTATCATAGACTGCTGTGTCAATAATATCAACAATGTAATCACTAACGGTTTTTAAATTCCAGTCACTTGCACTTTCAACTAGCGTAACTTTGCTTGTTGGAGGATTTGTGCTGGTTTCCTTGATATTTAGCCCAGTTGGCATCCAAACTATTTGCGGACTTTCCGCTGGAATGTCTTTGTAATAAGTCCAAACATTCTGCTTAATACTAGCTTTAATGGACTTTTCAAACGACTCGTCTAAGGAAATTGATAAATAATCGTTTGCGACCTCTGTATCATTAATGTTTTTTGAATCAGGTCGCCAATCGTTAAAAACTTCAACAATCGCCTCAAGTAACCGCGTTTTTCCTGTTCCATTATCACCAATAAACACCACGATATCTAGCGGGTTGCCAGTCTCATCAGTAAAATCAATTGCCAAATCGTTTAAAACTTCATGATTTGAAAATTCTAGCTTGTTAATTTTCATTCTGCACCTCGTCATCGCCAGAAATTCGTGCATAAATAAGTGGCGTTGTCGGTGGTTTTTGCGCTGAAAATTTGAAGCCGCGTAAAAACGCTTCTTCGGCAGATGGGAGGCTTTTTGCGTTGTTGGTATGTAGCACTGCGAGGGGATCGCCGGCATTCACGAAATCGCCGGTTTTGGCTTTTAGCGTGATTCCAGCGCTGTAGTCGATAATATCGTTAGCTGTTTGCCTGCCGGCTCCGAGGATACACGAAGCAATGCCACACCCAGCGGCATCCATAGCGTCGATGTAACCGCTTACCGGTGCGACGACTTCATGCTCAATTGATGCCTGCATAAATAACTTGGGATTATGTAAGTAGTTAACGTCACCACCTTGGGCTGCGATAATTTGGGTGAATTTCTCAAAAGCAGCGCCGCTATTAAGTGCCTCAGTGACTTTTTTACGACAGTTGCTAATCGACTCGGCGGTGGCTAATTGAAGCATATTTGCTGATAATTCGATACAAATTTCTGTCAAATCGGCAGGGCCTGCGCCTTTTAAAACGGCGATTGCTTCGATAACTTCTAACGTGTTGCCAATTGCATAGCCCGTTGGCGTGTTCATATCTGTAATTAAGGCCGCCATTTTTTTGCCACAGTTTTCCCCGATAGCAACCATCGCTTTTGCAAGGGCAAGCGAGTCATCAACGGTTTTCATAAAGGCGCCACTGCCTGTTTTTACATCTAAAACGATTCCATCACTTCCGGATGCCAACTTTTTGCTCATGACGCTAGCTGCGATTAGGGAGATATTATCAACGGTCGCCGTGACATCGCGAAGCGCGTATAATTTTTTGTCCGCTGGCGCTAGTTCACCGGTTTGGCCGGCTAAGCACGCGCCGACATCATCAACAATTTTTAAGAATTGCTTCGGGGTGAAATCGATTTTAACGCCAGGAATAGCTTCAATTTTGTCTAGGGTTCCGCCAGTGTGGCCAAGGCCACGACCTGACATTTTTGCAACTTTTACTCCCAATGCGGCAACGGTTGACATAACAATAAAGGTAGTTTTGTCGCCAACGCCGCCTGTAGAATGTTTATCAACAGTTGTCCCAGTGATTTTTGATAAATCAACAGTGTCGCCAGAGTTTGCCATTGCCATTGTCAAGGTTGCCGTTTCTTGGGGATTCATGCCTTTGAAGTAAACGGCCATTGTCAAGGCTGCCATTTGTTCGTTAGGAATTTTGCCTTTCGTAAATCCTTGCACCATGAAGTTGATTTCTTCAGTCGTCAGCGCTTGTCCTTCTTTTTTCTTTTGAATTAAATCATACATCCTAATCATTTAAGAATTCCTCCTGTTTCAGACTGCTTGGTCCAAACCGATGTGGCAACAGTTCAGCTAGTGTATAAGCTTGAATTTTGTTTTTTTTGTCGACCATGATAATGCGAAAGTTGCTTTCACAAAATTCGGCCATAACTTGCCGGCAAACGCCACACGGGTAACAGGAGTCGGTGGGTCCATCATGTAAGCCACCAACAACGGCGATTGCTTCAAATTCGCGGACGCCTTCGGATATCGCTTTAAAAAACGCGGTTCTTTCGGCGCAATTAGTTGGGGTGTATGACGCCGATTCAATATTACAACCTGTATAAACTTGCCCAGCTTTGGTTAACAAGGCTGCGCCTACTTTAAAGTTTGAATACGGCGAATAAGCCAGCTTTTTTGCTTCAAACGCCATTTTGATTAAGTTCTTGTCATTCATTTTATCACTCCATTTCGGGTTTTGCTATCCTTCAAACGATTACAGATTTCAAAAGTGGGACCTTTTCCTGAGATTTTGGCCATTGTTGATAGCTGTTGAAAGCTCGCACTTATATATATTATAACACACTTTTTAACAAAATGGTAATCCCTATTTGATAAAAAATTTTCTGTATGTTTTACGTTAAATGCGCAAAGCAAATTCCGCTTTGGCTGGCTAGCTGAATTTAAATTCGCGTGTGAATCATTTTAAAAGTCTTGCATCTTGGTTAAAAGTATGCTATCATAGTTGTTGGAGCTTGTTGTGTGCAGATTTTCACAATCGCTCGAACTCACAATCTAAGAAAAGAGGTAGATTTTTGATGAAGAAGAAATTTTTAACTGTATTCACGGTATTTTTAGCGTTTAGCTTGGTTGCTTGTGGTGATGATGCTCCAGGCATTGACTCAACGGTTGATACAAATGAGCCTGTTTATGAAGAACCAGCTGACCTTGAAGTTGAAGAAGTTGAGGCATATTTTGCTGATATCGTCGTAATTGGTGGTGGTGCAGCTGGGATGACTGCAGCGGCGCAGGCGGTTTATGATGGCGCAACTAATGTAATTATTTTAGAACAAGCGCCATTTACTGGGGGAATTGCCTTACAAGCTTTTGGCGGGATTAACGCTGCTGAATCAAGATATCAAGTAGTCGAAGAAGAATATGGAACGGTGGAGGAACTGATTGATTGGATTATGAATCCCGGCGTTACCCATCCTGAACTAGTCCGCGTGATGGCCGAAAACTCTGCTGATGCAATTCATTGGCTAAATGACTTTATGGACGCCGGCTTTACCGAGCTAATGGGTAACTGGGCACACCGACCTGACGTTGGTCCAATGGCTCCAGATAACGATGGTGTTGGCATCGTTTTAGTCGACGCATTAAACCATTCCCTAATTGACAATAACATCCCCGTCTTGTTAAACACAACAGCTAATCAAATAATCGTGGATGAAAATGGGGCAGTTGCATCAGTAGTCGCCACCAGAATGGGTGAAGAAATTGTGATAAATACCAATGCTGTTATTTTGACAGTTGGACCGGCAAACCTTGATCAAAATATCATGGTTAATTTTGATCCTACTGTAGCAGGATACGGAGTAGCGCTAACCAGCGAGGCGCAAAATACCGGTTGGCAACTAGCTTATGAAGCGGGAGCCGAATTAACCGTAACTTTAAGACCGCTAGCTGCAACCGGCGTTCAAGGGCAATTTATCAACTATTCTTTAGACTTGTTTCATCACGGCGCCGTCNTGGTAAATCAAGCGGGCGAGCTGTTCTTAGATGTCCTTGACGCCACCGATAGCGAAATCGTCAGTGCGGTTTTGGCGCAACCAGACGCAAGCTTTTTTGTCATCTTTAATGAGGCGATTAGGAATGAAATTTCAAGCTTTGCCGATTATCAAGATGCCGAAATTTTACTAAATGCTGATACCGTTTCCCAGTTGGCAGAATTGCTTGAAGTTGATGCTGATGTTTTAGAAGTCGCCGTTGATTTTGAGGGGCCATTTTATGCTGGACCAGGAACGGCAATGGCGGTTGATGCGGGTGCTGGGGTTCGGATTAATGAAAGTGCTGAAGTTGTTGGACAAAATGGTAATGTCATCGCTGGGCTGTATGCAGCTGGACAGACAGTTGGTGGGATTCAAGGTTATGGGCGTCATGGCGGTAGCTCTTTGATGGAAGTAATCGTTTTTGGTCGAATTGCGGGCGCGAGTGCAGCTAGTTTTATCAATGCTAATTTTGGGCACACACCGCTGAGCATGCCAATGTCGGATTCACTTATTTTTGCAGCCGATTTGGCTGGTGATGACCAAAATGATCGCGCCATTGATTTAGAATTGCCGGAGGCGCTTGAAGATGGTGTTTTTACTGGCTCTGCAACCGGTTTTATTGATACGATTTATGTCCAAGTTACCGTAGAAGCTGGCGTGATTGTTGCAGTTGAAATTCTTGAACATAACGAAACGCAAATGTATATGACGATGGCACTTGAGGGCGTTGGCAACAACCCTGGAATGATTGCACAAATCTTAGCGATTCAAGATGACGTTGTCGACGCGGTTTCAGGAGCGACGGCTTCTAGTGTTGGTATTGTTGAAGCGGTAAGGGATGCGCTTGGTTTGAACGATGAGTAAAATTTGTGACAAATAAACAACAACCTTGAGCAAACACGAGCTAAAGTCATTGAAAAAGTCGGTAAAATATTGTTAAAATTTTCCGACACAATAAAACTCCGATGAATGCTGATACTATCAACATTTGCCGGAGTTTTAATTTTATTGTTAAGTGAATAATTTAAAAGACATACGAGGCAAAAACTAATCCTATCCACTTTCTAGTGATATAAAATCAATTTTCAAATATTTTTTAGTCAGATGGAATGCCTAACACAAATTACTACTGTCAAGAAATCGCAATAACCGCAAACAACACAATCAAAGCTTTTTATTTTGTTGGGCGCATTTACCAATCCATCTACCTTTTTGAGCGATATAGTATATTTGTAACAGCCGTTAGCCTCACCCTCTTGCGAGTTTTAAGTAACGGCTGAAGCTACAAATACTTAAAAATGTGAAACCAAATACTTCATTACGAAAACCAAAAACCCTTGCTAACTATCCCTACTAAAAAGCGTATCATCTGGTTCGATGGGTTCAGAATCCAAATCATCAACTGGACCACCCTCAACCTCTGGGAGTGCGTTTTCTAACTCTAACTCAGGAAGTTCAGCTTCCATCTCCAGCCCGACTTCAGGAAGATAAGTTTCTAATTCAGGAGTCGTTGTCGATAATTCAAGATCTGCTGCATCGCTAGCTGAACCTGGATCTGCTGGGAAAGTTATCGTAATTGTTCGAGATGCTATCGCAGGGTGTGGATGGCTAACAATTAGATGGATTGGGTCGCTGCTGTCTGGTAGGTTACTAAATGTA
>JGI990J12352_1000195_pt1 | contig 14242 bp, 13 predicted proteins | sample Intmic4MA4BA4MSA_FD_12352 | JGI IMG/M metagenome (IMG submission 12352) | reverse complement strand
AAAATAAATTTTTACAACATAAAAATGCTAGTTAACTCAATCCAAACCTTGTGATATCAGTGGTTTTTGGCTGTTTTTTAACTTTCAAGTTTCAGTAACTAATCGCCTCTGTCCGCATTTAAGAACTTGCTTTTTGGTTTTTCCCTCACTAATTTTTTTTATTGTAATAATCATGGCAGACTGGATTTGGTAGCGTTTTACCTTGCCGACGATTGAAGACATAAAGTTGTTCTTCAGCGTAGATTGAAACAAGCTGGTATGCGTTGGAGCGTTGCTCAAGCTGTTCTTTCTTTACGAGTATAGCGATTAAACAGCTAGTTGATTTAATAGCGACCACAATTCATCGGCAAGTTCGCTTGAGGTGATTTCGTGCTCTTTAAACCACCATTCAAACACGCCAACAATTGCCGAAGCGATAAAAACGGCTCTTAAGTCTTTTTTAACTTCAACTGCCGTTTGCGAGCATGTTAGTTTTTCGATTAATTCCTTTTTCATTTTGGTTGTAAAAATTGGTAAGCCAATATCAGAGAAAATCACTTGAAAAACGTCCCGCTGAGCTTCTAGGTGTTCAAAAATTTCGGTTAGCGTTGCTTTTGAAATTTCGCTAATTCTTTGATTTAAATTTCGACAATCCGCGACGAGCTTTTTGCAATGATACTCAATGAAATGGTTAAACAAGTCATACTTATCCACATAACGTGAGTAAATAGTTCCGCGATTAACATTCGCTAGCTTCGCAATTTCGCTGATTGAGATTTTGTCTAAGTCCCGCTGCTTCATTAATTCAAAAAGCGCACGCATAATTACGGCTTCTGATTTTTGTTGTCTTTTATCCATGGCTGATGCCTCCTTTTCTGAACAAATTTTCGGATTTGTTTGATAAGCAACAATCGCTAAATTTTGATTATTGATTTGTTGGAAAATTTGTGTTAAACTAATTTTAACATACAATTGTTTAATAAGCAACAATTGTTTGGATGGCGAGTTTAGCCTGTTGAAGGGATGATGAAAATGATGAGAATTTTAATATACGGGGCTGGTGTTCAAGGAACGTACTTGGCTCATGTTTTATCTGCTAACAAAAATAATGTAATCACGTTGCTTGCCAGAGGGCAAACCGCGGCAAACTTGCGTGAAAATGGTGTTGTTATTCGGCATTATTTTCAAAAGCGAACGACTGTTGATAAAATTTGCATCATTACGAAATTGGCGCCTACGGACAAGTACGATTTAATTTTTGTAACGATGCAATACACGCATTTTGTCGATGTTTTGAAGCCATTAGCTCAAAATGTCAGCCCAAATATTATTTTAGTTGGCAATAATCTGACAGCGCCACAGATGCAAGCTTACTTGGAAAAAAATAGTTTAATCGCTAAAAATATCGGTTTCGGTTTTCAAATAACCGGCGGAACTCGCAATAATTACCAAACAACTTGTATTCGCTTTGGTAAAGGGCAAATGCTCGTTGGTTCCTTAAATGGCGTGTTCCCGTTTCAGGTTTTGCTTGACGAGGCATTTCGGATGACGCCTTATCAATGGAAATATCAGCAACAAATGGATGACTGGTTGAAAGCTCACGCTGTAGTTGTTACTTTTTTTGGTTATGCAAATTATCTGCATCGCGATAATGTAAAAAAAGTCGCCGGCGATCAGAAATTATTGTTCATGATGGTTGATGCTATGGGTGAGTGTTTTACAGCACTTGAACAAAAAGGTTACCAACTCATACCACCAGCGCAAGCAAAATTGATCAAGAACCAGCGGTATCTGGCTTATTTGTTTTTTAAATTTTATTTCAGCTTGCCAATGGCAAAATTTGTGGACGGCTCAGTTATGGAAGCTGATGGCTTGTTTGAGGTTTTTAAGCAAGAATTTTTAAACGATGACCAAATGAGCCCAAGTTTCAGGTTGGTCAAATTAGTGCGCGATTCGGATGGCTTTAACCAGTGATATTTTGTTTTTATCATTTATGTTGTTTTTGGTAAATTAATTCCGTTTTGCGGCAAATACGAGGGTTGCCAGTAACAGAACACAGTTACCAGTGACAATCGGCAATTATCCTATTGCTTAAAATGCTTACATAGATTATAATAGTTATAGTGCGATTGCGACTATGAAAGCACAAGCAAATGGAGGAATTTTAAATGGGAAAATATACTGAATTAGCAAGTAATATTTTGGAAAAGGTTGGTGGAGCAAATAATGTCAACGGTTTAACGCATTGTATTACCAGACTGCGCTTTAAGTTAAAAGATGAAAGTCTGGCTAAAACCGAAGCTTTGAATAACATGGATGGTGTTGTTACGGTTATGCAAGCTGGCGGGCAATACCAGGTTGTCATTGGTAATCATGTAGCCGATGTTTTTGAAGAAATTATGATGCAAAGCAATTTAACGACAGATGCCGACGTTCAAGTCCAAGGCAAGCAAAGCCTTTTCGACGTTTTGTTAGACGGATTGTCGGGAGTTTTTCAACCGTTTTTAGCAATTTTAACGGCTGGGGGCATGATTCGCGGTCTGACCGCTTTACTAGTTTTTCTCGGGGCGTTTGAGCGCGGCAGTGGCACGTTTTTAATGCTTGATCACATTGGTGATACGGTATTTATGTTTATGCCGGTTTTTATTGGTTTAACCGCTGCTAGAAAATTTAAAGTTAATGAATTTGTCGGGATGCTGTTAGGAGCCGGCTTGATGAATCCCAACATTTCGCTAAATGCCTTCACGGGCGGTGAGCCGCTAATGACACTTTTTAGTGGCACGATTTTTGAAAGTCCAATTTACCAAACTTTCTTTGGCATTCCGTGGATTGCGCGTAACTATGCTTCATCAGTAATCCCGATTATCTTTATTGTCTTGTTAGCGAGCCAAATCCAAAAACCGATTAAGAAAATTGTGCCGAGTGTTGTGGCGAACTTCTTTGTCCCGTTTTTCACTGTTTTAATTACGCTACCACTCGGATTCTTAATTGTTGGCCCAATTTTTACAGTAGTAACGGATTTATTAATGGCATTCTTTGACGTCGTTATTGGCGTATCGCCTGTATTGTTTGGCGCTATTGCTGGTTTTTTCTGGCAAATTCTTGTGATTTTTGGTTTACATTGGGCAATTATTCCGCTAGGACTTGCTCAATTTGCGGCAAACGGTTGGCAACAAATCACCGCGCCACTAATGCTAGTTTCTTTTGGGCAAACGGCTGCTTTGGTGGCTCTTTACTTCAAGCTTAAAAATCCGAAAGAGAAAGCTTTAGCAATCCCAGCGATTGCGTCGGGCGTTGTCGGCATCACTGAGGCGAGCATTTATGGCTTTACCTTAAAACGAAAAGCGGTTTTCCTGTATACCTGTATTGCTGGTTCAATCGGGACAGCATTTGTAATGACGCGCGATGTTAGATCGTGGAATCAAGGCGGTCTAGGAATTTTCACCTTGCCAAACTTTATCCGCCCTGATGGCTCAATGGATGACTTTATTACCAAAATAATCGGCATTGCCATCGCCATTGTGATTTCCTTCTTACTAACCTGGTTTTTCCACAAAGAATCTGACACAACCCCAACAAATGGACAACCGCTACCAACCAAAGCATCACCTAATCAAAATACAAAAATTTCATCAACAAACGAACAAGCATCGCCCAGCCAAGCTACAAAAATCTTCTCGCCAATGACTGGCAACCTTAAAGCTTTAAGCGAAATCAAAGATGAAGCCTTTTCGCAAGAATTATTAGGCAAAGGCGTTGCCATTGAACCGACGGTCGGCAAAGTTGTAGCGCCAGCAGATGGCGTTTTGACAACGCTATTTCCGACCAAACACGCCGTGGGAATTACGACAAATACCGGCGTTGAAGTGTTAATTCATGTTGGCATGGATACAGTCAACCTTAACGGTGAGCATTTTACCGCCAAAGCCGCCCAAGGCGAGCACGTCAAGCAAGGCCAAGTTTTAGTCGAATTCGATATCAAAGCGATTACCAAAAAAGGCTATGAAGTAATTACCCCAGTTGTCATTACCAACACTGCCGACTATGCTGAAATTATTAAAACTTCCGCCAAAAGCGTAACGCCAGCTGATTCATTGCTTGATATTTTGGTAAAATAGTTTAGCAAAGCCTTGTCAATCAAATAAAAACCTGCTGCTAAGATTTTTACTTCGATATCCTCATCAGCAGGTTTTTTTATTGATTACTTGTTGCGACCACGCCAATTCTTGCAACAAGTCGCAATTGAAGGAAGCCTTAACAACAAAGTAAGCGCAGCGATTAAGCATATTACCAACCATTACGCAGAGCCAGTTAAAATTGATGAATTAGCCCAAGTTGTAAATATGAGTGTATCAACTTTTCATCGCTATTTTAAAGAAGCAACAGCGATGAGCCCGATACAATTTCAAAAGCAGTTAAGATTACAAAAAGCTTGGAGCTAGGGTTGATAGATTTTTATGTAATTTTGCCGTGACCACTTGCAAAGTCAGCTGAAATTTGCTAGAATATAAAGATAGTCGAGTGTTGTATTTTGAATGCAAAGATGATGCAAGATTTTACTTAAAAATCAAAAAAATCAGAGGAGTTGAGAATGTGTTTACAAAATTAACAAAAACATTTTTAGGTTTGAGCGGTCTGATAATTGCCTTAATGCTAGTGAGCTGTAGCAATCACGAAGCCAACAGCGAAACAGTTGCGGGGAGTTTAATCAATCAAATTCCAGAAGATGGCGTGATTGAGCAAGAAATTTTTGAAACCATTAAACAAAATCAAGGTGTCGGCGTTTTTAACGGGCATAACCAGCACATTGATTTTCAGTGGCTGTTTATGGGCAGTAATCTAAACGACCCCAAAACGGAAAATTTAATGATTAACTTTTCTAACGCGCAAACAGCTGCTGTCCGTGAAGCGCTAAACACCGAATATGTCCAAGAATTTAGCTTTGCTAGCCTTGAAGCAATTGCCGGCGAACCGTCGCTTACTTTCTACTTACCGACAACTTGGGATGTTGATGAAGTCGTAATTTATCACCATGACGAAGGCGCTGTCGTTGCTGTTGCTACCGTTGACCAAACCCACAATACCATTGTCACCTTCACACCGACAACTTTTCGCGGCTTATTTTATATCGTCGGGATTGATGATGTCGCCGAAATTACTGGTGAGGCAACTCTAATCGCCAATTTTCTTGCTCAAAATAGCGAAATTTCGGCAAATGCTACCAACGAGCGACAAAATTTAAACACCTTAATTAATAATAGCGTCGCCAGCTCAGGCTTGACTGTTAGTAACGAAACCAAAAGCGATAATTCGCGCGTGCCAACCCCACCAGAAGCGCAAATCATCAACGAAGATTTAGCATTAACCGCAACGCTGATGATTAGCGTGCAAACATTATTAAATAATTTGGATTTACTCGAGGTAGCACTCCACCCGCTAGTACCCGCCAGCGGGCTGTTAATGGCTAGTCGCGAAGTAACTTTCTTTGATGGCGAAAGTGTCTTTGATGTTTTGCAACGCGAAACAAGAAACGCTGGGATTCACATGGTGCACCGGCGCATGCCCGCGTTTAACAGTGTTTACATTGAATCAATTGGGAACTTAGGCGAATTTGATGCCGGCTCGCTGTCAGGTTGGGTTTATAAAGTGAATGGCTGGGGACCAAATTTTGGCGCAAGTCAGTATATTTTAGAACAAGGCGATGTTATTGAATGGCATTTTACTGTTGATTTAGGACGGGATGTGGGAATTTATGTCGGCAACTAAGAAACGCGACGCTTTTTCTAACTGCCACCCGCTCATTAATTTCTATTACTTCTTACTCGTGATTGCGTGTGGGATGGTATTTTTACAACCGATTCTCATGATCATGTCGTTTACTTGCGGGCTAATCTATGCAATTTACCTTAATGGCAAGCGGGCGGTTCGTTTCACGCTGTTTGGCGTGCTCCCGATGTTTTTGGTCGCAGCGATTTTTAACCCGCTCTTTTCGCATTCAGGCATCACGATTTTAACTTATTTGCCAAATGGGAATCCCGTGACGCTAGAGTCCGTACTCTACGGCTTAGCAATGGGGGGCATGCTTGCAACTGTTATTACTTGGTTTGCTTGTTTTAATCAAATAATGACTGCCGATAAACTAACCTACCTTTTCGGAAAAATTACCCCCGCATTAGCACTAATCTTTTCGATGACCCTAAGACTGGTTCCGAGATTCAAATCCCAAATTAAGGTAATTATTAATGGGCAAAAATGTATCGGCAAAGGTGTGGAAACCGGCAACATCCTCACAAGAGCCAAAAACGGAATCCTGGTTATTTCAATTTTAATCACTTGGGCGCTAGAAAATGGCGTCGAAACCGCGCATTCGATGAAATCACGAGGTTATGGGCTTGCAGGCCGAACCCACTTTTGGCTGTTTCGCTTTGAAAAACGGGACTACTTACTGCTGATTTTGCTAATATTATCGACAGTTGGGTTGCTAGTTGGCAGTTTATCGGGGGTGCTCGCAATTCAATTTTTCCCGTGGATCATCATGCCCCCTGTTTCGCTAGGCACCGTGCTAATTTACGCGATGTTTTTAGTTTTGCTCAACTTGCCCATGATTTTAAACATAGGAGAGGATTTAAAATGGAAATCTATCAAATCAACGCTTTAAACTTTTCCTACCCCAAAAGCGATCGCAAAGTGTTAGATAACGTTTCCTTAACAATTTTTGAAGGCGATTTCATCGTCTTGTGTGGCAAATCCGGAAGCGGTAAAACCACGCTACTTGCCCATTTAAAACCCGCCGTAACCCCGCATGGCCAAACGACGGGGGAAATTTTATTTAACCAACAACCGCTTACTGCAATTGACGAGCGTCGCCAAGCTGCCGAAATTGGCTTTGTTACGCAAAATCCCGACAACCAAATTGTAACCGATAAAGTTTGGCATGAACTAGCCTTTGGCCTCGAAAGCTTAGGCTATCACCAGCAAACAATTCGCTTACGAGTTGCTGAAATGGCGACCTTCTTTGACATGCAAACCTGGTTTACAAAAGACGTTAGCCAACTTTCTGGTGGTCAAAAACAACTGCTCAACCTCGCCTCAATCATGGCAATGCAACCGAAAGTGCTAATTCTTGACGAACCAACCGCCCAACTTGACCCAATCGCTGCTAAAGAATTTTTAGACACTATCAAAAAAATCAACATCGAGCTTGGCGTCACTGTTATTTTAGTGGAACACCGACTCGAAGAAGCGTTTTTGCTAGCGGATAAAGTGATCATTATGGAAGCCGGCGCCGTCGTTTTTAACGACACCCCCGCAGCTGTTGGTCACCAGCTAAAAGCAACTCACAATGAAATGCTAAAATATGTCCCAACTGCTATGCAAATTTATGCTAAACTCCCCGCTACCAACGAAATTGCTTGCCCAATTACCATTCGCGACGGTCGCCGATTTTTGAACCAGCTAAACCTACCAACAAGTGCTTCGCAAGGCGAATTTGCAAAGGCTACTCCCCCGCCTACCAAGAAAAACGAGGCGGCGATTACCGTTGATAATCTTTACTTTAAATACGAAAAACACGCCCCCGATATCATTTGTGGCTTGTCGCTAAAAGTTTGCGAGCGGGAAATTTATGCCCTGCTTGGCGGTAACGGGACTGGAAAAACAACCATCTTATCGCTAATTGCCGGCTTACAGAAGGCTTATCGGGGAAAAGTTAATCGCTTTGGTCAAAAAATTCGCATGCTCCCGCAAAACCCGCAAAGCCTCTTTGTCATGAACACAGTCAAAAAAGAGCTACTTCACCTAGCACCCAATCAAAAAAAAGCGCAAGAACTCGCTGAATTCACGGCGATTAGCCAGTTAATGGACCAGCATCCTTACGATTTAAGTGGCGGCGAGGCGCAACGGTTGGCAATCTGTAAAGTGCTCCTTAGTGAGCCCGATATTTTGCTATTAGATGAGCCAACAAAAGGCCTTGACAATGAATTCAAGGAAAAATTTGGGCAGTTGTTGCTTAAGTTAAAAAATAATGGCACTACGATTTTAATGGTTTCACATGATGTCGAATTTTGCGCTTTGTTTGCTGATTACTGTGGCTTAATGTTTAATGGTGAAATTATCGCAAGTGGCACACCTGGGGAATTTTTTGCGGGTGCTAGTTTTTACACAACAGCAGCGAATAAAATTGCTCGACATTTATGGCCGCAAGTAATTACCACCAGCGAAATAATTGAAAAATGCCAAGCGGTGTGGTAAAATAATAGTCAGACTAACAGATAAGGAGAGATTTTGATGACAGCTGCTGAAATGATTACGCACATGGAAAATATGGAAAATGGCCAACGAATTGACTTCCTACTATACTTATACGAAAAACATTTTAAAGTTTGGCGTCCAAGCGAGGACGAAGTTGCGGTTTTGCGCGCCTTTCACGAAGGCGATTTAGAAGGGATTGATTTAGATGAGTATCGATACTAAAGCGGAAGACTTTGACATTGGGGGCGTGTATCTAGCTTATGAAGGTAAAAAGGTGCGTCCGATTTTAATCATAAGCGATGGTTTGGGCTTTGATTTTGCTGATGTAAATATTGCGCGAATCTCTAGCCAAGCCCCGAGATCCGAATTTGATGTTCAAATTAAAAATTGGCAAGAAGCTGGCCTTAAACAGCCCTCAGTCGTTAAATGCTCCAAGGTAAGAGCGATGGAAGTTGGTAAAATTAATTTAAAATTGGGCGACTTATCTGACGATGATTTAGAACGAGTGCTTGATAAAGCGGCCCAATATTTAATTCAAGCTAAAGAGCGAGCTTTTCAAAAGCGACAGACATAACTAAATAACTCGGGGCATCTTAATGGTGAAGCAAACGCCATCAGCCACATTGGCAATCGCATAGTCAAACTGATGCAAATCCAAAATATTCTTAACGATAAAAAGTCCAAGCCCGCTCCCACCAGTATGCCGATTTCGGGATTTATCAATGCGGTAAAACGGTTCAAATAATTGTTTTAACTCAGATTTATCAATTTGAACGCCGGTATTTGTAATCAGCAAGGTTGCAGTTTTTTCGTGTTGCGTAAGGTTAATCATTACAATTTCGTGGGGTGGCGTGTAGAAAATGGCATTGTTGATGATGTTTGCTAAAGCGATGCGAAACTGGGATTCATCGGCTAAAACCGCTAAATTGAGGTCTAAATGTTGGGAAATCAAGACGTTTTGACTAGCAGCGAGAACTTGTTGCGTGAGGCAAACTTCGGTAATTAAGTTGCTAATGTTAACTTGAGTGACATTTAAATGCATCTGCTCGCCTTCAAGCTTAGTGATGGTTAAAATTTCTAAAACGAGTCGCTCAAGCGTTTGTGTCCAATTGTAGGCACTTTTAAGATAAACATCACGATCTTGATACGCGCCAACCTGATCAATCATCCCCCCGATTTCACCTTTTAAAATGGTAATTGGGGTTTTTAACTCGTGGGAAATTGAAGTAAATAAATTACGGCGTTGTCGCTCTTGCTCACGTTCTCGCTCCATCTCAATTTTTAACTTGTCGTTGGCATATTGCAAATTATCCAGCGCATTTTTTAATTCCCGTGACATAAAATCCAAATTGCTAGACAAATCCCCAATTTCATCACGACGATTAATTTTAACCCTCTCATTAAACTCTAACTTTCGCAACTGTTTGGAACTTGCTGACAATTGAATAATCGGATTTGCTAAATAACGCGAAAACCAACCTGCAACCAACAGCGCCACAAAGAAAATAACAATTAAAATCTGCACAAATAATGTAGAAATAATGCTCAACACGCGATAAGCTGGTTGAAAAGTACCGCTTAACGCAATTGCAAAACCGCCCGTATCCTGATGATAATAATTTTGCTGGCGAATCGCAATTTCTTCATTCCCAAGCGAAATCATCGGATCAACGCCCGTTTGCCGGCCATCAATTTCCAAGAGAATCTCGCCTAAATGCGCTGTTAGCGGCTCAATTTCCCAAAGAATAATTCGCAGATTATTACTCATTGCAAAATCATAAACAATTTCTTGCAATCTTAAGAAAGGCCCTTGCCCAGATAAAAGTTGCAGATCACGCATGACTCGCAAATGAAACCAATTAACTTGATCCCAACTGGTTAAAATTTCTTGATGCCAATAGTCTACTACCGTTTCTACAAATTCGGCGCAAAGTGCGTCTAAATCAGCAACTTCTGGTAATTCCCAAGCAGTCTCAACTGCCGCGCTAGAAGCTAGGCAATAGTTTTGCATAGCTTCATCAATAACAACTGCAGCCTCAAAGCCCCAAATTGCTTCGGTGTATAAGTTGAGTTCGTCAATTAATGCAGCTTCTAGCGCGGCCGTTAATTCGTATTCTAAATCTTGCATCAACTGATTATATTGAGAATAAAATTCTTGTCGATACAGTCGGGGCAAAAGGTTTTGAATTGTCGCAAACGCGATAGTAAAAGTGGCCATCAAAACCGCAAATGTAATCAAAAATATCTTTAAACTTAACCGACTTTTAATGAATTTTTGCAATTTTATAACCTACCCCTCGCACTGTTTGAATATATTCACTTGCTAGCTTTTTTCGCAAATTCTGAATATGAACATTAACAACCTTCGAACTACCAAAATAATCATAGCCCCACAGCTGATCAAGCAACATTTCGCGAGTAAATACCTGATTTTGATTTGTAAGTAACAGCTTTAAAATTTCAAACTCTTTGTGTGTTAAATCTAATTTATCACCGTTTTCAAAAACTTCCATCCTTGATAAATCCATTGCTAAATCCAAATAATTTAACCGCTCACTTGCTTGGTTATGGCTTGTTGATGCGCCAAAATTACCCTCGCTTCTACGTAACAAAGCCAACACCCGCATTAAAACTAACTTCATATCAAAAGGTTTTGTAACATAGTCATCAACCTTTAATTCAAATGCCTTAATTTGATCAACAACATCCCCTAGCGCCGTAATCATCATCACGGGAATTGCCGAATGTTTTCTAATCATTTCAAGAACCACATAGCCATCAATTTTCGGCATCATAACATCTAGTAAAATTAAATCAAAGTCCGCACTTTGAAATTTTGCATAGCCAGCCAAGCCATCATTGGCTACAACAACATCATAACCAGCGTCTTCAAGGTAATTTTTTAAAATATCGCTAATGGCAAGCTCATCTTCAATAACTAAAATTTTCTGATTCATCGTCGGGCTCCTCACTTTTAACTAATACCATCATGATATTGCTTTGCTGCCATTCTGTCAAGGCTTGAAAGCGACTTAATTGTAAATTTTCGCCTGATAACGTTTCCTGCGGGCGCACTCAAGGATTTTTACGTTAAACTTGTTGATAAAATTGGTCAATTATCTGTTATTTGGCAAACAGGCAAAAAGTTAAAAAAACGGCGAGCTGATGAAGACTAAACTCATCCTAACATTTTTAAACTCGTCAAGGCGCTTTGGCATTGAAGGTTTTGAACAAGACTTTTGCAACAGTTGCCGCTAATCCCCAAAACCTGCTTTCTTTTTTTTAGGCAATATAAAACAAATTTGTAACTGCTCGCCCCTAAAAACAGGGGAATTGTAAAAAATGTTGAAAAAAAGAGATTAAAGGGGGTGTGTTTTAGAGAAAAATGTAGTAGAATGGAGTTTGTCTGTTTCATGTTTATTTCTATGCCCTGAAAAGCTGCTGTAAAAATAAAAAACAACGCCGATGCAATCCAAGAATGAGGAGGCCACGAGAGGCAAATGAAAATAAAATCGATTTATATAATTATTTTTTCAACATTTACCGCTCTGTTTATGAGTGGTTGTGGTGGTGTAGCTATCGATAATGTACCAATCCATGATGATTATGGCATAATCGCTGGCAGTGCGAGTGAAATACGAGACACCCTGCGCAGATTCCCCCTCGGTCAAAAGTTAATTATCGATCTGACTAATAACATCACACTTCTTTCACCATTAGTGATTGGTGAGAATCGCAATGTTGTGTTTCGGTGCTATAATGATCGAATCTCGGTGAATAGTCGGGCGGCAATCGCGGGGAATGGTTGCTATATGTCAACTCACGTGATGCGTCGTCATCTTGTCCTAGAAGCTAATGCCCGCGTCAAATTAAAGCGTGTTGCATTAACAACCCACGCCACGCCAGGCTTTGATGGCTATGGCGGAATAACCATTGGCGATAACGCCCATCTGATGATGGACGGTGGCTCAATCAATAATATAACTTTCCACAAATGGCCAAATGGTAATAGAGCATATGTTATGGAAATGGGACAAAATGCCAGGTTTAGCGCACGGGCAACGCAAAACCTCAAAACAACAAACCCATTCCACCCTCAACCAACTGTCGAAAATGGTATTCGTGTAACATTCTCTCATGCAAATGATCAGAAGGCACATGATTAGGAGGCGACAAGTAAATGAACTGCGTAAATAAATTAAAAATGTTAGTCGTAATCGCCTTGGTATTAAGCTTATCAGCGTGTGCCAACGTCAACGGCAATAGCGATGCTGAGTACACTCAGCAGGACATTGGTCCATGGGGCGGGATCAATGTTAGGACTAGTCGGGAAATGCTTGATGCTATTGAGGCTCATCAAAATGGCCCCAATAGCGAAAGCATGCTCTACTTGAACATACCAGAAAATCTATACAGAAATGCTTATACTATCACCATTCCAGCTTCGATGAATGTCACTATTCGTTGTCAAAACGATTTGATTGGCAAATCTCAACATGGGCGTAACCCCCCAAGCCCTGATACATTTGTTGGTGCCGGCTGTCGATTAACAACTACAACTTGGAGTTTTAATATGCATTTTGAGATTGCTGGCGCCCTAACTTTACATCGTGTACACGTCCATCATGATCCCAGTTTTGTTTTTTTTGGAAGTAACGAAAGTAGTGGCGGTTTCCGACAAACTGGACGCAATGCTTCATTAAGAATGTATGGCGGCGAAATATCGGGGTTCATGCGAGATGTTCCCGGTCTGTCGATCATTCGAAGCAATAGATTTACACGGCTACACCGCGTAAGATTCAATAACAACAACGCCCCCCTAACCCAGCTTGGTACTTTGGAGCTTATTCCTTTACCGGAAAATTAGCGTTAGAACATCCGTGGTGTGAACATCAAATTAAAGTTTTGCGACAAAAACCTTCAATAAGCACCAATCCACTTAGGAGATTGGTGCTTAATTTGACTCTTTGCAAGCTTTAGCAAGCGCAACAAAAAGCTGCCAATTTTTTAGATCAGCAGCCACACTTAATTACGCTAAAATTGTTTTTTCTATCGTTTTTAACACGCCATTTTCATCATTGCTTGGAGCAATTGCAAATGCTTTTTCCTTCACTTTTGCAAAAGCATTTGCCATCGCATAGCTATACTTTGCCTGCTCGAACATTTCAAAATCATTATATCCATCGCCAAAAGCCATAGTTTCTTCCTTTGTAACTCCTAGGAGATTTTGTAATTTTTGGACAGTGGAACCTTTATGAACACCTTTTGAAGTAATATCAATCCAAGCCGCTTCACTTGCGACCATATAGTATTCTTCGTGATAAGGTTTTAGTTTCTCAAAAGTTTCAAAAGCCTGTTGTTTGCGGTCAAAAACCGTAATTTTTACAAAGTCCTCTGCAATATGAGAAAAATCCGTCACTACTTTAAGTGCTGCATAAGAATTCCGAATCAATTGCCCATCAACCAATTCGCGATTTTGATGGATATGCGCCGCACTTAAAGTACAAGCAACTACGGTTTGATCTGACCTAGCCGCTAAAAGCGCCTTGATAATTTCCTTCCCCGCTGCATTTGGAATTAACGACTCAAAGCGGAAATTTCCTTGATACTTGATTCGCGAGGCACTATCGCCTAAAATCCAGATCTTTGAAGCAAAATCGCCAAACAATGCCTCTACACGTTCTGTTTGTTTGCCTGTAACCGCTGCAAAAGCAATCTTTTTAGCTTGTAATTGGTTAAATACTTTTTCAAAATATTCAACATCAAAGTGCCCTTGCGAGTTTAAAAATGTTCCATCTAAATCTGATAAGATAAGTTTAATGCTCATAATCTCAATCTCACCTCTTTTCTAACTTTTTGCCCGCTTGCCTAATTTTGCCAAGAAGATTAGCCTAAAAATTCGCGGTTTCTTTCGCGGAAAGCTTAGGTTTTTTTAAACATTTGGGTAGCAGCAACTGCTTTTTGCCAACCGTCGTATAGTTTTTCGCGTCGGTCTTTAGCCATTGTTGCTTCA
>JGI990J12352_1000194_pt1 | contig 14271 bp, 13 predicted proteins | sample Intmic4MA4BA4MSA_FD_12352 | JGI IMG/M metagenome (IMG submission 12352) | reverse complement strand
TGGCAAAGAGGTCACACCTGTTCCCATACCGAACACAGCAGTTAAGCTCTTTAGCGCCAAAGGTAGTACGCAAGTGCAAGAATAGGACGTCGCTAGGCTGATTATAATATTATATATCCAAAACATTTACGTTTTGGATATATTTATATGTGGATCCTTAGCTCAGCTGGTTAGAGCTCCCGGCTCATAACCGGGCGGTCGCAGGTTCGAGTCCTGCAGGATCCACCATTTTTTTTGCTTATTCCCTTGTATTAGTGGGAATTTTTATTTTCATTATGCGGCAATGTTGCCTAAATTATGTTTCTTTTCAAGCCTAATTAATACTTGTTGTGTAAGCGAGCAATAAAAGACTGAATAGAAAACCCCTCATGATTCAGGTAAACTAGAAGTAACTTGATAAAGTGTTAATCAGCACGCAATGTGCGTGGGAATTTTAAAAAAATCGTCAAAATAATAAAAGAGCCTATCAAGGATCTGACTAAAATGTAGTCAGAATCTATAATAGTGGCTCTTTTTGTAAATCATAGAATAAAAACTTCTCAAGGTGTTTATCTATGACACAAATATATACCCTCTATTGTAAACAAAATTATCAAAAAGTATACAACACATTCATAAAATCATTAAATTTTAGTCGCTTAACTTGTGCTAGTTGTAACTTTCGTGGTGCGTGTACGATCCATGCCATCGCTAATTCTGCGATTAAGAAAATGTACATTAATGGTCACTTTTGTTACTCCTACAAGTTCGGTATGATTACCAACGGACTTGGTATTGTTCGAAATATTACTTTTTATAATAAGGAATTCTTAGAAGCTCATCCTGATATCAGTGTGGAAAAGAAAACCGATTCACCTGATGAGGATAAAACGTTAGCTGATTCAAAGGCTCTCATCCCTGTTCTCAAAGATTTTCTCACCAAACATCCACTTATTAATCCCAAGATTTTTATTTGTGATTCTGCTTTTGACTCTGGCATGATTTACAAATCTTTATTAACCGAGCTTGAAATTGAAAAAGTATTCGTCCCGCTTAAAACAAAGCTATTAATTAACGAAGATGCAAATTGTCCTATCAACGAACACGGTATTCCATGTTGTCCTAAGACCCACGATTTACCGATGAAACATGAAGGCAGTGCTTTACGCAACTCTGGGATTAATAGAATGAAATTTGTTTGCTATAAATGTCAAGCTAAAAATGTACAAAAGTGGCAAAAGGTTGTAGACACTGGCAAGCAGCGACGGGTCACGATGTGTACACAACCTTGCACTTCCTCAGCCTCAGGACGCATGTTCTATGTTTATCCTGAAAAAGATTTTCAATCACATTTGTCGACATGTGTCGAGCGAAAACTGTTGACTTTTATCTGAAAGACAGGTAGAATGAAGATGAAAGCCTGTTTAGAATCTATTAATGATTTGATGAAAGAGCTAATTATGTTGAAAATAATTGCTTAAAAATGCCATAACACATTATTTTAGAGATAAATAACGGTTATTTCCGCTTAAATCCGAGATCTTAAACAGGCTTTAGAGAAGAGGAACGCTTTTGAAAAAATTTAACTTATTATGGTGGAGGTGGAGATAGGAATACATCGGATTCGGCGAGCAATCAAATTTGGTTGAGGAAATTTAAAAATATAAAATTACCAGGTGTCGAAAGGAAAATTCAAAATGAAGCAAAGGTATATAGTGGTTTGTTTAATTTTTATTACATTTCTTTTGGTGTTAACAAGTAGTTTCATTAATTCCAATTATCGGACAACTTATTTAGAGCAAGAAAATATTGGTCTTTCCTTTATAAATGATAGTAACTTTTATGAATATGAAAATTTGTTTATTTCTGAAATATTTGATAAAGAAACGGGCTTAAATGTCGAATTTTTTCGCTATCCCGAACTATTAGAAGAATTTTTGAAAACTGAAAGATTGATGGAATTACAAGGTCCAGCGATTGCGGCTTACAATTTGATAATGCAAGAATTTGTAGTAATTGAGTATGATGGGATTTGGTTTGAATTCCCTGATGATTACGGTGGAGCGTTCATCTATGATAATAAATTAATCGTTCAATTAACAGACTTAAGCGAAGATAATGTTAGTTTGTATCTGGATTTGGCAAAAGACGAAGCTGTTGTAGAATTTACACAAGTTGTCTTTTCTCTTAATGAATTATATAATTATGGTGAATTGTTTTTAGAAGTTTTGGAAGAAGTGGGAATGTCAGTTGCATCTTACGGAATTGATACGTTTAACAACAAATTTAATATCACTTTATACGACAATAATTATTTAAATATTTCATTATTTAATAGAATTTTAGAAACTACTAGAGCGCAGACCATTCCCATTAGACTTTCAGTAGGCTCGACTCTTGAAGAAGATACGACGTTAGAGGGCGGTTCTGCTATAACAGTAGCTAATGGTGGTGTTTCTATAGGGGCTGCCGGTGAGAGTAGAGTACCTGGACATACAGGCTCTGCCTTGATTACGACCGGCCATGCAACAGGAATAAGATTAGGGAGTGAGGTACTACGAAATAATGTTATAATAGGAAATGTGGTAGCCTTTAGAAATGGAAATACTGGTACTCATGCACAGAATTTTAATGGAGACTGGGCTGTTGTCCGATTAAACCAAGCGGGAGCTGCTGGTCTCACAAATCGTATACGGAATGGTCGAAGGATTACAAGTCAACACTTCGCAAGGTTTCTCCCTGTTGGAACTGTAGTTTCAGGGAGTGGAAGAACTACGTTAAATTTCAGCGGCACTATAGCCTATACGAATCAAAATTTTGGAACTACTCGTGGGGTAAAATTAATCACACCAACCGGAAACACAACTCCTTATAGCGGTGATAGTGGCGGTACCATTTTTACTGGATCAGGAAACAATGTGGTATTTGAAGGTGTCTACGTCGGGCGTCTTTTACTAAACGGAGTTATTCAGCACTGGGCTTATTCACCACACTTTTGGTCACACCAATTGTTTATTCCGAGGACAGTAAATTAGATGAAAAAATTGGGAGTAAAGATTTTTCTTGTTATTAGTATTACGGCGAAACTTTTATTTATTACAGGGTGTTCCCCGTCAGTAAACTATAAAATCGCAATTGAATCTACTGCTTTTTCATTAACTAATGATTTGGACGTAGAACTCATTTTAATAGGAACGACACTTTCTAACCAAGTAATAGAATATCATATCATTAACTTAAGTAATAGCGAAATAGCAGTTGCAGGTGATGCTAATGCAGTTTCCTTGTTTAGAGAAATAAATAATTACTGGTATGAAATATCCCCGATGAATCCTATTTATATCCAAGATTTCTTAATAATAATTCAGCCAAATGATTACTATTTTTTTCGATTAGACTTGTTGAATTTGTTTGGTCAAGATGGTCTCCCGATAGGGAATTACATAATTACCCATACATTAAATCTTGGAGAACGATTGTGGGCAGAGTTTCAATTAAATTAGTATTATAGTTAATTATGACACTATATCGGCTAAAGGGGAAGGTAATAATCAGGTGGTATTCCGCAAGTTATCAAGCTATGTGCAGCGATGTTCGCCAAATTATGGCTCTTTGTCAAGTGCTGTTGGCGGAGAGAAAACTTATAATTTTATAGACACCGATTGGGAAACCAATTTGTGTTTTTATATTAGGCCGCAAATCCAGCTGCATTTTTTTTCAAGCCTATTTCGTGCTTACCATTATTCTCCTTATACTAGAGGGAATTTTTATTTTAATCCAAATGTCATTAGTAGTTAATGCATCTCTAAAACTATCCATGCTATCTGAAAATCATAGAAAATTTTTAAATCTAGGAATAAAATGGTCAAAAGAAAAACAGCTGCAAAGCTGTTTAACTTAGATTATATCTTCGTCCTTTTAGTGCATAAAGCATTTCTTCAGCGATATTTGTTACATGATCACCTGCACGTTCTAGGTGTTTGTTAATCAAAATTGCATGTGCAGTTCCAAAGACTTTTCCATCAACAATTCTGATATGATGAATTAGCGATTCCATGGCTTCATGATACAAGGCATCGACTTTTTCATCCATTGCCGCTGCTGCTTTAATTTTCGCTTTATCTTCTTCTAATAGTCCAACAATTACGAGTTTCAACATTTCGATGACTATTTCGAGCATAGCACAGAATTTATCAACATTTTTCTCATAGTGGTCAAGTGATTCATTTTGTTTTATTAAGATAATATATTCAGCAATATTTTCGGTATAGTCTGCGATTCGCTCATATTCGCGTGCTAAGCGGATGATCATTAGAATTTTGCGCAAATCGGTTGCAACTGGTTGTTGTCTTACGATTTGGATCGTTGCGAATTCTATTAGTTCTTCTTCCATTGCGTCAATCTCGGAATCAGATTTAATAATTCTGAGTGCGCGTTCGGTATCAAGTGACTGCAAAGTTTCAAGTGTCCGCTCGTAAATGCTAATTGTTGCATCCGATAATTCTTTAACCATTTCTAGTAATTCGTTATAAACTGCGTCGATTGGCGCTTTTGTTATCATAATTAGCCAAACCTCCCTGTAATATAATCTTCCGTTTCGCGTCTTTCTGGATTGGTGAAAATCTTATCTGTATCACCGAATTCAACGATTTTCCCCATTAGGAAGAATGCTGTTTTGTCAGATATACGTGCTGCCTGTTGCATCGAATGCGTTACGATAATAATCGTATATTTTTCTTTTAATTTATCCATTAAATTTTCGATTTTTTGCGTTGCAATCGGGTCTAGTGCCGAGGTCGGTTCATCCATTAAGATGACTTCTGGTTCCATTGCGATTGCTCTGGCAATACACAATCTTTGCTGTTGTCCACCAGACAATGATAGTCCAGATTTCTTTAAATTTTCTTTAACTTCATCCCATAATGCAGCTCCGCGTAAAGCATCTTCGACAATTTGGTCAAGCTGCTTTTTATCTTTTAGTCCTTGACATCGCGGTCCATAAGCAACATTATCATAAATACTCATTGGGAATGGGTTCGGCTTTTGAAACACCATTCCCACCCGTGTTCGCAGTTCGATAACATCCATTTTTTCGTAAATGTCCTTTTTTCCGTCTAAAAGAATTTTTCCTTCTATTTTGACCGTATCAATCAGGTCGTTCATTCGGTTGAGGGTTCTTAAAAACGTTGATTTCCCACATCCCGACGGACCAATCAGAGCCGTTACCTTGTTTTCATATAATTCAAGGTTAATATTGTGGAGAGCCTGAAAATCCCCGTAAAATAAATCCAAATTCTCAACTTTAAATTTTGTTTTCATAATATTAACTCCTTGTCTAGTTTCATCTCGCAGCCCCTCTATCGGTATCCCAAAAAGTAATACTTTTTGGGAGCCCTAAGGCAAATTTTGTTTTGCTTTTCTTCTCAACAAGTATTTGCTTGTCGGGGATAACACGCCGGGTTCCACTTTATATTCTACCAAAACGTCTTGTAATAAATTTTGAGAACATATTAAGTGTAAAAACAATCACCAAAATAACAATTCCAATCGCTGCTGCCATTTCGATGTTTCCGAACTCTTGTACTTCGATGAAAGCTCGAAGTGTCATTGTTGCACCAGTCTCGAAAATTGATAGATTACCTGTTGTTGGGTTAATCGGCATTCTTGCAAAAGTACCAACAGTGAATAATAATGCAGCTGATTCGCCAACGATTCGACCGATTGAAAGAATAATTCCGACCGTGATTCCTGGTAAGGCAGAGGGCATTATTACTTTCCTTATTGTTTGTATTTTATTCGCACCGAGTCCTAAAGATGCCTCACGATAGCTATTCGGTACTGTTTTTAATGCTTCTTCGGTTGAGCGAATCATAATCGGCATTAATAAGATGGTCATTGTTAAGGCTCCTGAGAGAATCGACCAGTCAAGACCGAGGATTCTAGTGAAGAATAACATTCCAAAGAGACCATGAACAACGGATGGTAAGCCAGCGAGGATTTCGACAGCAAAACGGATGATGCTCACGAGGCGACCCTGTTTCGCATATTCGACCATGTAGATTGCTGCGAGTAAGCTAATCGGTGTTGCGATGACGAGTGTTGTGATTATTAGCATCAATGTTGAGACAATCATCGGGAAGATACCGCCACCAAGTTGACGGACTCGTAAAGTAAAAGTGGTATTGCCGCTGAATAGTCCTGCGATTTCGCTCCAGTTAGTAGTGTAGTCGATCCGGTCAGAACCGATGCCTTCTAAAACTTGACCCCGTCTAACAGGGAATACTTGTTCAGCGTTGTCAAGGGCATTTCTCGCAACAGATGAACTTGTTACGTTATGAACCAAGATACCGTATGATGGATTTCGCTCAAGGGTCAAACCCACATTTTCAATTACTAATAAATCGCCGTTTAGGTAGTAGGTAGCGGGGGTGTCTATTTCAAAGTGGACGATTCTCAATGTATCGTTGGCATCACGGGTGAGGAAATTCCATGAAATTAGGCTCCAACCACGTGAGAAGATGAAACCGACGATAATGATAAGAATACCTGCGGTTGCAAGGGCGGCAGACCAAATTAGTGAGGTTGCGATAAAGTCTTTGATTTTTCGTTTTTGCATTATTCTGACACCGCCTTTTTACGAATTTTTGTCAGTGTTAAGTTGATAAGGAGGATAAATGTAAAGAGAACGATAACTGTTGAGAATAGCATTTGTGCTTGTAACCCAGTTGCATAACCTTGTTCTAGTACAATGTTTGTTGTGAGAAGTCGAACCTGATCAAAAATTGATGTTGGGATACCACTTTCAGGATTTCCAGCAACAAGAATTACTGCCATTGTTTCACCGATTGCACGACCAACTCCGAGGACAATTGCGGTGAGGATTCCTGATTTTGCGCTAGGAATTAATACTTTAAAAATTGTCTGAATACGCGAAGCCCCGAGTGCCAACGACCCTTCTTTATAATGTTTTGGTACTGCTCGAAGACTAGTAGTTGAAATCGCAACAATCGAAGGAAGAACCATAATTGTTAATACCAAAATAACTGCAAATAAAGAATGTCCTGTTGGCTGCGGGGAAATGTTGTGGATCATCGGGACAATAACTGCGAACCCGAAAACTCCGTATAAAACTGATGGAATGGCTGCTAGTAACTCGACCGTTGGCTGCATAATTTTTGCTAGCCATGGCGGAGCAATTTCAACGATAAAGACTGCTGTCAAGATGCCAATTGGTACTCCAAGAATGACTGCGCCAAACGTTGCGAAGATTGATCCGAAAATCATGTAACCAATTCCGAATTCACCAAAAGATGGTCGCCAAAATAGTCCTGTGATAAAGTCAAGGAAATTATAATTGCCATAAACATTACCTGGTAAGAAAGGGCGAGCACCACGGGTAAAAATTAAAATGATAATTGCGATGACTGTTGCTACTGAGAAAAGAGCTCCCGTAAGGAAAAGACCGCGAAAGAATTTCTCGGAAAAGGTACGCTGCTTTATTAATTTTACATCTACTTCCATTTTTTAACACTACCTTACTTGTACTTATGGTCAATCGAAACTTAGTGGGGAATAATAGTTCATAAACTAGCAAAGTTCTGTTGACAAGACAATCGTAATCAATTTTTGGCAAAATTGTACTCATTGTTTAACTTCCATATTAAAATCTCTTTTACTTAAAAAAGTCCCCCACTTTCCCCTCTAAAAAAGTGCTAAAAGCGAAGCGGGTTAAGTATCCACTTCACTTAGCAAATTGTTTTTTTGTTAACAAGATTTCTAATTATTGAACTTCTGCCCAATTATTAACTACACCTAGGTAGATGTCGCGTAATTGTGCAATTGTTAGGTTACGAACTGGGTTACTGGCATTAACGACCATTACTAAACCATCAACACTGTATTGAACTACGTTAATTCCTTGTTCTACTTCAGTATCACGGATTGCACGTGAAGCAAATCCAAGCGTATAAGTTCCATCAATCGCTCCTGTTATACCGCCACCAGAACCAACCGCCATATAAGCGATTGTTACACCTGGGAAGATTGCCGTAAACTCATCAGCTAATTGCGTAGCAGTTCTTTCTGTTGAAGTAGAACCACCGAATGTTACTGAACCAGTTAAAGTTCCATGAGCTGCTGCATCGAATGCTACTGCACCATCACGACTAACAACTACACCAGCTGCTTCTAAAATATCAAGACCTTCGATTGAAGCTGCGAACTCAATGAATGCTAATCCGATTTCACAAATATCATTTGGCATATATACGAAGTTAAACGGACGAACTAGTACATAAGCACCTGATAACATATTAGCAGCTGTTGGTGCAACACCATCAATATATAAAGCAGCTAAGTCAGGACGACCATCTAAAGTTGATAATGAGATATACCCGATTCCAGCTGTGTTTTGTTCAACAAATGTTGCAACAGGTCCGTTTCCTGATTGGATGATTGCATCTTCAGTCATTAAATTATCTTCGTCAATATTAACACCGACTAACTCTTCAAATGCTCCACGAGAGCCTGAACCTTCTTCACGGCTTACAATAGCGATTAAACTTTCAAAAATTTCTGGTTCAGGTTCTGGAGTATTATCTACCACTGGTGGTGCTGGATCAGGTGTGTCATCATCGCCACAAGCTGCTAAAGCAACTACTCCTAATCCTAAAATTAATAATAGTGCAAACACTTTGAAATTCTTTTTCATTTTCTATAACCTCTTTTAATTTGATTTTTATCTTAAGGTAACTCGATTAACTCATCCACGTTTGTTTTTGAAAATCATTTTAATCCCAAGGAGGATCAACTAATCGCAACAGAACCATATTGTGAGTGGTTGACGAATTAGAATGATTAAAAAATCTAAGTGAATGTAGTTAATCGAATTACCTTAAATTAGTATGTCCTTGCGAACAATTCCTATTATACAAAACCAATGTAAAGTTTGAAGTCATATCAATGTAAAATTTATGTAAAATAAAAGAACCTCTTGCGAGATTCTTCTTACTTTATTAAGCTGCTCCATTTGCGTGAACTTGTTTCATGCGTTGTAGCATTTGTAAATCATCAATTAATCCCTGTAACTCATCCTCAGTTGATTCAACATCTTTCATACGGGCGATCGTCACCATTTTTAATTCTGATTTAACCATTTTCGCCATCATTTTTTCAATACGATTAACTGCTGGCAGATTAGCAATCGGAATTTTTCCAGCCAATTCTTCGATTTTTGCCAATTCTTCGGCGATTACATACTTGATTAATTGTAAATCGCGAGCCCGCCTGTTTCGTTTTACTTGGAGTATATAGAATATCAAAACAGAAATAATTTTTGAGGACTCAATTAAAATTCCCATGATATTCCAACGGAAATCACCATAAAGAATGTTAAGTGGGGTTTGGGTCAGTAAAACCGCAGTTGCATAAAATACGACTGAGATACGCACGTAATGGTCACCTGGTAAGTATTGTCCAACAACAAATAGTAATGCCGTTACCATTCCTAAAATGTGGAGCCAGCGAATTTCTGCTGGTGTTTGCATAACTGCCATTACCCCAGCGATTACCCCAATAACCATCATTACAAGGAGGAATTTACGACCAAATTGTTGACTTTTAACTGTGTCTTTCTTGAAAACACCGAAGAAAACCAAATTACGAAATGCACTGTAAGTCGCTGCAACTATTAATGGAATCTGCGTATTCATATCCGTTGCCATTCCCATTGCAACGAACATTAATGTCCAGAAAATACTACCGATCCCAGTTACTAAGAAATACTTCGCTTTTTCATGTTCTTGGCTAAACTGATAACAAACAAATTCAAAAATCATTACCCCGACACCAAACACTTGTGCTAAAATAAACCAATAATTCATATAAATCGCTCCTTAGTTGTTCTAGTTGTTCTAATAAAACAATCATAATCATGATTTATAACTATTATACACAATTTATTTCGGTTGTCAAACTATTTTATTAGTAAAACAAAATGAAAACGTAAAACAAAGTAAAAGGACGACTTCTAAAGCTGGCTAATTTACCCAATCGCAAACATTAACTCTGCCACACAAGCAACTTCACCATTGACCGTTGCTGTAGCTTGACCGATCCCAATTGGTCCACGAATTTTTGTAATTTCAACTTCTAATCGCAAAACGTCCCCTGGGATAACTTTTCGCTTGAATCTCGCTTTATTGATACCAGCGAAATACGCAGTTTTCCCGCTGAACGATTCCTGTAATAATAATACTACTGCTCCAGTTTGAGCAAGTGCCTCAATAATTAACACCCCTGGCATCACGTGCTCTTGCGGAAAATGTCCTGGGAAAAAGGGCTCATTTGCACTAACCGCTTTAGTTCCAACTGCATGTGTTTCCGATAACTCTTCAATCTGATCAACTAATAACATTGGATAACGATGCGGAATAATTTCCTGAATTTGATTACTGTTTAAAATCATCCTAAAACATCTCCTTTAGCCGGTGAAATTCGGCTTTTGTTTCGTCAAAAAGTTCTTCGATAATCTGTCGTGCTGGTTTTAATTCTTTAATCATTCCTGCTACTTGACCAATCATCACTGAGCCATTGTCGACATCACCATCAAAGATCGCTTTTCGTAAAGCACCGAGTGTTAAGTATTCTAGTTCCTCGCGGGTCTTTCCAGCGTTTTCAAGGTTGGCATATTCACGAGCCATTTTGTTTTTGTAAACTCGGACTGGAACACCAGCTGCACGTCCAGTTACCATGGTCGAAGTATCTTTAGCTCTTACTAAAACGTCTTTATAGTTCTGGTGAATTTCACATTCATCAGCAACTAGTAGGCAAGTTCCAACTTGAACCCCAATTGCTCCTAACGCATAAGCGGCGATTATTTGTTTCCCTGATGCAATTCCACCAGCGGCGACAACGGGAATATCTACTGCTTCTACAACCTGTGGTACTAATGCCATCGTCGTAAGCTCACCAACGTGACCCCCAGCTTCAGTTCCTTCAACAATCAGGAAATCAGCACCAGCTTTTGCAACTCGTTTTGCTAGCGCAACGCTCGGTATCACTGGTGCCACTAAAATTCCAGCTTCTTTGAGTTGCGGAATCAGTGCCACTGGATTGCCCGCCCCAGTTGTTACGACTTTGATATTGTTTTGATATTTAATGATAACATCGACCATTGCTTCGCAATATGGATTCATTAACATTAAATTTACGCCGAATGGTCGATCCGTAAGATTTATACATTCAATAATTGCCGTTTCTAATTCTTCTGGTTTCATTGCGCCAGCAGCAATAATTCCGAGCGCACCAATTTTTGAAATTGTCGCTGCGAATTTAGCAGTGGCAATATTTGCCATTGCCCCTTGAATTAAGGGATATTTGATTCCTAGTAGTTCATTTAATTTCATCTCAAGCACCGCCTGTTTGATTTTTGGATATTGTAGCAATTGTAGCAAAATTTTTCCTTAATGTAAAGTTTTTGTAAAATTATTTTAATAATAGCTGACGTTTTGGTAAATTTCATGTATAATCTTTAATAGTATTAAAACAAGGAGTCATTTTACCATGAAAGAAAATAAAATTAAAAATTTAGTAGAAATATTTTGGGTTGCAACTAAACTTGGTTTAACTTCTTTTGGTGGACCACAAGCCCATCTCGGTTATTTCCATGAAGAATACGTTAAAAAAAGAAAATGGCTTGACGATGGTAGTTATGCTGATTTAATTGCACTGGCGCAGTTTTTACCAGGTCCATCTAGTTCACAAGTTGGGATCGGAGTTGGTTCGGCTCGTGGTGGTGTGTTTGGTGGGATTGCTGCGTTTCTTGGTTTCACTTGGCCATCGGCGCTGATTCTTGCGGTATTTGCGATTTTTGCACAGAATCTTGACCCGAATGCTCATGCCTGGCTCGGCGGTCTGCGAATCGTTGCGCTGGCAGTCGTGTTACATGCGGTCCTCGGAATGGCGGTCAAATTAACTCCTGATAACAAAACAAAAGCGATTGCGCTCGGTGCCCTCGTTACGATGTTGGTCTGGCAATCACGGGTCACACAAGTAACGATTTTAATCATTGCAGGTTTGATTGGCTATCTGTTTTTCAAAACGCCACTCCATGAAGAATTGAAGAACACGGCATTTAAAGTCTCAAAAGCTTTTGGAGCGACCTGTTTAGCGATTTTCTTCATTCTGTTATTGGTTGTGCCTTTTATCAGTCAAGCCGTGGATAACCAGTGGCTTTCTCTCTTTGACCCGATTTTCCGTTCTGGCGCAATGGTCTTTGGCGGCGGGCACGTTGTGTTACCGTTACTTGAAGCAGAATTTGTGTCAACAGGATTAATGTATGCAGATCCGTTTTTAACTGGTTTCGGATTAACACAAGCGATGCCAGGACCGTTATTCACATTCGCCGCTTACATCGGGGCTGTTATGCAAGGCTGGCTCGGTGCCCTCGTTGGGATTATTGCGATTTTCTTACCAGGGATGCTTTTGCTATATGGATGTTTACCATTCTGGGAAACACTGCGACGAAATGCAATGATTAAAAGAGCGCTAGTCGGACTAAATGCTGCTGTTGTGGGAATTCTACTCGCTGCATTCTATAATCCAATCTGGCGTAATTCAATTTTCCAACCAGCGGATTTCGCATTATTTGCTATTTTGTTTGCAGGGCTCTCTTATTGGAAACTTCCTCCGTGGATAATCGTCATTGCGGGTGCTGTTGGCGGCATATTAATTAATGTTTTATAATGACTACCAAAACAAATTTCTCCAAAATATTTCGGATTTTTAATATTACGCAAACAAAAATGGGAAAACTTTAACTGATTTTGCATTGACTTCAAAGCGAAGATATGATAGTATCTATTTAAGTGGATTACAAAATAGAAAAAGAATGGAGGAATAATTAATATGAGAAAAGAAAAAAGATTAATACGATTGCCGATTCTGGGTGCTCTTGCGCTAATTTTCGCATTAGGAATTACTGTCACTATTTTTGCTTCTGAAGCTACAAATAATGATGATCCAATTGTTTCAGTATCATTAACGGAAAATGTAATAGAAAGCGTTAATGCGACACTGGGTCAAGCACAGCAAGCACTTGAAAATTTCCTGGAAGAAGTTGCTCCATATGACCTCCCAGATGAGACATCATTAGCGCAGTTTATACTAACGTTCGTGAGCTATCTCAAGCAAGCTAATGAGATTTTGTTAGCTAATGGTGAAGTCAGTATTCCGATTTGGGACGGTCAACTTGAATCTTGGGATATTTGGAATGCAGACTACCTTACACCTTGGTATACAAACTGGATAAATAGGATTGACGAAGTTATGCAGGCTAACCAACCTCAATCAAGATTTGCTGACGATGATCGTCGAAATGGTTCAGGGGATGGCTGGTTTTTTGTAGGCAGAACAAGGCATTGGTTTTATTATCTAAATTGGAATCGTCAATATAACTGGATTCAAGTTGGTAATTCGTGGTTTTTCCTAAATCCACCCCTATTTAGACCAGGGCATCAGCCTGGAACAACACGTGGAACCATGTTGACAGGTTGGAGAAGAGTTCCGATTAGCAACAACAACAACACTGACACGATGGATTGGTTCTTCTTTAATCCGAGTGGCGTAATGCAAACAAGATGGCAACAAATTCCAATTAGTAACAGTAGCAACACAAGAGATTGGTTCTATTTTGGAAGTAACGGAAGAATGCGTGTTGGAAGACACAGCATTTGGTGGTCTAATAGTAACCACGCAATTTCTTGCATGGTATTTAATAATGAAGGAAGATGGAACGCCAATCTGTCTACGCAAGGACAACGTTGTAATTAGCAGATTAATATCAAAAAATTGAGAATCCACTTCAAGAACAATTTCAAATTTAAAACCTTTCGTATTCATATAATTAAGATGAATATGAAAGGTTTTCTTTTGTTGTCAAATGCTCTTAAAACACAGGAATTTCAATCAAATTGTCTACATTGCTAAGTCATTAAGTGAAACGAGCGCTCTTTTGACCAGTATCACAACCTTGTTGAAAAAAGAACATTCTCGAAGTATTAAAAGTTCAGAAAAAAGGAAAATAATGTGAAAAAAATTGATGAAATATTTTATAGACAATTGCGAAATACAATTCAAATCATCATTAAAATGCCAAAAACGACGAACTAATGATGATTATTCGCTCAAAATCAGCTTAAATCATCATTAAAATGCCAAAAACGATGAACTAATGATGATTATTTGGTCAAAATCAGTCTAAATCATCATTAAAATGCCAAAAACGATGAACTA
>JGI990J12352_1000193_pt1 | contig 14343 bp, 9 predicted proteins | sample Intmic4MA4BA4MSA_FD_12352 | JGI IMG/M metagenome (IMG submission 12352) | reverse complement strand
CTTTTGGATGGGGACCCTACGGGTCCGCTGGAAAATGCGGCGGTGCGGGAGGTTATCGGACGTCATTACGGCGGTAGCGTGACACTTACGATGCGGGATGAGGCTGGTGAAACACGGACGGTTTCGGTTGAGGTGCGGGCATTTTTCGTGAATCCTGTGAGCTTCCGAATGATGGAAGGTGACATTGGCTACATTCAAATTGCAAACTTTGATCTGACCAGTGGGGAAGAGACGATCTATGCCATTGAATCACTACGAGAAGAAGGCGCTGTGGGTTTGATTTTTGATGTGCGCCGCAATCCCGGCGGACGAGTGAATGAGCTCTTGCTGATTTTGGACTATCTTCTGCCGGAAGGAGAGATTTTCGTATTCGCCGATTACACAGGGCGAGAGACGGTGCGATATTCTGCGCCGGATTATCTCTCTATGCCTATGGTTGTGTTGGTTAACGAGTACTCGTTTAGTGCGGCAGAGTTTTTTGCGGCTATTTTGCAAGAGAAGGACTGGGCAACAATTGTGGGGATGCCGACTACAGGTAAGGGACGTAGCCAGGTGATTATTCCCTTGGAGGGCGGTGGCGCGATTCAACTGTCTACCAGTCGCTATCTTACCCCCGGTCGGATGGATTTGTATGAGGTCGGTGGAATTCGGCCTGATGTGCGGTCGGTTAATTTTGGTGAGGTAGATTCGCAATTGGAACGGGCGATTGACCAGATACGGAATAAGCAATAAGGGGCGGAATTCGCACTTCTCCCCCTTGACAATATTTGGAAAAATGATTATAATGCAAGCGACTCGTCGCACTGCTGTGCGATGATATTTTTATATTTTAAGATTGTGCCCGCATATCGGGTCGAAAGGTTGGTTTTTATGGCCGGGGAAAATAAATTTAAGATGAGCAAGCTCCGCTATGACGAACTGGTGGAAGAATTACATCACCTGCAAACTGTGCGGGAAAAAGAAGTGGCCGAGCAGATCAAAGAGGCGAGAAGTTTTGGTGATCTTTCGGAAAACAGTGAATACGATGAGGCGAAGAATGAACAGGGGAAACTTTACTCTAAAATCGCTGAAATCAAAAAATTGATCGACAATGCTGAAATCATCGAGCAAAGCAGCCGCGCGGGACTTGTTTCGCTTGGCTCGAAGGTCAAAGTGCGTGACGTTCAGACGGGGGATGAAGATACCTATGAAATCGTGGGTAGCCAAGAGGCAGACCCTTTGCAATTTCGCGTGTCTGACGATTCCCCGGTTGGGTCTGTACTGATTGACCGCAAGAAGGGTGAGCGTGTTACCGTTCATGCGCCAGTGGGCAATTTTGAACTTGAAATTCTATCTATCGAAAGCTAGGGTGTGATATTGATGTCCGAACAAAACCACAATCTGGATACGCCAGAAAAAGAGCCGCAGAGTTTATCTGAAATTCTGCAAATTCGTCGAGATAAGCTTGCAAGGCTCCAGGAAGAGGGGCGGGATCCTTTTCAGGTGACCCGCTATACGCGCACGGCTTATAGCACTGAGATTAAAGACAACTTTGAACAGATGGAAGGACAGCAGGTCTCTTTGGCTGGGCGGATGATGTCTAAGCGGGTCATGGGGAAAGCCTTTTTTGTGGATATCCTCGATGATCGGGGACGGATTCAGCTGTATATTAAGGTGGATAAATTAGGGGAAACGCACTTTGCTGAGTTCCGCAAGTGGGACATTGGGGATATTATCGGTGTTTCGGGTGTGGTCTTTCGTACTCGGCGGGGTGAGGATTCGGTGCATGTGGAGACAGCGGAGCTACTTTCAAAGTCGCTGTTGCCTTTGCCTGAGAAGTTCCATGGGTTGACGAACCAAGAAATTCGCTATCGGCAGCGGTATGTGGATTTGATCATGAATCCAGAGGTTCGGCGGACGTTTGAGATTCGGACAAAAGTAATCCAGACGATTCGGCGCTTTTTGGACGGTATGGATTACTTAGAGGTCGAAACACCGGTGCTGAACACCATATCAGGCGGGGCGAATGCACGGCCTTTTACGACCCATCATAATACGCTGGATTTGGACATGTTCATGCGAATTGCCACGGAACTGCATCTGAAGCGACTTGTTGTTGGAGGCATGGAACGGGTATATGAAATTGGCCGTCTGTTCCGCAATGAGGGGATCAGCACAAGGCATAACCCTGAATTCACTACGGTGGAGTTTTATGAGGCCTATGCCGACTGCAACGACATGATGGATCGCACCGAGGGGATTTTCACCAAAGCTGCGCAGGATATTTTGGGGACAACTGAAATTTCTTATCAGGGCGAAGCGGTGAGCCTTGCGGTACCTTTTGCACGCATGACCATGGCTGAATCTGTGAAGCAGTACACGGGCGTGGATTTTATGGCGTTCTCGACAGTGGAAGATGCTGTGGCGGCGGCAAAGGGCATTGGGGTGACTTTGCCGAAGGAGCTATCGTGGGGTTCTATTCTGTATGAATGCTTTGACCAGCGGGTGGAATCGAAGCTGGTACAGCCGACGTTTATTTTGGAACATCCGGTAGAGGTTTCGCCATTGGCGAAGCGGTGCCCTGCAGATCCGCGGCTTACGGAGCGGTTTGAGTTGTTTATCACAGGGCGTGAAATGGCCAATGCTTTCTCTGAGCTGAATGACCCGATTGACCAAAAAGAGCGTTTTGTACGCCAGATGGAACTTCGGGCTCGCGGCGATGAAGAGGCAGGGATGATGGATGAGGACTTTATCACGGCTTTGGAATACGGTATGCCGCCCACCGGCGGTTGTGGGATTGGGATTGATCGCATGGTGATGCTTTTGACCGACAGTGCCTCAATCCGTGATGTTATTTTCTTCCCGACGATGAAGCCGGACAATCAACAGTAACTTTTTTAGATGCGAGGCTGGCGCTTTGCGCCGGTCTCGTGCTTTTGAAGAGGGTAGCTTATGCAGGAAATTACCAGTCGGAGGAATCCGCAGGTACAACATCTGAAGAAATTGGGTACAGATCGGGCGTATCGTGAGGCTTCCGGTGCTTTTCTTTGTGAGGGCGCAAAGCTGTATGAAGAGGCTGTTTTGGCAGGGGCTACGGTTACACTGCTTGCCACTTGTGAGCGGGAAATTGCGGAGAAGGCTGTGTGTCCTGCAATTTTGGTGCCTGAGGATGTGCTGGCGAGCATTTCACCTTTGAAGGCGCCGCAATCGGTTTTGTTCGCTTGTGAAAAACTGACACAGGCGCCTGTGTCGCGGCCGCTTCGGGTGCTTGTTTTGGAAGGCATACAGGACCCCGGGAATATGGGGACTTTGCTTCGCTCGGCGGCGGCGTTTGCTGTACATCAGGTGATTCTGGTGGGGGACTGTGCGGATATTTATAACATGAAAACCGTCAGGGCCAGTATGGGGGCGTTGTTTCGGCAACGGGTATGTGTGATGACGTTGGACGCACTTACTTCGTACGTTGCTGTGAATGAGATTTGCCTTCTTGGTGCGGCTTTGCAACCGGAGGCACAGACGCTGGACGCTACTTTGCGGGGCTCTGTGGCGGTGGCGATCGGCAATGAGGGGAAGGGGCTTAGCGCTTCACTGCTTGCGCGATGCCATGGGACGGTGCGGATTCCGATGGAGCCTGCGGCGGAGTCGCTCAATGCCGCTGTGGCGGGGTCTGTTTTGCTTTGGGAGCTATATCGAACTTGGGAGGGTGGAAGCTTTGGCTGAATTGAAATACTGGATTTGGATGAATGAGCTTGGGCTTAACCCGTATATGGCGCGCAAGGTGATTTCACATTTGGGTGGACCGAAAGAGGCTTTTTTTGCTGAAAAAGATGATTTTGCGGCAATTGAAGGGATTCGAGCGGACGATGTGAAGGCTTTGATGTACAAGGGACTGGATCATGTAGGGCGCATTCAAGATGCTATGCTACGCTTGGATGGTAATGTGCTTACGTTGCAGGACGCTATGTATCCGCAACGGCTTCGAGATATTGATGATGCACCTTTGGTACTGTACACGCGTGGACGGATGCCTGTGATTGACGATGAGGCAGCGGTGGTCATTGCGGGGACGAGGAAATGCTCGCCCTATGGTCTTACAGCGGCGGCTAAGATTGCGGGGGAGGTTACGCGGCATGGCGGTCTTGTGGTATCGGGTCTTGCGCTTGGTGTAGATGCGGCAGCGGCAAAGGGTGCTTTGCAAGAGGGCGGATCTGTAGTTGGGGTGCTTGGTACGGGGGTTGAGCGGGTATATCCGCCTGAAAATGTACGGCTTTTTGAAGCGGTGCTGGAGGATGGTTGCCTGATTAGCGAATATCCGCCGGGGGCAGGTCCGCGTGCGCAGAATTTTCCGCGCAGGAATCGGATTATGACAGGGCTTAGCCTTGCATTGGTTGCGGTTGAGATTCCGACGGAGCGCAGTGGTGTTATGCACTCGGTGCGGCACGCGATTGATCAGGGGCGGGATGTATTTGTTGTGCCTGCAAACATTGACGCGCCGACGAGCCGGGCTTCCAATGCGTTGCTTGGAGAAGGATTTCAGCCAGCTACGACCGGTTGGCAGGTGGTGCGGGATTATGCGCGGCAGTTCCCGAAAATCCGGGAAGATGCTGACGCACCGGCACCTGCAAGGCCGGAAGCGTGGCCTCAAAACTGGTCGGCGCCGCAAGCTTTGTTGAAGCCAAAGAAAGAAAAGGTGAAAAAAGAGATTGACAAGGAGCCGAAAGAGGATTATATTGACCTAAATGGGATATTGCCTGAGCGCAGTGAGGCGGAGCAGGCGGTTTTGCGTTGTTTGGGACAGGAACCCTGCCATGTGGACGAGATTATTGCGAAGACAGGCTTGCCTGTACAGAAGGTGAGCGTTTGTTTGACCACTTTGGGGATATCCGACTACATTAAAGAGCATCCTGGTAAGAGATACAGTCTACATCCAAAGATAAGGGGTTTATAATAGATGGCGAAAGTAAAACAGAACTTGGTCATCGTCGAATCGCCTGCCAAGGCGAAGACGATTGGGAAGTATTTGGGCCCGGGATATACGGTTAAGGCCTCTATGGGTCACTTGCGGGATTTGCCGAAGAAGACGATGGGCGTGGATATTGACCACGACTTCACGCCGGAATATGTGCCGTCTATCGACCGTGAGGATATTATCAAAGAGCTTAAAAGTGCGGCGAAGAAGAGTGACGCTGTTTACCTCGCTACTGACCCGGATCGTGAGGGAGAGGCGATTAGCTGGCATTTGAAAGAACTTTTGGGTCTTACTGACCAAAATAGCCATCGGGTGACGTTTAATGAAATCACCAAAAAGGTGATACAGGAGAGTATTCAAAACCCACGTGCAATTGATCAGGATCGGGTAGACGCGCAGCAGGCTCGGCGGATTTTGGATCGGATTGTGGGTTATAAGCTATCGCCCTTGCTTTGGGCGAAGATTCGGCGCGGTCTTTCTGCGGGGCGTGTGCAGAGTGTTGCCACTCGAATTGTAGTGGAACGGGAAGAGGAGATTACGGCTTTCCAGCCTGAGGAATACTGGCATCTGGATGTTATTCTGGATCGCATTGGAAAAAATGGTAGCTTTAAGGCTCGCTTTCATGGGACGACTGCGAAAAAACAGGAACTGTTCAATGCGGAGGAAGTCAAAGTTGTTGTTGACGCTGTGCAAGCTGCACCGTTTTCGATAGACAAAGTGAAACGCCGCGACCAGAAAAAGAGCCCTGCACCACCATTTATCACATCCACGCTTCAGCAGGAGGCATCACGCAAACTGGGGATGACGACTCGTCGAACCATGAGCATTGCCCAGCAACTTTATGAGGGTGTAGAGATCACGGGTGAGGGTGCGGTTGGTCTGATTACCTATATGCGTACAGACTCGATTCGGGTTTCGGACGAGATTGTGGCAGATGCAAAGCGGTTTGTGGAAGGGCGCTATGGAAAGGATTATCATCCCGGTACGCCGAGGGAGTTTAAAAGCAAAAAGGCTTCTCAAGACGCGCATGAGGCGATTCGTCCGAGTGATGTATTCCTTACGCCGGAGGATATTAAGAAGGATCTTACCCCTGAACAATTTCGTCTTTACCGCCTGATTTGGAGCCGATTTTTGGCAAGCCAGATGTCAGAGGCGATTTATGACAGTGTTACCATTGATGCGGTCAGCGCGGGTTATGTGTTTCGAGCGAACCATTCGGCTTTGAAATTTGCCGGCTTCTCTGCCGTTTATGAAGAGGGCAAGGATGAAGAGAAGAAGGAAGTGCAATCGCCTCTGCCTGATCTTGCGGAAGGGGAGGTTGTGAAGCTTGCCAAGATACAGCAAGATCAAAAATTCACGCAACCGCCGCCGCGCTACACGGAGGCTTCTTTGGTGCGGGCTTTAGAGGAAAAAGGGATTGGACGTCCTTCTACCTATGCGCCTACCATTTCGACCATCATGGATCGTGAGTATGTGGTGAAAGAAACAAAACACCTTCGGCCGACGTCTTTGGGGACTGTGGTTACAGGTTTGATGAAGGATAAATTTGGCGATATCGTAGACCCCACGTTCACAGCACGGATGGAAGAACGGCTTGATGAAATCGAAGAGGGGAAACAGCAATGGCAACAGGTGCTTGCTGATTTTTATCAGCCGTTTTCGAATGCTATGGAAGAGGCTGAAAAAAGTTTGGATGGTCAGCGGATTCGCGTTCCGGATGAGCTGTCGGAAGAGCTTTGCGATGAGTGCCAGAAGCAAATGGTGATTAAGTCCGGACGATTTGGTCGTTTTTTGGCCTGTCCGGGCTATCCTGAGTGCGGGTTTACAAAGCCTATTGTGATCGAGATGCCCGGGAAATGCCCTAAGTGCGAAAGCCGAATTTTGAAGCGGACTAGTAAGCGCGGGTTTCCGTATTATGCTTGCGAAAAAGGGGCGGCCTGCGGCTTTATGACTTGGGACGTGCCTGTGGCGGATAATTGCCCGGCTTGTGAGAAGAACATGTACAAGCTTTCCGGCCGCGGGCGGAAGACGCCGTTTTGCATCAACGATGCGTGTGAAAACTTCTTGCCGGAGGATCAACGGGGCTATAAGAAGAAAACCGCTGAAGGGGAAGACGCTGAAAAAACGGAAGACGGCAAGGCGGATGCGAAAAAATCAGCCGCTGCGAAAAAGACGACTTCTAAAAAAACGGTTGCTGCTAAAAAACCTGCTGCAAAAAAGGCGACCACTACAAAAAAGACTTCTACTGCGAAAAAATCAGCCACTACGAAAAAGACTTCTACTGCGGCTAAGAAGGCCGCACCTAAAAAGGCGGCGGAATGATGGCGCATGTGACAGTAGTAGGAGCAGGGCTTGCGGGGTGTGAAGCGGCTTTTCAGCTTGCTGAGCGGGACATTGATGTGACACTGATTGAGATGAAGCCGATCAAGCAAAGCCCTGCTCATGAACATGAGGACTTTGCGGAACTTGTTTGCTCGAATTCTTTGCGTTCGGATCGGCTTGAGAATGCGTCGGGGCTTTTGAAGGCGGAGATGCGGCTTTTGGATAGCGTTATCTTGCGGGCGGCTGACCGAACTCGAGTGGAGGCGGGGGGCGCTTTGGCTGTGGATCGAGCTGAGTTTTCTCAGACGGTGACGAAGGCGATTTGTGACCATCCCAGAATTACGGTGGAGCATCGAGAGGTCACGGAAATTCCCGATGGAAACGTGATTTTGGCCACGGGGCCGTTGACTTCGGATCGCTTTGCGGCCGCGATCGGGCAATTGGTGGAGCAAGATTTTCTTCACTTCTACGATGCGGCGGCACCGATTGTGAGCCTTGAAAGTGTAGATATGAATCTTGCATTTTATGCCTCCCGCTATGGAAAAGGGACGGCGGACTACATTAACTGCGGCATGAATCGGGCGGAATATGAGGCTTTTTATGACGCACTGGTTGCGGCGGAAGAGGCGAAGGTTCACGGATTTGAGCAGGGCAAGGTATTTGAAGGCTGTATGCCTGTAGAGGTTATGGCAAAACGCGGGACAGATACGTTGCGCTATGGGCCGCTTAAGCCTGTGGGGCTTGACCATCCTGTGACGGGTGAGCGGTATCATGCTGTTGTGCAGCTTCGGCGGGATAACGCGTTGGGAACCATGTACAACATGGTTGGTTTCCAGACGCATTTGACGTTTGGGGCACAAAAACGGGTGTTTTCTATGATCCCGGCATTGAAAAATGCTGAATTTTTGCGATATGGTGTCATGCATCGAAACACTTATTTGGATTCGCCACGGATTTTGGATTGTTATTATCGCTTGAAGCGAGAGCCTAGGATTCGTTTTGCGGGGCAGATTACAGGCGTAGAGGGTTATGTGGAATCTGCGGCCTCCGGGCTTTTGGCCGGGCTTTCGTGTGCACGTGAACTTCGGGGGGAGGCACCGTTGCAGTTCCCGCGAACAACGGCGATCGGGGCGCTTGCGTTGTATGTGAGCGATGACTCGGTGGCGGAATTTCAGCCTATGAATGTGAATTTTGGTATTATTGAGCCTTTGGGTTATCGGGTTAAGGGGAAGGCAGAAAAAAATGCTGCGATTTCGGAACGCGCACTGGGTGTGATCGCCCAACTTACAACATATGGGCCAGGGGGAGAGACTACATGAAAATTATACTGGATGCGATGGGCGGTGACCTTGCGCCGCAGGCTCAGGTAGAAGGAGCTGTGCGTGCGGTACGAGCGTACGATGTTGAAGTAGTTTTAGTGGGGCGTGAAGCGGAAATTCTGGATGTGCTTCGGGATTTGGGTCATGCTTCTTTGCCGATGGGTCTTTCTATTGTGAATGCTTCCGAAGTGGTCACGATGGATGACGATCCGACGAATGTGTTTCGCGAAAAGAAGGATTCTTCTTTGTCGGTGGGCTTAAAGTTGTTGAAAGACGGTGGTGGGGACGGATTTGTATCGGCGGGAAATACCGGTGCGCTACTTGTGGGGGCGACTTTGATTCCCAGACGCATTCGCGGTATTCGTCGTGCGGCACTTACACCTGTGATTCCGAACAGGGAGGGCGGCGCGCTTTTGATTGACTGCGGTGCAAACACTGAGTGCGTACCGGAATATTTAGTGCAGTTTGCTTATATGGGTTCTTATTACGTCCGCCGTGTGTTGGGGCGGGAAACACCACGGGTTGGTCTGCTTTCAAATGGGACGGAAGAGACAAAAGGAACTCCGTTACATAAGGAGACTTATCAATTGCTTCAGGAGGCGCATGCGTTAGGGAAACTGAACTTTATCGGCAATATTGAAGGGCGAGATGTGCTTTTGGGCGGCGTGGATGTTGTGGTGACGGATGGATTCACCGGCAACGTTTTGCTCAAAGGCATTGAAGGTACTGCTATGTTCCTGACGGGGGAGCTGAAATCAATTTTCATGCAAAGTGCGACTACGAAGCTGGCGGCACTTTTGGTTCGGAAGGGTTTGCGAAACTTTAAGAAGAAGATGGACGTGTCGGAGGTAGGCGGTACGGCACTTTTGGGTATTACGAAGCCTGTGATCAAAGCGCACGGAAACTCTGACGCTAAGACCATCAGCAGTGCGATCCGGCAGGCTAGAGATTTGGCGCAGTCGGGAATTATTGAGGACATTACGACCAATATTGGGAAAACTTCACCCAAACATGAGGAAAACGCGTAAAGAGCAGCGCGCGATGCAGGAGAATGCAGTATGACAGAACTAGAACAGAAGCTGGGACACGCTTTTCAGAATGAAAAATTGCTCAAGACCGCTTTGACCCATAGCTCGTTTGCGAATGAGGCTAAGGGAAAGGGCGAAGAGTGTAACGAGCGATTAGAGTTTTTGGGAGATAGCATCCTGGGTTTTACTGTGGCTAAGTATCTATACAAACACCGCCCCGGTATGCCTGAGGGGAAGATGACCAAGCTTCGTGCAGAGCTTGTCTGTGAGCAGAGCTTGGTGCGGATTGCAGACAAGCTGGGTCTTGGTGCGTACCTTTTCCTTGGACGGGGCGAGGAACTTGGTGGTGGTCGGCAACGGCCTTCGATTTTGGCTGATGCGGTGGAGGCACTTTTTGCGGCGGTATTTCTTGATAGCGGGATCAGCGAGGCTGAGAAGGTTGTTTTGTCGCTTTTGGATGAAAGCTTGGAACTGGAACAGGGCGGTGGGGCGATTCAGGATTATAAAACGGCTCTGCAAGAGCTGGTTCAGCGCAAGAATGGTCAAAATTTGAGGTATCACTTGCTCTCTGCCACAGGGCCGGATCATCAAAAAATATTTGAGGTAGAGGTGTTATTAAATGACACCTGTGTAGGCATGGGGACAGGGCGTAGTAAAAAAGAGGCAGAGCAAGTGGCGGCTTCGGCTGCATTGCGGTCGCTTGGGGCATAACGAAACGGGGTGAAGCAGTGGAGACGAGACGAGTCAACATCGAAGAAGCGGCGGCGTTGTTACAGGCGGGGGAAGTTGTCGCCTTTCCGACGGAGACGGTTTATGGGCTGGGTGCGGATGCGCGCTCGGATGCGGCGGTTTCTCGAATTTTTACTGCGAAGGGGCGACCTTCGGACAATCCGCTGATTGTCCATATTGGTGCTGTAGCGCAACTTTCGCAAGTGGTGGCGGAGGTTTCGCCCTTGGCGCGGACGCTTATGGATGCGTTTTGGCCGGGGCCGTTGACGGTGATTTTGCCGAAACAGGCGGGGTTGTCGCAGTTTGTGACGGCGGGACTTTCTACTGTGGGGGTGCGGATGCCTTCGGACCCCATTGCGCTTGCGTTGCTACAGCGAGTGAATTTGCCGATTGCGGCGCCCAGTGCCAATGTATCCGGACGGCCGAGCCCGACAACGGCGGATCATGTGGCGGAGGATTTGACCGGAAAAGTGGCCGGCATTTTAGACGGCGGCGGAGCGGAGATTGGTCTTGAGTCTACCGTCATTGATTGTACGGTGGTGCCGCCTGTCATTCTGCGTCCCGGCGGGGTGACGCGTGAGTTGATTGAGGCTTTGATTGGGCCAGTGAAAGTTGCGGATTTGGAACTTGGTCTTGCAGATTCGCCGAAGTCTCCGGGGATGAAGTATACGCATTATGCGCCTTGTGCGCCCATGACTATCGTGGAGGGGGACAGGCTTTTTTTTCAGCAGGTAATTGATGATGCGCAGGCTTCGGGCAAGCGTGTTGGGATTTTAGTGGCCGAAGAGAGCTTGGATATCTATCGGGCTGATGTTGTCTTGACTTCTGGGGCGCGGCGGGATGCGGCCTCTGTAGCGCGTGGTCTTTATGACGCTTTGCGTGCATTTGACCAGCTGGATGTGGATGTGATTTTCAGCGAAAGCTTCACGGGGGACGGGTTGTGTGCCGCTATCATGAACCGTTTGCAAAAAGCAAGCGGACACCAGATGATTAGACAACTCTAAAATACACAATAAAAAATGCGTTGGATGGGAAACTCGTTCCCATCCAACGCATTTTTTTATTGATGACCGAAACTGGTCGGAGACCAGATAAGGCAAAGGATTCTGTCTCTTTTTGTGTTACTGTTTTGTCACTTTTGGTCATGAGTTGTAAAAAAATACATAAAAATGCTTGACATAATAATATTGAATAGTGTATCATTGGCAGACAAACTTTATTTTACATAATCATAGTATCGGTGAAGAAGTTATGTTTTGTCTATGCTGCGAACGTGGTATTCCAGTGTTTTTTAAGCATCTCTTGTTAATTCTCGGTTACATAATTATGTTGTGTCGGAGAGGAAACTGCACATCATGTGGAACGGTTGCGGTTCGGAGACAAAAAGTAACAATATCTAGGGTGCTTCCGCTCAATAGACAACTCAATGTTTGTGATAATTTAGAATTTGTTTGTAGGAGGACAAATGCTATGTTGGTGAAAAGAAATAGGCAAGGAAAGATGTTTCGGGTGATTTGTTTGACTATCGCTGTGTGTATGTTGCTGTCGCTATTGCCGGTAACTGCGCTTGCGGAGTATCGGGCTGTACCCACAGTTCGGAGTCAGGTGAGTACTTTGGAGATGTATCCAGAGGATGGTACAACTGCGGGTGGTTCTTTCGGGATTGCTCAGGCGCAGAGTTTGGCGTATGATTCTGTTTCTGCTCTGACACAGCGGATTGAGACGGCGGCTCAGACACCTCGAGGTGCAGTTAATCTAAATCTCGGCCTTGGCAGAGCGGTAGCGGAGAGAGAGACCGGGACATTTGATGAGTTCTTCCCGGACGCTACACTTGCACAAGCGGTTGCTACACGCTTTTACCGNGCGGCAAGCGACACGGTTACTTCGCTAGAGCTTGCGGCTCTTACCGGCCGCCTTATCAGCGTGGGCGGTGGGATAAGTGATTTGGAAGGCGTTCAGTATCTTACAGGATTGACTGAGATTTGGTTAAGCAACAATGCGATTCAGCAATTGGATCCTTTGGCCGGGTTGACCGGACTGAGAGAGTTGCAACTGAGTGGGAATCTGATTCGGAATGTTCAGCCACTTGAGACGATGACACAGTTGACCATTCTGAAACTGGACAACAACCAAATTCAGAACATTGATTCGCTGGCGAACATGACTCAGATGACCCAGCTTTGGTTGCAAAATAACAGAATTGAAAATATTGACGCGTTGGTCGGTATGACCTCTATGCAAATGGAGCTACGTATTAGCAACAACTTGGTTTCTGATTTGACTCCAGTGGCGGACATGGTTGGGCTACGGAGATTGGAAGCTGCGAATAACCGAATTGAAGACGCCGCGCCATTAGCGGCTCTTACAAATCTTACGGCTTTGCATTTGGGGAGCAATCGCTTGGCGGATGTAAGTGCGTTGTCTGCTCTTGTCTCTTTGGAAGAGCTGAATCTTTGGGACAACCACATTTATGATATCTCGCCGCTTTCCAGTGTGCAACCGGGCATTATCTTTGATGTGCGGGGTCAGGTTATCCGAATGGATGAGCCGATGTATATCACGGACCCTCTTGTTGTTGAGAATGTGGTGCGCGATCGGGCAGGGCAGGTGGTTTTGCCTAATGCGGTAGCTCCGGAAACGGCTACACCGCCTAGTGGTAGCACGATTGAATGGACAGGTCTGAATGAAGACGTGAGCCAAGTAGAATATACTTGGGCGGTTAACACGATTCCGTACACAGCGCAAATGTTTTCGGGACGGGTGATCCAGCCTGTTGTGCCCGAACCTCTGCCACCACAGCAGACGATTGCATTTATTGCAAATGGTGGACTCTTCTCACTTGATCCGGCATGGGATTTTGCCCTGACTGCTGAAGTGGGTGATACCTTTGCTTCGGTATTTGCAGAGGCTGAGGGGTTGTTGCAGTCAAGAGATGGCCATATCTTCCAAGGATGGCTTCGAAATGGAGAAATTGTGCCGCCTGATACGTATGTGACAGAGGCGGAGGATAATCTGCATGTATTTACTGCGGACTGGGACTTGGATGAAACGTTTGTTCCGGACCGAAATGTAATCATCAGCTTCTTTGGTAATGGCGGCGCACCAACCTTCCAGCCTGTTCTTGTATATGTGGAAGGTAGTTTTGTCCAAACTTATGCAGAGGCAATGGTACAAATTACAGAGCCTGCGCGCGCGCACCATGTGTTTGCGGGCTGGTTTACAGAGCCTGATGGCGGGGATAGAATCCAAAGCGAAGATGAGCTGGATTTAGATACGCCGCGGATGCTTTTTGCGCAGTGGGATATTGATTCGATGGATCCGCCTCCGACACAGGAAGTAACGGTTACGTTCCACGGCGGTGCGGGTGCTGAGCCGCTTTTGCAGGAAGAGACCATCCAGATTCCATATGGTCAGACGCGGACTTATGCGGACGTTTTTGCCGAAATTCAGACGCCGACTAGAGAAAACGTTGCGGGTACACTTGTGTTCCACTTTATCGGATGGTTTACCGAGCAGGAGGGTGGCCAGCAGATTTTTGGAGTGGAGACTTTGACCGTTGATCGGATGCTCCATGCTCGTTGGCTTGAAATTCCGATTCCGCCAGCATTGCCTTCTGTGCAGGCTGTAATTTTCCAATCAAATGGTGGCACAGGGAATGCACAGGTACATACAACCACTGTGGGTGGAACCTATGAGCTGGTTTTTGAAGCGGTCAATGAACCTGTTTTTGAAGGACACGACTTTATAGGCTGGTTTGATTCCGATGGTGTAGAAGTGCTGTACAGTGATTATGTAACACCAGAGATATTCCGTGAACTGTTTGCGCATTGGACTCCGGTAGATGGTGGAGATGACCTGGTTCTTGGTGGGGATGACCCAGGTCTTGGTGGAGATGACCCAGGTCTTGGTGGGGATGACCCAGGTCTTGGTGGAGATGACCCAGGTCTTGGTGGAGATGACCCAGGTCTTGGTGGAGATGACCCAGGTCTTGGTGGAG
>JGI990J12352_1000192_pt1 | contig 14346 bp, 13 predicted proteins | sample Intmic4MA4BA4MSA_FD_12352 | JGI IMG/M metagenome (IMG submission 12352) | reverse complement strand
AGGGACGAGCCGCTATCAAAAACAGGTGCCAAACCAATCCATTCTAATGTTTGGGCATTGCGTAAAAAACCAAAATTATTCAAATGTCTATCTGTATTAACAATTAAATAATCAAGAACTAGCATTTTGTCAATAGCACAAGCAATATTTGGAATCGACAGCTTTTCACAACATGCTAAAAGATGCGGATATTTTGGATTCTGGTGATCAAACGGCAAAGCTTGCATCACATACCAAGCCGTCACCAATTCTGTTTTTTCAGTAACAAAATTTTCACAAACACTATAGGGTTCATCGTCTTCTATTATCAAACGATAAGGAATATGATGAATGTCTAAACGCTCCATAATAAGACTTGCGATGACTTCATTATATGCTTCTTGGCGAAATGGCCCACTCCCCGCTTTAATTAAGCACCTTTTTCCATTGATGATTTTCCATTTCTTTTTAAGCCAACCATCCGATGTATTATCAGGCGACATTAAATTTATCTCATTTGCATTGGAATCATTTTCCCCAAACAATAGCTTTCCCACATCTTCTGAAAAATTATTCTCGAAAAAGTTAATATCATGCCAATCTATATCTTGTTCAACAGGTTTAATCCAATATTGATCCGATAAACTTAATCCTAAAGATTTTTCTGCAAGCCAACCAGTCCGTGATTCACCAAATACTTCAAATAAATGATAGATTTGATCTCGACTTGCAGGTATTTTCCTACCATCAAACCATTTCCCAAGACTCACAACATCTATTTTATCGCCTTTCGCGTCAACCCCAACAGGTATATGTTCTTTGTTATGAACAATATGGACATCTACTATTTCACCATATCTCCCTAAAAGCGTTATATCAATAACAGGTATATTCAGATGCATTAACGTATAATTTGCCATCAAATTCACCTACCTCAACCCCAAATCCTGCTAACAATATTATATCATTTATAACAATCAATGTCGATAAAGTGCAGGGCAAAATGGTATCAAAAATAGCACATGCTTTGCAACATGCGCTATTTTTGATGTCTTAACCCCAACAAAGAAAAATTAACTGTTTTAGAATACAGACTATTAAGAACTAAATAGCCTCATAATATCATTGAAAAATGTGAACACAAAGAGTGCCATGAATAAGAAGAAACCTGTAGTGTGAACATAACCTTCAATTTTAGAAGGAACAGGCTTACCAATAATTGTTTCGATCGCAATAAATAAGATACGTCCGCCGTCTAAAGCGGGTAGCGGCATTAAATTAAGCAATCCAACATTGATATTAATAAGACTTGCAAATATGAGAAGTGGGAAGAATCCTTGTGATGCAAACTGTCCTGCCATCACACCAATCCCAACAGGTCCTGATAAATCTCCTACACCAGCCTCCCCTGAAGATAGCATTCTAATTGTTATGATAATCGTGGTGAATCCTGCCAAAAACTGCGCCCATGCAAAACCGATTGCCTCTGTAAATGAACGCGTGAAATAAGTGAAATAACTTCCCATATCGATTCCGATAATTAGAACATATTCCCCGCCTCGCTCAACTAGCGTAGGTGTAAGCGCTGTCTGATGTTCTACGCCGTCTCGTAGATAGGTGACCTCTACTGCACCTTCACTTGTTGATTGAATAGCCTGCCATAGTTCTTCACCGTTGGTAATAGTATGACCATTTAGATAAATAATCTCATCACCAACTTGAAGTCCAGCTACATCGGCAGGCCCTTCCTCGCTAATCGTAACCAGCTCATTGGTAAGAACCTGATCGCCAAGTATAAACCCTACAAGCAAAGTAAAGACGAGAGCTAAAAAAAAGTTCATAGTAGCACCAGCCGACATGATAAAGAATCGCTGAATTTTTCCTTTAGATTCTAGCAACCTATTTCTAGGTGCGATATGCTGACGCAAATTTTTCTTTGAATCAACATAGATTGCATCTTTTGCAACTGGGTATATGATTTCATCCCCATTATCTGTCGATATGGTGACGCTCAACTTATCAACCAAATCAGACGAACGAATTTCCCCAAATACGTCCCCACCAGAGATTAAATGAAACTCTGTGACTTCACCAGCAGAATTTAATGTGAGTCCGATTCGTTCGCCATTTTCAATAATGTTTTTTTCAATTTCCTCGCCAGCCATTAAAACGTAGCCACCTATTGGGATCGCTCGAATTGAATAAAGCGTCTCACCACGGCGCCATTTGATAATAGCAGGCCCCATCCCGATTGCGAATTCATGGCACATGACGCCACATTTTTTAGCCACGATAAAATGCCCCATTTCATGAACTAAAACCGCTGTTCCTAACACAAATATAAAACTCAGTAAACCTAACATATTCTAATCTCCCTCTCTCTAAGCGCCAGTAAAGACACCCATAACCAAATATAAAACCAGACCTGCTAACATCATGGAGTCAACTCTATCAAGAACGCCGCCATGTCCGGGGAATATTTTCCCGAAATCTTTAATTTTATGCTTACGCTTCAATTTTGAAGCAAGTAAATCGCCAATCTGTGAAACAACTGGCAATATGAAGCTCATCGGAATCAAAATAATTGCTTGCGATGATAAATCGGTGAACAGAACGAATGCGACGCCAGTACTGGTAGCAATCAGCAAGCCGCCAACAGAGCCAGCCACCGTTTTATTTGGACTGATTGTTGGTATTAATTTCGTCTTTCCAAATTTTTTTCCAATAAAATAAGCAGCCGAATCACAAATAATCACGACTAAAGCTAGGAATAAAAACAAAAGCAATCCAGCATTTCTAATCGCAAGTAGAGCCCTAAAGCTCATCCCGATATAAAGAATTGTAAATAGCATAAATCCGATATCAGATTTACTAAGTTCTTTTCGTGAAACAGCGGGTCCAATCAAGAAAATGATGTAAACAGCCAATATGGCAGCAATCCATATACTTACACCAACATCAAAACCGACCCACAACGCAAATAAAATAGTAAAAGATTTTGAATCAGACGTCATTGTTCTAACATTATTGCGCATAGCAATCATCTCAAGCGTTGCAACAAACACTGCAACAAAGCCTAATATTTGAAAGGGCATCCCGCCATAAATCAAAAGTGGGATAAAGACTGCTAACAAAACCATTGCTGTCATTATTCTCTGCTTCATCTCGACTCCACCTTTGTATCATATCCACCAAATCTGCGCTTTCTACTTTGAAAATCGGCAATCGCTGTATATAGCGCTTCTTCTTTGAAATCTGGCCACAAAACGTCCGTAAAATGCAACTCTGCATATGCGATTTGCCACAACAAGAAATTACTAATCCGCAGCTCGCCACTCGTTCTGACTAGTAAATCTACCGCTGGTAACCCTTTTGTTTGTAAATGCGCCTCGATAAACTCGGCGTCTAAAAGTTCTTCATTAAAACGACCGTCTTTTACTTTGCGGGAAATTTCCTTAACCATTTCGATGATTTCATCTTGGGCGCCGTAATTAAGTGCAACGTTTAATACCATTCTATTATTATTTTGTGTCAAAGTTTCAATTTCAATGATTTTTTCTTGCAATTTTTTTGGAAGCTCCGCTCTATTGCCAATAACTTGCAATCTGATATTATTTTCCATTAAATCTGGTGTGAATTTATCAAAGAATTTAATCGGTAATTTCATAATAAATTCAACTTCATCAGCTGCACGTTTCCAATTTTCAGTTGAGAATGCAAAGACTGTCACAGCTTCAACACCGAGTTTAGAACATTCGACACCGATATTTTTAACATTGATCATACCTTCTTGGTGACCAAAAGTACGAGGCAAGCCTCGTTTCTTTGCCCAACGTCCATTACCATCCAAAATAATTCCAATATGTCTTGGAAGTGGCTTATTCAAAATTTCATTTTTATCAAGAATTCTTGTCTCAATTTTCTTCTTAAAGGGCATCAAAGAACCCTCCCTTTAAAATTTTATAAATGTTGCTACTTACATTCAAGCATCAATTTATTTTCACTAAACGCCAAAAACTATAGTGACGAAACTAGTCAAAAGCCAAAGTCTTTTGACCTATTTTTCAAGCTATCGAGTGGATCTTGAAAAATTCCTAGAGCCACTACAATTTTCGGGTTAATGCAATGGATTAATGTTGATTGTGAATAATAAATCTATATTAATATATCTAGCTTCGACTCATAGTTTTTCTTAACTCTAAGGGCACAAACAAATGAAATTTGCAAGATTTGGCGGAAACCTGACACATTCGGATTCACCTTTAATATATTTTAGCGCATTTTCTCCTAAATTACCAGTTATTTATGATGAAAACACAAAACTTACATTTTGTTCAAAATTTTCAAATGGGAGATGGCAAGTGGGTAGTTTGATAGGTCATCTTGCTTTATCCATATCCCCTGCGTGTTTACTACTGAATTAATTTGAACCTTCACGTGATAACTGTCCATTTCCCATATACGATGGGTAAAGGTGTGCGTAAATATACCAAAGGATTCAATGTTTTGAACTTGATAGTCATTTTTAGCTAATTTTTTTAACAAGATTTCTTCTGGTTCGTCTCCGTCTTCATATTCAAAGGTTTTAAACTCATAGAAATTGGCGAGAAGCCCTTGGTTTGGGCGCTTTTCTATGAGCAATTCTCCGTGTTGGTTTTCAATGATACAAGTTATGAGTTTCACTTTTAATTGCTTACCAGATTTGCTTTTGATTGGTAATAGGTCATCAATTCCTTGTTTATAGGCTTGGCAGTGGCGCTGGATTGGGCATTCTAGGCATTTGGGTGACTTAGGTTTGCAGATAGTGGCGCCGAGTTCCATGAGACCTTGGTTAAAATCTCCAGGATACGCTTTAGGAATAATCTCGGTTACAACACTTTCGAAGCGTTTTCGTGTTTTGGGCTTGGCGATGTCTTCAAATATGCAACAGACTCGGCTGATTACACGGAAAACATTGCCATCGACTGCAGGTGTTGCTAAAGAAAAAGCAATGCTTGCAATTGCTCCTGCTGTATAGGATCCGACGCCTTTTAGTTTCAAAATGTCTTCGTGAGTCGTTGGAAAATGTCCCAATGCTTCAATCATTTGGGCGCTCTTTTGTAAATTTCTAGCACGAGAATAGTATCCGAGCCCTTCCCAAGCTTTTAATAATGTCGTTTCATCTGCCTTGGCCAACGCCTTTGGTGTTGGAAATAACGTTAGAAATCGTTCGAAATATGGAATGACTGTTGAGACCTGTGTTTGCTGTAACATGATTTCCGAAATTAAAATGCGGTAAGGATCAAGGTTTTTACGCCAAGGTAAATCTCGTTTCATCACATTATACCAAGTGATTAAATCTTCACTAAATCCATCAATATCTAAGTGTTTGATATATTCATCCATAAATACGCCCATCCTGATTAAAATATTGAATCGCGCAAAAACACTCCTACATTATCCGCCACGTACACATGAACTTCCTGACTTTCGCCTGGCAATGTGATGAATCCGAGTCCTGAAATAACAATATCGGTTTTTTTGTTTTTGATATGGTAGACGTGTTTTTTTAGTTCGTTTGGTTCATCGTTGCTTGCAATAATCGGGTTTAGCATATCGCCAGCGTGTCTTTCCCATAATGAGTTTGCATTTTCTAATTTGGTACGATGAATCTTTAAATCATTTGAAAAATGGGTAACAAACGAGCATCTATTGCCTTTTACAAAATCAATGCGTGCTACCCCTCCTACAAATAAGGTTTGCTCTGGGTTAAGTTGATAGACATTTGGCTTAATTTCTTTTTTTGGACTAATTATTTTCAATTCTACTGGTTTGATGTAGTGAACGAGTTGGTGTTCGTTAATAATACCTGGTGTATCAATGAGTGAGCTTTTATCATCGAGTGCAATTTCAATCATATCAAGTGTTGTTCCAGGTATTGATGATGTCGTAATAATGTTTTCCTTTGCATCAGTAAATTGTTTGATGATGCGGTTGATAAGGGTTGATTTTCCGACATTGGTACAACCAACAATGTAAACATTTCTACCTTTTCGATGTTTTTCAATCATTGTCATCAATACATCAATTCCATGTCCTTTAACAGCACTGATAAGTGCAACATCAAGTGGATTCATGCCAATATCATTTAATTCGCGTTGCATCCAATGTGAAATTTTTCTTTTGTTTACCGATTTTGGCAATAAATCGAATTTATTGGCTGCAATAATTAAATCATTTCCACCAATATGACGCTGCAAACCAGTAACAATTGAGCCTGAAAAGTCGAAAATGTCAACAATATTGACGACGAGTGCGTCTGTGTCAGCAATTTGTTGTAATATTTTCAAGAAGTCATCACTTGTTAAATCGGTATCCATCACTTCGTTATAGTTTTTTAATTTGAAACAACGTTGACAATAGATAATTTCAGTCTCATTTTTTCCTGCTTTTTCTAAGCTTGATGCAGGTGTAAATCCTACTTTTGTTTTATCCACTGTCTGAATCTTTGCCCCACATCCGATACATCTTAAATCGTTCATTTTTAATATACCTCTCAATCTATCTGTTCATATGTGAATCTAAGTTGACAGAAGCCATGGAGTCCATGGCCTCTGTCATGGTAAACGCGCCCAATGGTGCGCCAATTTTAATCTCTAGCGTGTAAAGGGACGGGAAAATTGCGTTTTTTGAGCCCTTTGATGATTAATTTTTCTAGTCGTCGGTTGATTTTGGTTGCGGTTTCATCGACTGTGAAATTTACGGGTGTTACTGAGATTGAGTAGACATCAAGACGATTTGCAACTAAGATGTCTGTCAGCATTTGGTCTCCGATGAATATGACTTCGTTTCGTTTGTGTTTTTGTAAAATTTTATTGGATTTGAATTTGAGCGGTTTCAATGCGTTGTAATATGCTTCAATGTCGAGGTTTTTTGCGAATTTTTCAACACGCGCTCGGTTGTTGTTGGATACAATATAGACTTTGAATCCAAGTTTTTTAGCTTTACTTAGGAATTCTAATATTTCCTCGGTTGGTTCTGCTACGTTACTAGCGACTAATGTATTGTCAAGGTCTGTCAAAATGACCTTTTTTCCCGCTGATTTCAGGTTTTCTAAGTTGATTTCAAATACATTTTTTACGTACTCGTTGGCTACAAAATATTTATACATAATTTGACACCCCTTCCTAAACGATGGTTTCTGCTATTTTTACTAGACCGTTTCCAAGTTGCAAAGTTACATTGTATTGTCACTTGACACTATCATTACTTAGTTATGGGAGCGGTCTACTCTGATATTTTCTTTGCACGTGGATGCGCCGATTCTATTATTTTATGAAGATGACCCTTACTAATATGCGTATATATTTGAGTGGTCATGATGTTGGCATGTCCAAGCATTTCTTGTACCATTCTTAGATCAGCGCCATTTTCTACGAGGTGTGTGGCGAAGGAATGCCTAAGTTTATGGGGTGAAAGCTCTTTATTAATCCCAGCAACCTGTGCTTGTTGTTTCAAAATTTTCCAAAATCCTTGTCGAGTCATTGGATTACCAAACCGATTTAAAAACAAGAAATTTTTCTTTGTTTCTTTTTTTTCAAGACAAGGGCGGGCTGTGTTTAGGTATATTTCTAGTGCCTCTGTGGCTACTTCGCCTACGGGCACAATTCGTTCTTTACCGCCCTTGCCCATTGCCTTAATAAATCCCATCGAAAGATATAGGTCGGAAATTTTCAACCCGAGCAGTTCTGAAACGCGAAACCCCGAAGCGTACAGCAATTCAACCATCGCTTTATTGCGAATTTCGTTGGGTGAATCTAGTGTGAAACTGTCAAGTAATTTCGTTACTTCTTCAATGCTCAGAACGTCTGGCAATTTTTTCGGTAATTTCGGGCTATCTATGAGTTGGCACGGATTTATTGTGATAATTTCCATGGCAAGCAGATAATCGTAAAATGTGCGAATTGTTGATAAATGCCTGGCAACCGTTGTTGTCCCAAGCCCCCGTTCATAGAGGTTAATGAGATACGATTGTAGATCGTCCTTTGTCACTTTTTTGATATCTATCTGGGTTTTGTTTAAAAACGCAAAAAAATCAACTAAGTCGAATTCGTAACTTTTGATTGTATTGTCACTTCGCCCAAGATCCACGACTAGGTAACTAAGAAAATTTTTCAAATGCGCATTACCCGCCATTAGCATCACCGCTACTTTTTTAATTCCTACATCACTAATGATTCAATATTCATCTCAAACTTATCTGTTCCAGGATTTACATAGCCTCCCATCGCTTGCCTTCACTTGCCAAATATTCACTTGATGCAATTATATCACACCTTGGCTCTGTTTTACAGTCAATTTCTAGGAAACTTCAAATGGCGGCACCTTCGGCACCGTCTGAAAAAAAATCTTCGTATAAATGTAATATAACAGCCACCGTTTTATAATCATTCAATAGTTCTTCAAGGATTGAATTTCCTAACCGAGCTGTAAAGACCATCCGACTTACTGAGCATTATCCATTTAAAATTCACATTTCCCTTTAACTTTATTTTTCAATTTTTATTCATGCAAAAAGTATCTCCAAAATGCTAGAAGTACTTTAAAATCCTTGTTATATCGGTGCCTTCTCGTTATTTCTAGTTCACCATATTTCTCTACTTTTTGAAACCCGATGACAGTTCTTTTAAAACATCAAATCTCAAGCTAGTATATTTTTGACTAGGTATTACAGAATATGTTATAATAATCTTGTCTTTTGACGGGAATTAGCGTAAAGTGTGATGCGCGCTTGATTCCCGCCTTTAGCACATTTCCAATAAGAAAGGACAATGATGATGAAAAAGTTGAAGAAGTTTTTAATAGGTATTTTAACGTTTAGTTTACTTAGTGTTCCGACACTTACGATTGCCTCGTCGGCATCAAACGATGGTGTAATAGATGAGCGTTGGGGCGTTCCCATTCTCGCTCATGGTGCAAATTTAAGCGATGATCAGTTAAATCAGGTGAAGAATATTTTAGGAGTGACTGGTACTCAATTTGACTCTGTTGCGGTGACTGGCGCGGACATGGTCTACTTCTTGGGATCTGGAAATCCAAACACGAGCATGTACTCATCGGCACTTATCACAAGACGGGCTGTTGGTGAAGGGGTTGAGGTATCCATTCTCACGCCAAACGACATCACACGTGTAACTGAGGTTCAGTATGCAAATGCTATGATTACAGCTGGTGTAACCGATGCGTTGGTAGAAATTGCGGCTCCATTTCCTGTTACAGGGGAAGCTGCACTGACAGGTATCTATCTAGCATTTTACGAGCGTGGGTATGAATTTGACGCAGATCGCATGGAAGTTGCACAACAAGAATTAGAAATCACATCAAGCATCGCTGGAGAACTGGAAAATCATCCTGATTTTAATTCTGAAGATTTAGATGCCGTTTTACTTGAAGTCAAAAATAACTTGGCTGAGATATACGATGCAGCGGGCGAAATCGCAAGCAACGAAGAAGTCCAACGTGTCGTTGGTGAAGCCCTGGAAAATAACGGACTATACGACCTGATAACACCTGAGCAAATGCAGCGAATTGCAGGTTTTGCTAGCAGATTCCAGTTGACAGACGCCATTCGTTCCCCAGAATTTAGGGATCAACTAACCAGTCTGGCAGACAGAATCGGGATGGACGTTGGCTCATTGCTCGGCAATATTTCTCGTGACCAGGCCGTCGGGTTCTTCGCACGTATCGCAAACTGGTTTAGAAATTTATTTAACTAATTTGGGGAGGGCTGGAGGCTCATGGAATTAAAATTCCTAGAGCCCCAGTTTTTTTACTTAGCGGTATTAACCATTCGAGAGTTATAAAATGAGCCCCTGCGTTTAGGGGCTCATTTTTGCATATATTTATATCATGCATTTAACAGAAAAAACGAATAAAAATATGGCGCTCTTGATGATTAGACCTCTCCCATAACTGTGCCACTGACGATACAATGCGACTTTGCAACCAATGGTTACAGTTTTCAATGTGTTAGAAGTACATCGAGCTCAGCGCCAGTCCGTCACTACAAATTGTGGTACCAAGCTAGACGTCCTTCTACTCGACTTTACGGGTTTAGTTATTCTAGTTTGGCGTTGTATTTTTTGAATGCTTTGGTGAGGATTGGGTAAAGTGGGAGTAAAAGGAGCGCGTTGAATAGAACGGAGATAAATAGGATGTGCTGAGCGAAATGCAGAAAGCTCATTTGGATGTCCATGACGGTAACAACCATGAAATAGTGAAACCACTCGCCTACGATGATAGCAACTGATGTGATATAAAATATGGATAGGAAGTTGATTGGTGTGTTGGGCACGACCCATTTTTTTAAAATCATAATAAGCAGTGGAAATAAAGCAGCATGTAAGCCGATTAAATTGGTGTAGTATAGGTCGTAAAAAATGCCGAATATGAGAGCCAAGGTAAATCCTTTATTTCTTTTGTCAAAAAATGCAAAAATACATAGGCATGTTAGAAATGCATTTGGAATGATAACATATTGCCCAATAGCAGGTTGTAGTGGTAGAAAAATCACGAGCAAATTATCCAGAACAAAAAGTAGTGTGAAGATAAGTATGAGCTTAATCATCGGTCGTTTCACTCACTTCCATGTCTGGAACAATTGCTTCTCTACTTACAAGGAAAACAAAATCCAGATTGTTATAATTCATATTATTTTCAATAAATAGCGTTTGAGTCAACCCGTCACTACTGATTTCAGTTCTTGCAACATATCCGACTAATAAACCAGTTGGATACGTCTCACCAAGACCACTCGTAACAACTCGCTCGCCAATTTCTATTTCGACATCCTTTGCAACTTGCACCATTACGATTTCGCCCGTTCTAGGGTCATATCCAGTTAATTGTCCCATAGATTCAGGCATCCCGAGAACAAATGCGTGCGCTCTAACGGTTGGGTTATATTGCGTAAGGAGTTGTACACGCGATTGAAGTTCGCCAACATCAGTTACTTTCCCAATCAAGTAACCCTCTCTTGAAACGACTGCCATATCGACTCTAGCGCCATGAATGCGTCCTCTATTGACGGTCATAAAGTTATGCCAATGATCTATATTTCTTCCAATCGTCGTTGCTTGCATCGTGTTAAAATTGGTTAAGGTGTCCACTATATCGAGCATCTCCTTGAGTGATTCATTTTCATTTCTTAAAATTTCGGTTTCAACGCGTAGTGTTTCGTAGTTGTACATACGCTCCCGTAAACGTCTATTTTCTTCAAATGTATCAAAAAGGTTCGCTGTGTCTCTAAAAAAACTACTAATTCTTTGTGTAAAACTTACATGCACACCTTGAACCAGCGACACACCGTCATTAATTGTTCTGCCAATAATCGTATTTCGATTTGATTGCATCGTAAAACCAATCGTCGCTATTAGGGCGAAAACTGCAACTACTATAAAAAATATTTTCAGTTGATTGATTTTTTTCATCGTCTGCACCTACTATTTATTTTGGGTTGGAATGGCGCAGCCACAAGGNCTGCGTCTTTAAATTTGTTTACTAAGATTAGTATATAGCTATATCTGGATTCTATTTTAAAAAATAGCGAAATAAAGCGAAAAAATTTACACTTATCGCTGACTAACTGATGCTTCAAGTATTCAACAAGTTAATCAATGTACAAAGCAGAAGTTGAACTTATCCAGCTGCACCTTGTAAAATTCTTCAAATTTCTCACGTTCAAAAATCAGTACTACCTGCGGGACTTATTTTTGAACGTGAGAAATTTGAAGAATTTTAACACATTCGGTTTCATTTTTTACTCATATGTCGCACGAAGTGCGCCAAGTTCAACTTTCTTTCCATTTAACACAAATTACTTTTAAGATTTTTTTAAGACAACCGCTTGGGCGGTTGCCATCCACCCCTTTTATCTTCTCAATCTAATCTCGAGTGTATCGCCTTCGCTGATGGTTGTTCCGCGCCTGATCGACTGCCTACGTGCTACTCCATCACCAGTGAATTGTGTTTCAATACCCAATAAATTGCTGTATTGCGTGAGTTCTGCCCGCGTCCAGCCTCGAAAGTCTGGAGCTCTATCGGTGATGTCTGTTTGGATGAAAACTTTGTTTCCTACAACAACATACGAGCTCGCTGATGGTAATTGCTGAAATACACGTGGACCGTCACCTATAATAACGGCTTCAAAGCCTGCCGCTTCTATTGCTTCTTTTGCATCACTGGTCGTCAAATTCATGACATTGGGAACATATTTACGTTCAATTGCTGCTGCTGCCTCGGAAGATGTTATCAAATTTTGGGCGAGTCCTAAATAGCTTAATGCATTATTCATAACAAATTGATACATTTGTCCTAGGTAGTGGTGCCCAGAAACATTGTTCTCTGTCGGCCGGATTAATGCCACATACATGATAAGTCTTGGATTGTCCGCTGGTGCAAAACCGATATAGCTATAAATATGCTCACCATCTAAATATTCTCTGATGTCACTATCAAAAATCTCTGCTGTTCCGGTCTTTCCACCACTAGAAACGTCAAGCGTGTAAGAAGCTCGACCTGTTCCAGTATCCTCTTCAACAACGCCAATCATCAAGTCTTTGACTTCCTGCGCTGTTTGAGCCGCAATTGGATTTCCAATCACCTCACGACTTGTAGTTTCTATAATTTCATTTGTATTTGGATCGATAATTTGATGAATTAATTGCGGGCGAATCAGTTCACCTTCATTTAAAATAGCTGTTAACCCCTGAACTTGCTGGATTGGTGTTACATAAAGTCCTTGACCAAATCCAGACATCAAAAGGTCAACTTGGCTCTGACCATTTGGAATTCTGCCAGGCACTTCACCATAAAGCGGAATATTTGTCAACTGGCCAAACCCAAAATCAGCTAAATAATCCAAAAATAGGAGGTTATTCGGCCACGCTTCAAGCATATCAATAACAGCGGTATTAGACGAACGGAAGAACCCTTCATCAAATGAAATACGTCCCCAATTTGTTCGAAAGTCAGAAACTGGCGTACCACCTGCTAACAGTCTACTCCCAGACATAAACATATCGCTGCCGCGATAATGCCCTTGATTAATCGTTGCTGCATACGAGAAAATTTTCATCGTCGAACCAGGCTCAAATTGTTGCACAGCAGCATTTGTAAAAAAATAAATTTCACGAATATTTGGATCAAAAGTTGGACGACTCCCCATTGCAAGCAATTCACCTGTGTAGGCATCCATAACAATACCGACAACTCCCTCTGGTTCAGTTTCACTAACAATTTCGTCCATTGCCGTCTCTAAAAAAGTCTGGATGGTTGTATCAAGGGTTGTATAAATATTGTACCCATCACGCACTTGACTTAAATAAAAAACTTCCTGATTAGGCTGTAAAAATCCCATTCGATCGCGTAAAAATTGAAAATGTCCATTTTCGCCCTCGAGTTTGTCGTTAAAAAACGCTTCCAGACCCATTTCACCATCAAAAACACTAACTTGTCCGACATCTTCTTGAGTCGTGTAGCCAATTGTATGTGATGCAAATTCACCATTTGGATAAAATCTTTGCGGACTCTCAATAAAGCCAATCCCATCCAATTCCATCTCTAAGATACGATTCATGTAGGTAAATGAAAGCTGCGTTCCCGCATTCCCAAACCTGATATGATCTTGCTCCTGAGATAACAATTCCACAAGTCGTTCTTCAGACAAATCGAGAACACCAGCAAGTCGCCTAGCAGTACGAGGAATATCCTCTACAACAGACCCGTGATCAGGATTCATATTCGCAAAAATAGTGTACGACGTAAGATGAGTTGCAATCGTACTCCCATTGCGATCAAAAATGGTCCCACGCCTCGCCTGAGATACACCATCACCTAAGAATTGATCCAAAGCCCGTGCATGTAAATTGACGCCCCTAACCTCTCCAGTAATTGAAATCATCGCATAACTAACACCAGTAATGACAAACAGCACGAAAAAAACTGCCGTTAACACAAGCAACATCACACGCCCAGAGTTATTCAATCCACGATTTTCATTTTTCACAGTCGTTTCCTCATCTTCATTTAAAACATTCTAAAATTCTAATGGGCAAGGTCGTATTTCATACACCTTGTCTCCTTCTCGTGTATAAAAATATACACACACCTAATCCTTAATAACTATACTAAGTATTTACGTTAGATAAGATTATACCATAAAATGGAAGATTTGAGTAGTAGCTTTTTTTGTGGGATAGTGTAAACTAAGTAGGGAGATGGAAATAAAAAAGGAAATCCTGTAAAATTGTAAGTACGATCAAACAACTAGGAGGATTTCCATGAAATATATCGTATCACAAATCAAAGAAAAAATAAACGCTTCTATCA
>JGI990J12352_1000191_pt1 | contig 14349 bp, 13 predicted proteins | sample Intmic4MA4BA4MSA_FD_12352 | JGI IMG/M metagenome (IMG submission 12352) | reverse complement strand
CAGTGGATTGAATATTTATGGTGACCACAGCGATGTCATGTCACTGAGACCAACAGGTGTAGTGATGTTAGCATCTGGCAGTGTTCAAGAAGCAGCCTTGTTCAGTGCTACTTCCCACCTTGTTGCAATGATAGGTAGATTGCCGATTATCCATTTTTTCGATGGTTTTAACACTAGCCATGAATTACGAAAGATTCGAATACCAACCTATGAGCAATTGAGTTCATACCTAGATGAAGAAGCTGTAAATTCGTTTAAAGTAGGGAGTTTATCTAATTTTAAACCAAAAGCAACGGGTGTTGTTATACAACCAGATGTCTATTTCGAGCATAGAGAAGCAGCTCATTTATTTCACCTTGCCATGGAAGAGTTAGTGGAAGACACTATTCAAAAATTAAATCCTCTTTTTGGGACAAGCGCTTCTAGTGTGGAATATTTTGGTTCATCTATTGCAAAGCAAGTAATTGTCATTATGGGATCCGCACAAGAGACAGTCAAACAAGTTGTTAAACAACGTAATAGACGAGGTGGAGAAGTAGGTGTGATAATCGTTCACTTGTATCGACCTTTTCCCAAAAAGCTTTTTCTCCAGCGTTTACCTAGCACGGTTGAGATGATAGCGGTTTTAGATCGAACAAAAGAATCTGGAGCAGCAGCTGAACCACTCATGTTGGATGTTGTTCAAACTTGTAAAAATCACTTTGTTATAGGTGGTCGCTATGGGCTTGGTGGTAAAGAAACGACACAAAATCAAATACATGCTGTTTTTGATGAATTAAGTAAGGAAGCTCCAAAACAAATATTTACTATTGGATTAACCGATGATGTGACGGAATTATCTTTAGAAACGAAGCGATATCCTCTTTGTACTTCTGATTTACAGATTCAGGTGTGGGGGTTTGGTTCTGATGGGAGTGTGATGGGAGTAAGAGATTTTTTGAAAGTTATAGGAGAGGGCACAATCAATGATGTTCAAGGCCATTTTCACTATTCACCACATAAAAGTAGAGGATTGACGCTTTCTTATATTACAATTGATCAAAACGTAGTTCAAGGTTCTTACACTGATCAATTAGCAGACATCCTCATTTGTAATCAAGTAGATTATCTTCATTTATATGAAATAGTAAACGCTATCAAACAAAATGGTAAACTTTTACTCAATACTCAATATTCAGAAGATGAGTTAAATCAAAGATTGTCTACTGAAATAAAGAAGAGAATTTTAGATAAAAATCTGCGGATTTATATCATTCCAGCTACTACATTAGTCAAAAAATATCAATTAGATGGAAAAATAAACATCGTCATGATGACTTGTCTGTTTCATTTAACAAAGTTACTTTGTAAGAATCAAGCAATGGCGAGCTATAAACAAATACTTTTAAGTCATGATTTTATGAAGAATGATACCTATAAGCAACGTGTCCATCAAGCAATAGATGAAAGTTGGGAACATCTTCATGAAATTAGTTTGATAATAGATGGAAAAAGTTTAGATTTATCTACGAATATGAGTATTAGGCAAACGATAACAACGAAAGAGATTTTAACACAAGGTTTAGTAAACGGCGATTATCCATTAGGTGGGAGTGTGCATTTGCCAACTGTCCAAAGTGATGTGTTACCTTGTTGGAAAAAAGATGCTTGTAAGCAGTGTAATCTTTGCACGTTTGTTTGTCCTCATAGCGCCATTCGTTCGTTTATTCTAAGCCATGAAAAACAATTATCCACAAGGGAGTATATTCCCTACAACAAAAATAGCGCATATAAGTTTTGTATTCAAATTATGCCAGAAAGATGTACCGGTTGTGGGCTTTGTATTGAGGTTTGTCCTCTGAAAGAAAAAGCCCTTGTTAAACAAAAAGCAAGTCTGATGAATGTGGCTTGGGAGCGAAAAAATTGGGATTATTTGGTTGGAAATAATGCTAATGCTATTGTCAAGGGAGGGGAAAAAAGTTGTCAAACGGTTTCCTTTTCAGAACCATTATGCGCTTTCTCAGGAGCTTGTGCTGGTTGTGGTGAAACACCGTATGTCAAGTTATTGACCCAACTATTTGGTGAACGGTTAAGCATTGCCAATGCCACAGGTTGTTCTATGATTTGGGGGGCATCTGCTCCCTATATCGCTTACTATCAAGACAAAAACGGTATGGGACCAACGTGGTCAAGTTCTTTATTTGAAAATAATAGTGCTTATGGTTACGGAATCAATGCAGGGCATCGATTAATTCGAACTCAGTGTTATCAACAATTGGCAATCATTGCTTCAGACAATCATTATTTGCCTATTTTGCAAGAATTGAGTAAACAACTCATAGAAGAAGATGGAAAAATTATTAGTACAGTTAAAAAATTTCTATCCTATTGTGAAAAAAGCAAAAATCCCATTTTAGATAAGTTTAGTAAACAAAGACAATTCTTGATAAATCGAACTCAGTGGCTTATTGGTGGTGATGGTTGGGCATACGACATTGATTCTGGTGGACTTGATCATCTTTTGACTAGTAACGAAAACATCAATATTTTGATTTTAGATAATGAAGGTTACGCTAATACTGGTGGTCAATTGTCAAAAGGAACCCCAACAGATGCTAAGACAAAATTGGCATCACAGGGCAATAAAGGTCAAAAGAAAGATTTTGGCTATTGGGCGATGCAATATGAAAATGTTTATGTTGCTCAAGTGGCACTGATGGCCAATCCTGCTCAAACATTAAATGCATTCAAAGAGGCTGAAGCTTATGACGGGGTTTCCGTTATCCTTGCTTATGTACCGTGTGTGATTCAAAAAAGAAAAGACTCACCCATTGCATCAAGCAAGAAGGCGGTAGCTAGCGGATACTGGCCATTGTATCGCTTCAATCCTAATGCATCAAGGCGGATGAAATTAGATAGCACAGCTCCATGTCGGGAGAAATTAAAGGAATTTCTACAAGCAGATGGTCGTTATAACCACTCAAGCATGCAAATAAGTGCACTAGATGAATTAGAGAAGCAGGCGCAAAAGCGTTACTTTAACTATTTGTTAATCAAAAAGCTATCTGAATTTGGAGGTGAACCATGAGAACATTTAAGTTAACATCAGAATCTGTAACAGAAGGACACCCAGATAAATTATGTGATCAAATCTCTGACCGTATTTTAGATGCCTATCTGACCGAAGATCCTCATGCACTCGTAGCGATAGAATGTATGATCTCTAATAATTTGCTGGTAATTGCTGGTGAAGTGAAAAGTACAGCTAGTATCGTAATAGAAGATGTTGCACGTGAATTATTGATAGAAGTTGGTTATACTTCAAATGCCATTGGGATAGATGGTGCCAATTGTTTGATTATTAAAAACATTCATGAGCAATCCGCAAATATTCGTCAAGGTGTTTTAAAAAATAACAGTTTAGAAGAAATTGGTGCAGGCGATCAAGGAATGATGTATGGTTTTGCTTGTATAGAGACAGAAGAATTTATGCCGCTTTCAATTGCGTTGGCACATCAGCTAGCTAAACGACTCGCAGATGTACGTAAAGATCAAACTTTACCATTTTTACTGCCAGATGGAAAAGTACAAGTGACACTGGAATATGGTAAACAGTTTATACGTATTGACGAAGTGGTTATTTCTGCTCAACATAAAGATGAGATAAGCATTGAATTGTTAAGAAATTCCATTATGAATCATGTGATTGATCCAGTATTAAATGGACAACCAAGAGATGGACAAACGCGTATCATTATCAATCATATTGGACAATTTGTGCTAGGGGGTCCTTTTGCAGATACGGGATTGACAGGAAGAAAAATCATTGTCGACACGTATGGTGGTGTCATTCCTCATGGAGGTGGTGCTTTTTCTGGAAAAGATGGAACCAAAGTAGATCGCTCTGGTGCTTACATGGCGCGTTATGTAGCAAAAAATATTGTAGCAGCAGGTTTGGCTAAGCGATGTCAAGTTGCATTATCTTACGTGATAGGTGGGAACCATCCCAGTTCCATTGCAATTGAGACTTTTGGTACAGAAAGTCTTGATTTGGCACAGTTGCATGATATTGTACAAGCAGTCTTTGACTTTTCACCTAAAGCAATTATTGATACTTTAGCACTGCGCCAACCGATTTTTAGCAAAACATCTGTGTATGGACATTTTAAAAATGATCAATCCTTACCTTGGGAACAAGTAGATAAAGCAATATTATTAAAAACAATTGCCCAAAAAATGCGTACTTTAGGAGGTGGTGCTAGCTAATGATGGGGAGGTATAAAGCATGAATAAATTTAAAGTATAGGAGGAGATTTATAATGCAAGAAGCGTTGGGGATGATTGAAACTAAAGGTCTCACAGGTGCTATTGAAGCGGCAGATGCAATGGTTAAATCAGCAAATGTATCTTTAGTAGGTTATGAAAAAATTGGTTCTGGACTTGTTACCATCATGGTACGTGGAGATGTTGGTGCTGTAAAAGCGGCTACTGAAGCGGGCTGTGTGGCAGCAAGTCAGGTTGGAACCGTGATGAGTCATCATGTGATTCCACGTCCACATACAGATGTGGAGAAAACCTTGTTTAAGGAGGTGAAAGAAGGTGTGTAGTCAGGAAGCTTTGATTGAAGAAGTACTAGAGCAACTTCTAAACGAAGTAAATAAAGCAAACAAGAAAACGGTTGGAGCAACCAACAAAGGAGTTGAACAAATGATGCCAAAAGCATGTCAATTAACAGAATTTGTAGGAACAGCAATTGGAGATACAATTGGTCTGGTCATAGCTAATGTAGATAACCAATTGTTAGAAACCATGCAACTGGAGAAGAAATATCGCTCTATTGGTATTTTAGGAGCTAGAACAGGGGCAGGTCCGCATATTATGGCAGCTGATGAAGCAGTAAAAGCAACGAATACTGAGATTGTAAAAATCGAGTTAGCCAGAGATACGAAAGGTGGAGCAGGTCACGGTTCATTAATTATCTTCGGTGGTGATGACGTTTCAGATGTGAAGCGTGCCATTGAAGTTGCATTAAGTGAACTAGATAAGACATTCGGTGATGTTTATGCAAACGAAGCGGGACACTTAGAGTTCCAATATACTGCCAGAGCAAGTTATGCCATTGAGAAGGCATTTGGTGCACCAGTTGGAAAAGCATTTGGATTAATTGTAGCTGGTCCAGCAGCAATTGGTGTTGTCATGGCAGATACAGCGTTAAAATCTGCTAATGTGGAAGCGGTCGCCTACTCATCTCCAGCAAATGGAACGAGTTACTCTAATGAAGCAATTCTTTGTATTTCTGGAGATTCAGGTGCAGTTCGTCAAGCAGTTATTTCTGCTCGTGAAGTTGGCAAGCAACTGTTAAGTTCCTTAGGTGCCGAACCGACTAATGATCGCCCTTCTTATATCTAGTCAAGTAAGCGATGTGAAATTTGATTAATCAGTAGGGGGAGATTCTATATGATTGCTAATGAAGCTTAGCAGTCCATTAAAAAATAAGGAGGAATTTAAATTATGTCTATGTTAGCAAAAGGTTTCACACAACCGACTGAACGTGTTTCAAAGTTAAAAAGAATGATTGTTGATGCAGTTCCTTACGTTGAGTCTGAACGGGCGGTATTGGTTACAGAGTCTTATAAAGAAACAGAAGGATTAACTTCAGTGATGAGGCGAGCAAAAGCAGCAGAAAAAATCTTTAATAACTTACCAATCACCATCAGAGAAGGTGAGTTAATCGTTGGTTCTATCACAAAGAATCCTCGTTCTACAGAAATCTGTCCTGAATTTTCTTATGATTGGGTGGAAAAAGAATTCGATACCATGGCAACACGTGTAGCAGATCCCTTTGAAATTCCAAAAGAAACGGCTCATGAACTTCGCGAAGCTTTTAAATATTGGAAAGGGAGAACCACAAGTGATTTTGCAGATTCTATGATGAGTCAAGAAGCTAAAGATGCTATTGGCAACGGTGTGTTTACTGTTGGGAATTATTTCTATGGCGGTGTTGGACATATCACAGTAGATTATGGAAAAATATTGAAATTTGGTTTTAGAGGGATTATTGAAGAAACAGTTCTGGCAATGAGTAAAATTGATAAAAATAATCCAGATTACATTAAGAAAAATCAATTTTATAAAGCTGTTTTAATTACTTACAATGCAGCAATTAATTTTGCTCATAGATATGCTAAAAAAGCAACAGAAATGGCTACAGTTGAAACAAATCCAATCCGAAAAGCAGAGCTGGTTCAAATTGCTAAAAACTGTACCCGAGTTCCAGAGCATGGCGCAACAAACTTCTATGAAGCTTGTCAATCTTTCTGGTTTATTCAGTCAATGCTTCAAATAGAAGCAAATGGACATTCAATTTCACCTGGACGTTTCGACCAATACATGTACCCCTACTATGCATCCGATGCAGGAATAACGAGAGAATTTGCTCAAGAGCTTATCGATTGTATTTGGATTAAACTAAATGACGTGAATAAAACAAGAGATGAAATATCGGCACAGGCGTTTGCAGGATACGCTGTTTTTCAAAATCTCATTGTAGGGGGACAAACAGAAGAAGGTTTAGATGCAACCAATGATATTTCTTATATGTGTATGGAAGCAACAGCTCGTGTACAACTTCCTGCACCATCTTTCTCAATTAGAGTGTGGCAAGGTTCGCCTGACGAATTTTTGCACAGAGCTTGTGAGGTAGCACGCTTGGGACTAGGTGTACCAGCCATGTACAATGACGAAGTAATTATTCCAGCATTAATAAACAGAGGGTTATCGTTGCGGGATGCTCGTAACTATTGTATCATTGGGTGTGTCGAACCACAAACACCACATAAAACAGAAGGTTGGCACGACGCTGCATTTTTCAATGTAGCAAAAATTCTAGAAATTACTTTAAATAACGGTAAAGTGGGAGATATGCAATTAGGTCCTGCTACAGGAGACATTACAACGTTCACTTCTATGGAAGATTTCTATACAGCCTACACAAAGCAAATTGAATATTTTACCTATTACCTTGTAGAAGCGTGTAATGCAGTTGACTATGCGCATGCAGAAAAAGCACCATTACCATTTTTATCAGCCATGATTGAAGATTGTATAGGGCGAGGTAAAACGGTTCAAGAAGGTGGCGCTATTTATAACTTTACTGGACCGCAAGCATTTGGTGTCGCCGATACAGGTGACTCGATGTATGCGATTAAGAAAAATGTATTTGAAGATAAATCCATTACTCTTATGCAATTAAAAGAAGCTTTGGATAACAACTTCGGTTATCCAGTAGGTGTTACAAGTGGAAGTTGTATGCAAGATGCAAATTCACCTACGCCTGAAACAGAGCAAAAAGTTTATGACATGGTTAAGAAAATATTAGAAAATTCTGGTACTGTTGATATTGCAGATTTGACAAGAAAGTTAAGTGCAGAAACACCAATGACGGCTACAACATCTAGTGGCAATTACGACGAAATCAAAAGAATTTTAGAAGCAACACCAAGTTTTGGAAACGACATTGATGAAGTAGATATGGTTGCTCGTAAATGTGCGCAAATTTACTGTCTTGAAGTTGAAAAGTATACTAATCCAAGAGGTGGGCAATTCCAGGCAGGTATTTATCCAGTATCAGCAAATGTATTATTTGGAAAAGATGTCGCTGCTCTTCCAGACGGAAGGCTTGCTACTTTACCTTTAGCAGATGGCGTATCTCCAAGATCTGGTAAGGACGAGAATGGTCCGACGGCAGCAGCAAATTCAGTTGCAAAATTAGATCACTTTTCAGCATCTAACGGAACATTATATAATCAAAAACTTCTTCCGTCCACACTAGCAGGAGATAAAGGATTATTAAATTTTGCTTCTTTAGTTAGAAGTTATTTTGACAACAAAGGTATGCACGTTCAGTTTAATGTTATTGATAGAGCTAAGTTGATTGCTGCTCAACAAAATCCAGAGGATCATAGAGATCTCGTTGTAAGAGTGGCAGGATACAGTGCCCAGTTTGTTATCTTGGCTAAGGAAGTACAAGATGACATTATTAGTCGAACTGAGCATTCGTTTTAAGATGCACGGCTGCTCTCCTTAAAAACTAGCATCACAATCAATCAAATGAATTAGGGGAATTGATTGTTGTGATTAATCTAAAGGAGAATTCATTTATGAACACAATTGATTATAATAAGTCAGGAACTGTATTTGATATACAACGCTATAGCTTACATGATGGCCCAGGAATCAGAACGATAGTTTTTTTAAAAGGATGTCCCCTACGCTGTTTATGGTGTTCAAATCCAGAATCACAAAATCTCAAGCCTAGTATCATGTTTGATAAGAAATCGTGTATAAATTGTGGAAAGTGTTTAAATGTTTGTAAATACAAGGCAATCAGCGATGATAAACCCTTTTTTGTCAATGTTAAGAAATGTGTAGGCTGTGGAGAGTGTACAAAAATTTGTCCGACAAATGCTTTAACTCTTAGTGGAAAAGAGATGAATGTTGGGGAAGTTATAACAGAACTTAAAAAAGACGCAACTGTTTATCGAAGGTCGGGAGGCGGGATAACCCTTTCTGGTGGAGAACCGTTGATGCAATCAGATTTTGTTAGTGAACTTTTAAAAGCATGTAAAGCTCAAGGGTGGCATACAGCAATGGAGACAACAGGGTTTGGAAGAACAGAAAAATTTGAAGAGGTATTTCCTTATACCGATTTAGTTCTTCTGGATATCAAAGCGATGGATTCAGTTGTTCATAAAAATCAAACTGGGGTGTCCAATGAATTGATTTTAACAAATGCAATGAAAATCTCCCAAATGTCGAAAGTTGCTGTTCGTGTTCCTACAATACCAGCAGTAAATGATTCAGTAGAATCTTTTGAGCAATTATGTCGTTTTGTGAAAACTTTGTACAATGTAGAAATTATTCACATTCTGCCTTATCACCGTTTTGGTCAAAATAAATATGAACTTTTAGGCATGGCGTATGAAATGAAAAAAGATATCATCTTAGAACCTCATCAAATTGAAGTGTTAAAATCAATTGTTGAAAAGCATGGCTTTACGTGTATCATTGGAGGATGATGATGACGGAAGTCGAAATAAATTACTACTTTAGGTACTAAATACGAGAGGTAAAGGAGTTGTCTTATGGGTCAATCATTAGGTTTGGTTGAAGTCGCTAGTCTACTTCCTGCTATAACAATTGCTGATGCTATGGTAAAAACAGCAAATATTCGTTTGATAGCTATCGAATCAGCAAGAGGTAATGGTTGGATGACAGTGAAAATCGAAGGAAGCGTTGAAGCTGTGAGCGCAGCAATTGATGCTGGAGTAGTTATTGCAGAAGGAATGAATACGATGGCTTCTAAAAAAATTATTGCCCGTCCAGATGAATCTGTTCTTCAATTATTTGGCTTGAGACAAGAAATGAGGAAAACTGAATCTGACATTGAAGTGAAGTCATTAGAAGAGATTGAAGTTTTGCAAGAAATCAAAGAAGAAACAGAACCTCGAGAAAAGATGACGTCAACTAAGCAAGAAATAGAAGAAACAGAAAAAAGGATTGAATTAAAAAAACAAGATAAGATGGAAACAAATGTAGCAATGTGTAACCTCTGTCTTGATCCAGCGTGTTCAAGAGTAAGAGGCGAATTGCGTACTGATTGTATTCATTGGACAGGAGGAAAAGGATAATGAATAATGCATTAGGAATGATTGAAACAAAAGGATTAGTAGGTGCAATTGAAGCAGCAGATGCGATGGTAAAGGCAGCAAATGTATCTTTAGTAGGGTATGAGAAAATTGGTTCTGGTTTAGTAACGGTCATGGTTCGTGGTGATGTTGGTGCTGTTAAAGCTGCAACAGATGCTGGTGCTGTTGCTGCACGTAGCGTAGGAGAATTAATGAGTGTTCACGTTATTCCACGTCCACATTCTGATGTTGAAACATTACTACCAAAAGGTTTTTAACAAATGAACCATGAAGGATTGAAACAATTAATCAAGCAATTGATCCAAACATATGTGGCAGAACAGGAGACCCAGATTCCAATTGGTGTCTCCAATCGTCACATTCATTTATCACAACAAGACTTTAATTCCTTGTTTCCAGGCGAAGCGTTAAAAATGATGAAATGGCTAAAGCAGCCAGGTGAATTTGCAGCAGAGCAAACAGTAACAGTGGTCGGGTATCGTGGTCAAATTGAGCGAGTTAGAGTTTTGGGGCCTTGTCGCAAGGAAACACAATTGGAGATTTCAAAAACTGATGCCAAAAAGCTTGGTATTGATCCCCATATTCGTATAAGCGGGGATCTTCTTAACACTCCAGGAATTAAACTTAAAACCGATGCTGGTGAAATGGATTTGAAACAAGGTGTTATTATTGCAAAACGTCACATTCATATGCCACCGTACGTGGCAAAAAACTTACAGGTTATTGATGGTGAGAGCGTTTCAGTTCAAATAAAAACTCATGAACGTCCTTTAATTTTTCAAGATTGCCTGATTCGTGTAGGTGATAATTTTGAACTTGAAATGCATATTGATGTAGATGAAGCAAATGCAGCAAATGTTGGAAAAAATACCTTTGCAACCATTATCAAACAATCGCAAGTTTAAGGTGAGGAAATGAAGCAAATAAGTGAGAACATTCAAAAATTGGCAACATTAATGAATCAAGATTTTAATCAAGAAATATCAAAAAATACTCTATTAAAAGTTGGCATTGATTTGGGAACTTCTTCAATTGTTCTGGTAGTTTTAGATCAAAACGATGAACCATTATTTGGTGCCTTTGAATATGCAAATGCTGTTCGTGATGGCTTGGTTGTAAATTTTCATGAGTCAGTCGAAGTAGTAAGGCGTTTAAAAGTAAGGGCAGAAAATTGTTTACAGGTAGAATTAACCCATGGGGCTTGTGCTATTCCACCAGGTACAGTAGGTAACAACAAAAAAGTTGTCGCACATGTTATTGAAAGTTTGGGAATGGAAGTTACTGCCATTGTTGATGAGCCCACTGCAGCGGCAACTGTATTGGAAGTCTTAGACGGAGCAGTTGTAGATGTAGGAGGCGGTACAACGGGCATTAGTATTTTTAAGGGTGGGAAAGTTATTTACACAGCTGATGAACCCACTGGTGGTACACAAATGACCCTTGTGTTAGCAGGTTTCTATGGGATTAGCGTTAAAGAAGCAGAATTACAAAAGCGTGAAAAAAAACAAATGCAGATGAACTTTAACATTATGAAACCAACTGTTGAGAAAATAGCAGAAATCACAAGAAAAAATCTTGAAATCATGCCAAGTAAGTCACTTTATTTAGTCGGTGGGGCAACGATTGGGAAAGAGTTCTGTACAATTTTTGAAAACTACTTAAGCTTATCTGTTTTTCACCCACCATCGCCAGAATTAGTAACACCATATGGCATTGCTATGAATGCCTAAAAAGTCAACAATAAGGGTGGCGTTAAATCTCATGTTAGATCGACTTATAAAGCAAGTCATAGAACGGCTAAAAATTCGTGAAACTACCAAAATAAGCATTTCACAAGTGGAAATGCTTTCTTATGGTGAGGAATTGTTTATCAAAGCTAAAGTTGTGCGAATTCAAGATATTGATCGCATTTTTTTAAACATGCTACTCAACGGTGAAAATGGTGAAAAGCAGAGATGGTTGGCACTTGCTAAATTTTACGATGTTGAAATTGAATTGGAGCTCTTTGATACAGGGGAACCTTGGCTTAGTTATGAGGAAATAGCTAAGATTACATATCCGATTTTTTCAAAAAATGGTAAACAACTGATTCATGTTCCAACCAACGTGATTTGTTACCGAGATGTTGCTTTGTTAGATTCGGGTACTACGCTGCTTTGTAAATATCAGAAGCAATTTATAACTGCGCTTGCACATGAAGACTTGAAAAAAAAACAAATTGATGTACAAGAAAGGGTGTGAAGCATGTGCTAATTGCTAAAGTAACTGGGAGCATCGTTTCTACACAAAAAGAAGATACACTGATTGGTAAAAAATTAATGATTGTTCAGCCAATGAATAGTAATGGTAAAATAACTAACAACGAAGAAGTAGCTTGTGATACCGTTGGTGCTGGTGTGGGCGAATATGTTCTTCTCACAAAGGGGCGTTCAGCCAGTGCTGCCTTTGAATCTAAAGCAAATGTAATTGATATGGCCATTGTAGCCATTATTGATAGCTTTGATAAATGATAAAACAGGAGGTGTATGACCATTTGTATAAGTATGAGCACAAGAAGAAACGTTTCGCTTGTAAACAGTAAGGTATCTCCTAAGGAGCAAGAGGATGAAATTTGTTTAGAAACTGCCAGTATGCTTAATGAAGTTGCTTATTTGACCAAAGAAGTACTGGCCTGCTATACACGAGAAAAAAATAATCAAGATGAAGATTATTTTTCCAGTTTTTCAATTGATTATTTCCATCAATTGGCAAAAGCTGTTGAAAAAGCTGCTATAAAAGAGAATGTCCCAGTTAGTATGTCAGTAGTAAACAAGGCTGGTCATCATCTTTTTCATTATCAAATGGAAGATGCTTTGCTGGTGAGTATTGAGTTAGCTAAAAAGAAAGCTTACTCATCAATTGCCATGAAAATGCCGACACACCAGTTAACTCAATTTGTACAACCAGGTGCATCATTATATCAACTCGAAACGCTAACAAATGGAGAAATTATCACTTTTGGCGGAGGACTCCCGATTTATAATGGTGCTGGTAATCTGGTAGGCGGATTAGGTATTAGCGGTGCGACCGCTTGTCAAGACATTGCAATTGCTGAAGTTGCATTATTGAAAGTGAGAATGAGGTGAAGATAGAATGGAAGAAGCTGCCTTAGAACAGTTAATCAAGCAAATATTATTAGAAGAGTTATCAACTGAGGAAAATTTAATTGAAAAGGATTTGTTCGATAGTGTTAGAAGTGGGATTTTCCTTACAGTAGATGAGGCCGTTGTTGCTGCAAAAGTAGCGCAAGATAAATTTGAAGATTTGAATCTGGTTGACCGACAAAAAGCAATTAATGCAATTAGGGAAGTATTATTACCACAAATCGAAGAATTAGCAAGGCGTAGTGTAGAAGAAACAGGTTTAGGGAATATAACAGATAAAATAATTAAAAATATGGGTGCCATTGAAGGAACGCCTGGAATAGAAGATTTGTCAACAGCAGTTAAAACTGGAGACTATGGTATGACCTTACTTGAAATTTCACCATACGGTGTCATTGGTGCAATCACACCGAGTACAAATCCAACTGAAACAATTATTTGTAACACTATTGGAATGGTGGCAGCGGGAAATGCCATTTACTTTGCCCCTCACCCAGGAGCAAAGGATGTTAGCCTTTGGTTAATTGAACAATTGAACAAAACAATTGAAGAAGCAATTGGCATCAAGAATCTAATTGTAACGGTAAAAGAACCTTCTATTACCAATGCACAACTCATGATGAACCACCCAGATATTGCAATGCTTGTTGTAACTGGCGGTCCTGGAGTAGTTGCTGAAGCGATGAAAAGTGGTAAAAAAGTCCTGGCAGCTGGAGCAGGAAATCCGCCTGTCATTGTTGATGAGACTGCTATAATTGAAAAAGCTGCCAAAGACATTGTGGATGGAGCTTCATTTGATCATGGTATTATTTGTGTAGCTGAAAAGAGTGTCGTGGCCGTTGATAGTATTGCTGATCGTTTGATTTTTCACATGGAGCAAAATAATGCCTTATTGTTAAAGGATCCAGCTGATATTGATAAATTAAAGGCAATTACGATTATTGATGGCAATATCAATAAAAAATTTGTAGGAAAAAGTGCATCTTCGATTTTAAAAGCTGCAAAAATTGAATGTTGTTTTGAGCCATGTTTAATTATCTTTGAAGCATCAAAGAAGGATCCTTTTGTTGTTCTTGAGCAGCTAATGCCAGTATTGCCAATTATTAGGGTAAAGGATTTTGATGAAGCATTGCCTACAGCAATAGAAATTGAAGAGGGGTTACTTCATACAACCATTATGCATTCACAGCATATTTTTCGCTTAAATAAAGTAGGACGTAAGTTGAAAACTTCGATTTTTGTGAAGAATGGTCCTTCTTATGCTGGACTGGGCTTTGAGGCAGAGGGCGCCGTAACATTTACGATTGCTACACCAACTGGAGAAGGAACGACCACAGCTAAAAACTTTGCAAGGGTGAGGCGTTGTGTCTTAACCGATGGATTCTCTATTCGATAATATCAAATAAGCTCTCGGAAAGTCTGACCAGCAAATAGCGTGGCAATACCATTCCATTTTCTTGCGCTAAATAAAAGGTGGAGGTTTGAGAAAAATCAACCTCTAAACCCCTTGTGTATCAAGG
>JGI990J12352_1000190_pt1 | contig 14358 bp, 12 predicted proteins | sample Intmic4MA4BA4MSA_FD_12352 | JGI IMG/M metagenome (IMG submission 12352) | reverse complement strand
TTTTTATGGCGGGATGGTTTGGTTTTCCGTTTGTCCTTGCGCTTATTACTGCGCTGATATTTGCAACGTTTATCACGGCTTTTACGGTAGTGTTTGCTTTTGATAAAGAGATTTCGTTTAAAATTACTTTTTTAATATCTTCTCTTGTAGCGATTGTAGCCGTTTTTGCAATATTTATATTTTTACTTTTAGAAGGGTTGCCTGCTATTGCCGAAATCGGTTTTTTTAGATTTATTTTTGGAAGAACGTGGCATCATGACCCAAACAACGCTTACGTGAGTGTGTACAATGTTTTCCCGATGATTACGGGTACTTTTGTTGCCGCAACAGGGGCGCTGATTATTGGCGGTGGATTGGGTGTGCTAACTGCCGTTTGTATTGTTTGGTTTTGTCCTAAAAAACTTAAACCTTTTGTGACGCAAGCGATTACGCTTTTGGCAGGTATTCCTTCTGTTATTTTTGGGTTTTTTGGTATGCAGGTAATATTGCCTATTTTGGCTAATATTAGCCCTAATGACAATGGGTCGGGCCCTTTGGCGGTTGCTATTGTATTGGGTATGATGATATTGCCTACGGTGGTTGCTATTTCTAAAAACAGTATCGAGGCGGTTAGTGAATCGTATTTTGAAGCAGGTGTGGCACTGGGTGCAAGAAAAGAACGTGCTGTGTTTACCACGGTGCTGCCTTCGGCAAAATCGGGCATTTTTTCGTCATTGATACTAGGTATTGGTAGAGCAGTGGGTGAGACGATGGCGGTTATTATGGTGGCGGGCAATGTGCCTTCTATGCCTGGCGGTTTGTTTCAGCCCTTTAGAACCCTTACCGTAAACATCGTATTTGAGATGGCTTATGCAGAACCAGGGTCGTTGCACCAGGGTGCGCTGATAGGTACAGGTGTGATATTGTTACTTTTTGTTTTAACCATAAATATTATATTTAATTTGGTTAAGCGCAGAGGTGAGTCTGTAAAAACGCCTGTTGTTTTTCCTGCTATCAAACGGACAATCTCTAAGCCGTTTGTTATGTTGGCACAGAAATTTTCTAAACCTCAACCTGTACAGCAAGCAGCGTGTGAGCCGTTTGTTTTTGAAAAAGCGGTTTCACGTTCTGTGCCAACAAAAATGATACAAGTAATGCCATCTGTGTTAAAATGGTTGTCTTTTGTGACACTTGCACTTTCGTTGTTCTTTTTAGGTAGTGTAATTTTTTATGTTTTGTTTAATGGCTTACCTCACATAAACTGGGGACTACTTACAGGAGAGTTTGCGGGCTGGGGGGCTAACGCACCCCGTACACTTGCTCCAGCTATTGTTACTACGTTAATGTTTGTATTGCTTACAAGTATTATAGCGTTTCCGATAGGCATCTTAGCGGCAATATTTTTGCAGGAGTATACCAAAAAAGGTAGCAAAGTTGCAAAGGTAATAGAACTTGCGGTAGAAACATTAGCAGGCATACCCTCTATTGTGTACGGTTTGTTTGGCATGATATTTTTTGTAACGATTTTAGGGTTGGGGTTATCCATAACATCGGGTTCTATTGTGGTTGCGCTCATGGTTTTACCCACTACAATTCGCACCACGCAAGAGGGATTAAAATCTGTGCCTGATACTTACCGAGAAGGTGCGTATGCCTTGGGTTCGGGAAAATTTAGGACGATATTTAAAGTAGTGATACCTTCTGCGCTTCCTAGTATTATCACCATGATTATTTTGGGTATTGGGCGTATGGTTGCCGAGTCGGCAAGTTTAATGTTTACTATGGGTTCTAGCTTAGGCCCTATGCCCGATGGATATGGTTCTTCAGGAACCACATTAGCGGTTGCATTTTATGCACTAACTAGAGATATACGATTTATCAATGAAGCGTTTGCGGCGGCAAGTATTCTTATTTTATTGGTATTATCGCTTAATATTGGTGCAACTTTGGCAGCAAAATTTGTCGGGAAAAAATTGAAAGGTGGTTAAGTGTGCGCTGCTTAGGTAATCGTTGGCCATTAAATTCGGGTGGCAGAAAGTGCGACCCTACAGATATATGTAAGGCGTGTATCATAGATAAGTTACACATAAGGAATTAACTCATGGACAATCAACAAAAAATAGACAGTATTGCACAAGGAGCTATCGCTGGTAAGGCAAATCCCATTATTCAAGTAAAAGATTTAGACCTTTATTATGGCGATTTTCAGGCATTAAAAAAAATAAGTATAGACATTTTTGAAAAAGAGGTAACTGCTTTTATAGGCCCTAGCGGTTGCGGAAAGACCACGCTTTTAAAGTGTTTTAACCGTATGATAGACTTGATTGAAGGGTGTCGTACCGAAGGTGAAATTTTTATAGACGGCATTGAGTTATTTGATGCTAAGCGCAATGTAAACACATTGCGTAAAGAGGTAGGCATGGTGTTTCAGAAACCGAATGTTTTTCCGATGAGTATATACGATAATATTGCGTTTGGGCCTAGAACGCATGGTATTCGTAAGCGTGCCATTTTAGACCAAATGGTTACCGAAAGTTTAACCCGTGCAGGGCTTTGGAATGAGGTAAAAGACAAGTTAAATAAATCGGGTTTACAGTTGTCGGGCGGCCAGCAACAGCGTTTATGTATTGCGAGAGCTTTGGCGGTAGAGCCTAAAATTCTTCTTATGGACGAGCCTACTAGTGCGTTAGACCCCATTAGTACGGGTATAATAGAAGAGCTTTGTGAAGAGTTGAAAGAGCAGTATACGATTGTAATTGTTACGCATAATATGCAGCAGGCTACTAGAGTGAGCGATAAAACGGCGTTCTTTTTATTGGGAGAGATGTTAGAGATTGCCCCCACGCAAGAGCTTTTTTCTAACCCTAAAAATGANAAGTGTGAGCGTTATATTACAGGTAGGTTTGGTTAGGCTAGATTGTAGTGTTTAGNCAACAGCGTTTAAAAGAGTAATTTAAAAATCTAAAAATACTAAAAAATTTGGGTGGATATTCAATATGTTAAGAAATAAATTTACACGAGAATTAGAGGCGTTAAAGCTAGAGCTTGTGCATATGGGTGCATTGGTAGAACATGCGATTGACGATAGTATTGGCGCATTATTACAGCAAGATGTAGAACTTTGCAATAAGGTGATTGAAGCAGAAAAGACGATTGATGCTTTGCGTAGCGACATAGAGGGTAAGGCGTTGCGTATACTACTTATGCAGCAGCCCGTTGCGTCAGATTTACGTATGATTTCTACTGCGTTAAAAACGATAATCGATATGGAGCGTATCAGTGACCAAGCAAGAGATATTTGTGACATTGTACTAACATTGTGTGACCAAAAATATTCGGTTGGCTTAGACATTATTCCGCAGATGGCAGAGCTTTCTCGTACCATGGTGCGCCATAGTGTGGATAGTTTTGTTAAAAACGATGTAGAGTTGGCAGAAAAAGTGACGGGTAGTGATGACAACATGGACGCATTATTTAGTCAGCTTAAAGCCAAAATGATTAAATTATTAAAGAAACGTCCAGAACATTCTGACCAGTTTATTTACTTTTTAATGATAGGCAAGTATTTTGAAAAGATTGGTGACCATGCCGAAAATATTGCTAAGTGGGTATTGGCATCGGCAAACAAGAAAAAGAAACACTCCATTTAAATAGGTAGTAAAATCCTTGCAAATTTTTATTATGTTTGGCATAATAGGGTTATGGGCAAGGTTTAGGCGTTGTTTTAAAATAGTAGATATCATATGAAAAATTCTCAAAATCAAACTTTAATATATTGTGTAGAAGACGATATGGCGATACGCCAGCTTGTTGTGTATGCGGCTAGTAGCGAAGGATATCGGGTAGAAGCGTTTGAAACGGCAGATGAATTTCTGCAAGCGTGCAAAACGCAACTTCCTGATTTAATCGTTTTGGATATCATGCTACCTGGTATGGACGGCATTACGGCATTAAAGACGTTTAAAAAACAGTATGCTTTAGCACATACAAGCGTCATAATTTTAAGTGCAAAAATTCATGAGCAAAACCGTATAGAGGGTTTAGATGCAGGTGCGGACGATTACGTAACCAAACCTTTTTCTGTGGCGGAATTGCTTGCTAGGATACGTGCCAATTTACGTCAAAAGTCGGGTACGGTTAGTAAAAAAGGTGTGGTGTTAAGTGCCAACGGCATTACGCTTACGATGGATAATAGAACCGCCTTTTTGCACGAACATAAGCTTCATTTTACAGAAAAGGAATTTGATTTACTTGCTACCCTTATGCAACATATTGGCGAAGTGGTAGAGCGAGAAAAATTACTTAAGGATATTTGGGGTTACGAATATGCTACCGAAAACCGCACGATAGACATTCATTTAAAAAATATTAGAGAAAAGTTAGGTGACTTAAAAGGATGTTTGCAGTCGGTACGTGGTGTGGGTTACCGCATGGTGGTATTATGACGCAGTTTCTTTTAAATGCATTGATTGCGCCCACAGTGGTGCTTGCGGTGGCTGTAGCGGCACTTATTGGGCTTGCTATAGTTTTGTTTATGCAAAAAAAGAGTGGGCAGAAGTATATTGAGGTCATTAAAAATAAGTTAACAGCGATAGCGAAAGATGAGCCTTCTAAGATGACTATTACCGCCAGTGATACGATTAACCGTATTATGTTAGACATCGATACGCTTGGTGAAACTTTAAATAAGCATGCCAAAAAATATGCCAATCAAAAAGATAATTTGCTAGCGATTGTAGAAAATATGTCGTTTGCAATTTTGGCGTTAGATGAGGATAACAGGGTTATTTTATCTAATCAGGTTGCCAAAGATTTTTTTAATTTTACCCAAGATGGTCATAATGTGGGTACGGCTATTCGCAGTTTAACGTTTTTAAATAAGTTAAAAACGGTGCAAGAAAAAAGGGAAGTAACTACGTTTGATATTGTTGAGCGTACGGGGGAAGTGTTTGAAGTTAAAATTTTACCAGCCAATACAAAAAAAATCAATTTGCTTATTACGGCACAGCAAGTTACGCAGATTAGAAAGCTAGAGCAAGAAAAGCAAGACTTTTTCTTAAACGCTTCGCACGAGTTAAGTACGCCTCTTACCAGTGTGTTAGGTTATGCTGAAATGATGCAGTTAGAGAAAAAATATAATCCAGATTTTATTGCTGCGATTATGTCGCAAGCAGAGCGTATGCGTGCATTGGTAGAAGATATGTTGTCTATAGTTGGTGCGGACTCGGGTGTGGCGGAAGTAGCACCTAGTTTATTGGATGTTAGTGTAATTGCGTTGGAGTTAATAGAAACACAAAAACCGATTGCCAAAGCCAAAGAGATTACGTTAAAGCCTTGCATTGAGCCTGACATTGCGTTTGTAGCGCATGAAAGTAAATGGATAGAATTGCTTTCTAACTTAATAAGCAATGCAATTAAGTATACACCAAACGGCGGTAAGGTGACGGTATCGCTTACAAAGGGAGCAGAAGGTATTGTGTTAAAGGTAAAAGATACGGGTATGGGTATTCCGTCTAACCATTTGCCTCGTATTTTTGAGCGATTTTATCGTGTGGATAAATCACGCTCTACCCGTGGCACGGGTTTGGGGTTGGCCATTGTTAAAAGCATTTGCAACCTTTATGGTGCGGTTTTAAGTGTTAAAAGTCAAGAGGGTGTGGGTACCACTTTTACAGTACGGTTTAGTTAAGGGCTATATTGGTGTTGTTTGGGCAATACTATCTTAACAAATATTTTTTAAATGGGGTAAATCAGTTTGACAGACAGGCTAAGAGGGTGGTATGATTTGTCTTGATTACTCTTCATTTTTTAAACTGCGAAGAATGTAGAGTTGAAATTCTACATTTTTTTAAAGTGGTATCATTTATGCTAATACCTAAAGTTTTAGGATTGGACATACTCTATACAAATACATAACACATGAGGCGACCCATCAACAATTCGGGCGTCTACAAGGAGCTTATTCGATATGAAAATCACTACTCGTAACATTACGGTTTTAGCCGCAAGTTTGGCACTAATGTTTGTGCTTACCCCCATACCTTTTATAAGTTTATTTTTGGTTCCGCTATTGTTTATTGGCTGTACGCAAAAATGGCATATAGCGGCGATGGGCGGTTTAATGTTTGGCTTAGTAAGCCTTATGTATGCGTTTGTGGGGCCTGGTGCAGGTACTCCTGTGGCAATTGTTTTTACGCAAAACCCTTGGATGCCTATTGTACCACGTATTGCAGTGGGTTTAATTACTGCCTTTAGCTTTATGGGTTTTAAAAAACTGATTCGGGGCAAAGGTAAGGTGGCAAGACTGTTGCCGTACAGTTTGGCAGCGGCCGCAGGTACGCTTAGCAACACGGCAATCATATTACCGCTATTGGTGGTATTGGGTGAAAATTTTAGGATAGCCGCACTTGGGCAAACGTTTATTTTTGCTTCTATCGAATTGGCGGTTGCCATTCTTATTGCAGGACCTTTAAGTCATACGGTAGCTAAGGCATTAAAGATAGGGAGTTATGCGCCTGTGGTGGTTACAGATTTTAGCATTGAAGAAGAAGCACACGCTGTGCAAGAGCGTGTAGTTGTGGGTGCAGAGCAAGCGTACGGCGATAGCGCAACGACCTTGGATAAAACGCAAAATAATACTCCTGAGGATACGGTAGAAGAAAAAGACCATGATTTTAACATTTGATATTGGCAATACAAACATAAAAGCAGGGCTATTTGAAGGCGACACGCTTGTCGAGAGTTTGCGATTAACTTCTAGTAGTACCAAAACGGGTGACGAGTATTGGATGTTGCTTAGAGATATTTTTGTGGGAAAAAACATTGACCCTAAAGGGGTAGACGGTGTGATTATTTCTAGTGTGAATCCTAACATCAATTACACGATAGAGCATATGGTATCGTATTACTTAAAGGTTAAGCCTCTTATTGTGGGTAGTGGTATAAAGTGTGGTTTAAACATTAAGTACGACAATCCTAAAGAGGTGGGTAGTGACCGCATTGTAGGCAGTGTGGCGGCATACTATACTTATGGTGGTCCATGCATTGTGGTGGATTGCGGTACGGCGACTACTTTTAATGCGATAACCGAAAAGGGCGAGTTTTTGGGTGGGCCGATTGCTTTCGGGTTAAAAACGGCAAGCGATGCGTTAAGTAAAAATGGGGCAAAGTTACCTAAAATCGAGTTAAATTTTCCGCCTAAAGTAGTGAATCGCAACACAATTTCTAACATGCAGTCGGGTATTTTATACGGCTATGTGGGCATGGTACAGTATTTGATTAGCAAAATGAAAGCGGAGATTGGTGGTACAGCCAAAGTAATTGCTACGGGTGGTATTTCTAACATGGTTGCCAAAGAAAGCAAGTTATTTGATGTAGTAGATAGAACGCTAACCTTGCGGGGGCTTAACCATATATATAGGTTAAATACTAAAAGTCTGCAAGAATAAGATTGTATAAGATAGGTTAACTATAAATAACAGCACCTAGTTTATAGCTTGTTGGCTACATGTATAAAGAGTTGCAAATACTGTCATCAAAAAAAATTGCAAGCCGACCTATACAAGATTTTTAAACAGGTTTTAAATAAAAAAATAAAACATATCAAAACATGGAGAAGCACATGAACAAACAACATAACATCGCCATTTTAGGAATTGGAACCGTGGGCGGCGGTACGTACGACATTTTAACCCGTGAAGCGGCTATGCTTAAAAAAACGCAAGGGTTAGATATTACGGTAAAGTATGTACTGGATAAGTGTAAGGACATTATTGTAAAGCGTGGTGTGCCGCAAGCGGCGGCAGTGGATAGCCTAGACGTTATTTTAGCCGATGAGTCGGTAAACTTGGTAGTAGAAACCATGGGTGGCGTAGAGCCTGCTAAAACTTTTATTCTTAAAATTTTGCAAAGTGGGCGTAGTGTGGTAAGTGCAAATAAAGAGCTTATTGCCAAGCACGGTAAAGAGTTAGAAGAGGTGGCTAAAAAAAGCGGTGCGGGCTTTTATTATGAGGCGAGTGTTGCGGGTGGTATCCCGATTATCAGAGTGCTACAAGAGGGTATGCAGGCCAACAATTTGGTAGAAGTTATGGGTATTATTAACGGTACTACCAACTATATTTTAACCAAAATGGCCGAGCAAGGTTTGGCGTATGCCGATGTTTTAAAAGAAGCGCAAAGTTTGGGTTTTGCAGAGAGTGACCCCACGGCGGATGTGGATGCGTTTGATAGCATGTATAAGTTAAGTATTTTATCGAGTATGGCGTTTCATGTACCTGTATCGCATACGCAAATATACCGTGAAGGAATTACCTCAATCACTGCTGAAGACATTGTCAACGCCAAACTTTTGGGTTATGTGATTAAGTTATTAGCGATTGGTAAGCGTAGCTGCGAGGGTGTAGAAGTACGTGTACACCCTTGTTTTGTGCCTTTGTCGCATCCTCTTGCCAGTGTGCGCAACGAGTTTAATGCTGTATTTTTAAAGGGCGACAGCGTAGACGACATTATGCTCTATGGTCGTGGTGCAGGTGCTTTTCCGACTGCGAGTGCCATTGTATCGGATGTTATAAGTGCGTTAAAGGGCGGTACGTCTAAAACCGATGTGTTTAGTGGAAGCGACAAAGTTAACATTATTGACGATTTTGCATCTAGCTATTATATGGCGATTACTGCCGTAGATAAAGCGGGTGTTTTGGCAAAGATTACAGAAGTGTTTAGTAAATTTAATGTTTCTATTTCTCAGATGGTGCAACGTGGTGCAGCGGGCGAGAAAGCGCAATTGGTATTTTTAACACACCCCGCCAAAGAGCATTCTATGCAAGCGGCATTAAGCGAGATTAAAAAATTAAAAGAAGTTAAAAGTTCGGATAGCCTTATCAGAGTTCTGTAACATATAAATTGTACAAATTATGTATTAAGACACGAAAAATAGTTGACATAAATATTAAATTTGTGTATTCTATTTACATATTTTGTAGTGTGCTTACGTACGCTACTAAGGGTTGGTTATAATTGTATCAACCAAAGGAAAAATATCGATGAAAAACACAGGCATTATAAGAAGATTAGATATGTTGGGTAGGGTGGTTATCCCTCGTGAATACCGTAAGCTTAATAAAATTAAGCCGGGTGACCCTTTAGAAATTTTGATGCAAGAAAACGGCAACATTGTTGTACGTAAGTTTGACATTTCTGCAGAGCTTGTTAACTTAGGGTTGCCTATTGCGAATGAAGTGGCAGAAACGCTAGGTAAACCTGTTTCTTTGGCCAACGAAGAAGAGTTTTTAATTGCTACTTCTACAGAGATGACAGACCGAGTGCAAGCGAGAAATTTAAGTACTACGGCAAGGGATTTGGTGCAAAAGCGCAAATTCTTTAGCGGTAAATCCAGTGAGATTGGTTTTTCGATTGGGGACTACGTTATGTTTATGCCTGTGAGTTGCGACGATGTATTTGGTGCTTTGGTAGTGTTTTCTGATAGCGAGTTTAGTGAGTGGGATATAAAAGTGTTGCAATTAACAGCTAAAATTTTAGGTAATACCATGCAAAGATTTTAAAAATTTTGCAAAAAACGCTTGCATTAGTTATTTAAGGGTGTTATAATAGACAAGATAAACCGTTTGGCGATTTTAGTTAAAGGGTTGTAAATCTATTTTTTGAGGTGTAAAGTTTATGGTGGCTCCTTGGATAAGCGCATCGTTTCCCATTATTAGAATTATTATGATTGTACTGTTAATGTTGTTAGCAGTAGCCATTGTTGTAAGTATATTTTTACAACCTGCTATGGCAGACGGTGCAGGTGCTATTACAGGCCAATCGTCTGATACCTACTATTCAAAACATAAAGAAAAGAATTTTCAAGGTCTTATGAAAAAGCTTACCGCTATCTTTAGTATATCGGCAGCGGTGATTTCGATTTTATTTTTTGTAACCTTGCATATTTTTCCTATACCTCCTATTTTTGGTTAAGTAGTATAGGTTTTTAAGTAGATACACAGTGGACGGGCAGTAATAATTTTTATTGCCCGTTTTATATTAGGCTTATTCAATAAATGGGAGGCTTTAAATATTGGGCGGTGTTAAATATTTGTGGTGATAACTGTTACACAAAATATGGGAATTATCATTAATAGGTGACCCATTCGATATTGTGCGGGTCGCAGGGGATCCCCGACCCCTATAGGGTTGGAAGAAGTCCAGTGATTGATAGTCAAAACAATCTTGTAGGGGTCGCAGTCCTCTGCGACCCGAAAAAGTGTGACCCTCACAGGGTGGGTTGAAAACATTTGCGAACGTCATAAAAAAGATTAAGGAATATAAAAGATTTATGAAAAACAATAACACTCAAAAAGATATTCAAGCAAAGTCATCTAAGCGTAAAGCTGGGCATGGTTCTAAAAAAACAGGCAATTCGAGTTTGGTGTCGGGTGGGAAAAAGCCGAAAAAGGGCGGTACGTTTGCTAAGGGTGCGTCTACAGGGCGTGGTTTTAAACGTGAAAAAATTTCCAATATTCCTATTGTGGGTAAAGTTGAGGCTACGGCAAAAGGGTTTGGTTTTTTGATTGTGGAAGGTGTGGCAGACGATGCGTTTATACCTGGTAGGTATATGAACGGTGCGTTGCATGGCGATACGGTAGAGGCGGTTATGATTAGTCGCAACAAAGGTGGCGGTGAGGTTGAGGTAGTTAAAGTTTTAGAGCGTGGAACAAGTAGGATTGTGGGCACGTATTTTGCCAATAATCAGGGTGGTTTTATTGAGCCTGACGATGTACGCAGGAGGCAGGTGTACATTAAAAAGGGCTGTAACGGTGGGGCAGAGCATTTGGACAAAGTAGTGGTTAAAATTGATTATTCGGGTGTGGATAAGGGTTTTAAAGTATTACAGGGAGATATTGTTGAGGTGTTGGGTGCTGCAGATAAAGCGGGCGTAGATATTTTATCGATTATTCGTAGCCATAACTTGTACGAGTATTTTAGAAATTCGGTGTTGATGGAAACGGAGCGTGTTGCGGTTGCGGTAGGGGATAAAGAAAGGCTTGGGCGCAGAGATTTTAGGGAAGATTTGATTTTTACGATAGACGGCGACGACAGCAAAGATTTTGACGATGCGGTGTGTGTGGAGCGTTTAGAGAATGGCAACTATAGGTTGGGTGTGCATATAGCAGATGTTTCGCACTATGTTTTGGCGGATAGTAAGCTGGATAAAGAGGCGTTTAAACGTGGCACGAGTGTATATTTGGTTGATAGGGTATTGCCCATGTTGCCCGAGAAATTGAGTAACGACATATGCTCATTAAATGAGGGAGTAGAGCGGTTAACATTATCGGTGCTTATGGAGATTGATGTAGCGGGTAAGATTGTGGGTTATGAGGTATGCGAAGGTGTAATCAATAGTAAGGCAAGGTGTACGTACAGTAAAGTAAGTAGTGTTTTGGCGGGTGAAAAAGTGAGCGGTGGTGCGAGTGAGCAGCTCAAGTATGATACTTTGTTACCTACTCTACAGATAATGGAAGAGCTTGCGGCCATTTTAAATACTAAAAGAAAGGTAAGGGGCAATATAGATTTTGATTTGCCCGAGTGTCAAATTGTGCTGGACGAAAACAAGCGTGCGGTAGATATTATTAAAAAGCCTAGGTTGTTGGGGCATCGTATCATTGAAGAGTTTATGTTGGCGGCTAATGAAACGGTAGCTAAGTTTTTGGGTAAATTAGAAGCTCCTGGGTTATTTAGGGTGCATGAAGAGCCGCCCACGGATAAGTTTGAGGCGTTAAAAGATTTTTTATCTGCATTGATGGTAGAGTTTACTTTTAGTGAAGATAAGCCCACGCCTGCCGATTTTGCAAGGCTTTTAGAGCAAGTAAAGGGTGAAACTTGCGAGATGAGCGTAACGAGAACGGCATTAAGAAGCATGGCCAAAGCAAACTATATGCCAGAAGATAAGGGTCATTTTGGGTTGGCTGCTAAACATTATTGTCATTTTACATCACCTATTAGGCGTTATCCTGATTTAATAGTGCACCGTATTGTAAAAGATTTTTTGCATAACGGCAAGAGCAATTTTAATAAGTATATACAGTTTACTGCCGCTGCCGCTACAACATCAAGTGAGCGTGAGCGTTTGGCAGAAAAGGCTGAGCGAGAGGTTGATGACCTTAAAAAAGCGGAGTATATGGCGGATAAGATTGGCAACACGTACACAGGCTATATCAGCGGCGTAACCGAATGGGGAATTTTTGTAGAGTTAGAAAATACAGTGGAGGGCTTGATTCGGGTAGAAAATCTTCCTGGTGACAGTTATGAGTTTGTGGCTCGACAAATGCTTTTAACCAACCGCATCCATGGGTTTAGGATTGGGGATTCTTTAGAAATTGTAGTAGAGAGCATTTACGGTACAAAGGTAGAATTTATGCTAGCAAATGTGTAGGTTTACAAAGCATACAAACGCAATGTTGTAGAAAATAAAAAAACCAATATAAAAAGATTCAAAATGTGATATTTTGGGTCTTTTTTGCATAATATACGTACACTTGTCAAAAAATATAAACAAAATGTGAAAATAGCGTGAGATAAAAAATAATTAGTGTCAAACTGTTGGCACTAATGCTATGCTAATATGTATCTACAATAAAATCACATTTAAGGAGTTTTTAAATAGTACATGAAATTTTGGATAAAGACAGTTTTTTATCTTGCAGGCAAGTTAGGTAGATTGGTGGACACGATAGACAAAGAAATGGCGGAGTTGTCGCTTTGTATGGTAAGTGATACGTTTACGATATTTGATTCTATGCTAAAACTAGAGGATAAAAAAAGGCGATTATGTAATTTTAAGGTGATAAGAGATTTGATGCGTGCAGGTTTAGAGCTACAAGAGAAAGAAATTGTGCGCCGTCATGTGATACGAGGACAAACTTTTGGGGAAATAGCTAGCGATATGGATATATCAAAAAGTAAAGTAAATAGGATATTTTTAGAAGCTGTTAAGAAGTGTGAGGCGGTTGCGATTTCTCTTACCTATACAGAAGAGCGTTTTGAGAAAGAGTATGCCGATATTCCGTTAGTTTTTGGTACATATAAAAAAGCAGCTCGCAAAGGACGGTTCTCTCGCTAGAGGTTTGGCTTTTAAGGGCGGTCACGGACAGGTTTCGCCCTTGTTCGGTCTTGTTACGTGTGGTTGACCAAACCTAAGAGTGGGTTAAAAAGAAACTAAGAGCATAAAAAAGAAGAGTTTCTTTTTTAAAAACTTCTTGGAGTTTTTTGAACTGCTTTAGATTTTGGTTTTTTGAAAAGTAGTATCATAATAATTAAGGCAGGAATGCAAAGTGCAACGATAAAGACGACTGTAAGGTAAGGAGGAAACTCTATATTGGGTGGCAAAAAGGTGGGAGGGTCTTGTTGGTACACCATAACTTTTTCTATTACGTTAAGGGGTGGGTTGGTGATATTTAAAAGATTTGTACCGTGGTTAAAGATGTAGCCAAATGTGGGGTTACCGTTAGAATTGGTAAAGCGTACAAAAAGCCATTCGTTTTGTTCACCAGAAGCTGTGCCTGTTATGGTGCCATAAAACGTTAAAATTTCACCTTTACGTGCTTCGCCTACAATGGTAGCGGTGGTATCGGGACGTGTACGGATATTGGCAATAATATCACCTACAATGCTTACAGTGCCTGTGGCAAATTTGGTAACGGGCTCAAAGTCTACTAAGGTAACACTGTTTTTGCGTACAAGACCTGTAAGGTCGTAAAATATTACGGAAAAAAAATCGTTTTCTTCACCTGTTACGTGTGCAAAGTAGCTTACGGGTAAAGAGGTAACTTGTTGTAGAATGCCGTTATTGCGGTTGTAGAGCATAGTATTAGGGTGTTCTATCCAGACAAAGGGCATATCGGGCACGGCAGGCACAAGTTTGCGTGCATGCGTGGTGTGGGTGCTGGGCAGCGGAAAAAATAGGCATAGGGTAAGTATGCATACAAGTGTCAAGAGGGTGATTTTTAGATTTTTGTATAAGTAGTGTTGAGTCATAGCTTTGTGAGGTTGTAGAAGTCCCTTTACTATTGTATTATTGCCAAGTGCAAGAAATGTAAAACATTTTAGGTAGAAGTGTCGAAAAAAGGGATAGAGATAATTGGCGGCAACGATAGTAAACATTTAGTTAGATTGGTAACTAAGAATGATAGGGTGAAACCGAGTAAGATTGTGCGATAAAGATGGGTATTAAAGATAACGAAAGATTACGCAATATGGAACAAATGAAAGTAACAGAAGTAAAAATTTGCAATAAAGAGCGATAGGGTAATTAATATGAGATGGTGTGGTAGAGAGTGATTGGGATAGTGGTTTATGCTGATAGGTAACATGACGTAAGTTTGCGTAAAA